>Ga0307377_10000243_pt1 | contig 75916 bp, 63 predicted proteins | sample TR3MG_FD_202535 | JGI IMG/M metagenome (GOLD analysis project Ga0307377, IMG submission 202535) | Soil microbial communities from Risofladan, Vaasa, Finland - TR-3 | ecosystem: Environmental > Terrestrial > Soil > Coastal area > Acid sulfate soil | place: Finland: Risofladan, Vaasa | collected...
GAAGCCATCGAAGAGGTGGCTGGCAAGGGCTGCCCGCATACTGTCCCGTGTCTCTGACCAGGAGACTTGCTCCAGGAAGGTGTACAGGTGTGATGAGATTTCCGGCATCGGGACCTGATGAGTGGCCTGGGCTTCGTCTACCAGGACAGCCAGGTCAGGCACGGGCATGTTCAGATGTTTGCAGGTGGCGACGATGCCCGCCCACGCTTTGCGGAGCAGATCCAGCAGGACGAGGATCGTCTCGTCGCCCGCTGGCGCACGTCCATTCTGTCTACTTAAGCGGGCCTGTAAGTCCTGGAGATGGGCGGCCGCCTCGCGCTGAGTGGAGAGCCATATCTCTTGATGTGGCTCCAGGAGCGGCACCCGCCCGATCTCGCGCAGATACATCCGCACCGGATCATCGGTCGCCTCGAGAGGAACTTCGGGCGTAGCGTCACCCGTCAATTGTTCCTCGATCTCTTCCAACTCGTCAGGAGAGGGCTCCTCTACTTCGTCCAGGGGCGCTTCCTGTTCCTGGTCATCTGAGGACTCCTCGCCCTCTATCGCAGTCGAGTTGGCGTCGGGCAGCGCCGATGGGTCGTGTTCCGGCGCATCGTCCGGCGTAGTAGGTGTCTCTTCTATATCCGTTGGTGTGGACTTGTGTTCCTTTTCCCCGCTCATGGTTACTCGAATCCCACTCGTGAGTGCACGTGTACCTGCTTTCTACCCTCGGTTCATCCAACCCCATCGTTGCGCCAACGCTTGCTGTGTTCGCAGCAACGTGTCCGTGTACGTTCGCAAGGCTCTGACGTACCGTTCTGCCCTCATGTCTCCTGCGTCTTGAGCTTCGAGAGTCAGGAACCTCAGTTCCTGCCCCAGGCGTTTGAGATTGCGTTCTCGTAAACGCAGCAGCGTCAGCATGGCGTCACGCACCATCTGCTCATCGGTAAGTCCCACTTCGTCGGGCACGAGTAATTCATCCAGGCGTCCATGCAGGTCGGTGGGCAACTGGGCGCGTAGCACCTCGGCCGGGATGGGATGCCCGGCAGTCTGAAGGTCTTCCCACGCCTCGAAGATGGCGCGATTGCCCGCGTCCTGAAAGTCCTGCTCTTGCACAGGCTCCAGTTGGTTTTCGCCAAGCACCTGATTGACCTGCGGCGGGATGGTCGGCCGCCGCAACAGTACGGACAGGCAATGGCCTTCCAGGTCGGCTTCTGCCATTCCGCGTGGTGGGGGTTCCGGGGCCCGGGTTGTGCTGCGTAGTGGCCGGGCTTGCTGTTGTTCCGCACTGCGCAGGCGAGAGGACACGGCGCGGGTGTCCACTCGCAATGTTCTGGCGATCTTTTGCACGTAATCCTCGCGTTCCACCGGGTTCGCCACGGCCCGCAGTACCGGGAGCAACGTATCTACAATCCGGGCTTTGGCCTTGGTATCGTCAGAATCAATCCCCTCCAGCAGGATCTGCAGGTAAAAGTCCACCACCGGAACGGCTGCCTCGACCAGGGTGGCCCAGCGCTGCACGTCTTCCCGGATCAGGTCGTCCGGATCTTGGCCCTCCGGGAGCCGGAGGACGCGGATCTCCGCTCCCAAGCGGGCCTCGTAGCCCACCAATCCTCGTGGGTCAAAGATCGGTTCCCACTGCTGCTCGAGCGCCTCGCGGGCTACTTCGACGCCGCGCAACGTCGCCCGTATGCCCGCGGCGTCGGGGTCGAGCGCCAGCACCAGGCGGTGGGTGTAGCGCTGGAGGAGCCGCAGTTGCGGCTCGGTGAGCGCAGTTCCCATTTGGGCGACCACGTTGGTGAATCCGGCCTGGTGAGCCTGCATGACGTCCATATACCCCTCGACGATGACTGCCCGATCGTCGCGCCGGATAGTCTGGCGCGCCAGGTCGAGCCCGAACAGGGTCCGGCCCTTGTCGAAGAGTAGCGTCTGAGGAGAGTTGATGTACTTGGGCACTCCGTCAGGGTCGAGCGTTCTGGCACCAAAGCCGGCTACACGCCCCTGGACGTCGCGAATCGGGATCATGAGCCGGTCCCGGAAGCGGTCGTAGGTGCTGGCACCATCTTCCCGCTGGACCAGCAGCCCAGCCTTGACGAGTTCCTCGACGGTGTACCCACGTTCGGTCAGATAAGCCCGCATTCCCTCCCAGCCCGGCAGGCTGTAGCCCAACTGGAAGCGCTCGACCGTTTCGTCGTTCAACCCGCGCCGGACCAGGTAGGCCCGTACTGCTTCCCCCTCCGGAGCGTGGCGCAGGAGGTGGTGGTAATACTGGGCTGTCGTGGACAGGATCCCGCGCAGCCGGTCCGCCTCTTCCTCTGCCTGTGTCTGGACTGGGGTGCGGGGCCGCAGTTCGACGCCGGCTCGGTGTGCCAGTTCCTCCAGGGCGGTGCGAAAATCCCATCCTTCCCGCTTCATCACGAAGGCGAAGACGTCGCCCCCCTCGTTGCAGGCCCCGAAGCAGTGCCAGCGTTGGTTATCGGGGAAGACGACGAAAGAGGGCGTCTTCTCGGAATGAAACGGACACAGAGCCTTATAGTTCTGCCCCGTTTTCTGGAGCGAGACGTAGGAAGATATGATCTCGACGACGTCGAGACGATCCTTGATCTCGTCAATCACACTCACCGGTAACCACCACTCTTGCCAGTTTAGGAACCTATTCTATTATTGTACTCATCCTTGCTCATTCAGGCAAACCGGACCAGACCGGCAGGCCCGTGGAGGCACCTGCCCTCAAAGACAGGCGGCGCACCTCCTGCGGAAAGTGCGCCGCCTGGTATCTAACGATCCCCTCTGACTTGCAGGCGGGGGACGTTACTCTCCCAGCATCTCACCTCGGTGCTGGATGGCGGCCTGGGCTGCCGCCAGGCGGGCCACCGGCACACGGAAGGGGCTGCAGGAGACGTAGTGGAGCCCCGCGATGTGGCAGAACTCGATGGAAGAAGGATCGCCGCCGTGCTCGCCACAGATGCCCACCTCCAGCTCGGGGCGGGTCTTGCGACCCAGGCGGACGCCCATCTTTACCAGTTTGCCCACGCCATCGCGGTCCAGCACCTGGAACGGATTGACGGCCAGGATGCCAGACTCGATGTATTTGACCAGGAAACGGCGCTCGGCGTCGTCGCGGCTATAGCCGAAGGTCATCTGGGTCAGGTCGTTGGTGCCGAACGAGAAGAACTGCGCCAGCGTGGCAATCTCGTCGGCAGTGATCGCGGCACGCGGGATCTCAATCATCGTCCCGAACTTGTACTCGATGGTCATACCCTGCTCTTGCATGACGAGCCTGGCGACCTCTTCCAGTTCGATCTGGGTGACCTTGAGTTCGTTCACGTGGCCGGTGAGCGGGATCATCACCTCGGGCTTGACGACGATGCCCTGCTTGGCGGCCTGGCAGGCGGCCTCGAAGATCGCGCGCACCTGCATCTTGGTGATGTCGGGGTAGACGATGCCCAGGCGGATGCCGCGCAACCCCATCATTGGGTTGGCTTCGTGCATCCTCTCTACCGCAGCCAGTACCTCTTCCTTGGCATCCAGCGTTTCTTTCAGCAGCCTCTTGCCGGTCTCGGTGCGCGGCAGGCCCAGGTCCGCCTGCAGGTCAGTCACCTCCACCAGCATGTCTTCGAGGGTGGGTAAGAACTCGTGCAGTGGTGGGTCAATCAGGCGGATGATGACGGGCAGACCGTCCATGGCCTCGAAGAGGCCATGGAAATCGGACCGTTGGTTGGGCAACAGCATCCCCAGCGCGTGCCGGTATTCCTTGACGCCCTCGGAGGCGGCGATCTCGGCGTCCAACGACTTCAGATCGGCTTCCAGTTCGGCGCGGCGCCGATCGTCCAACGGCTTGCCATCCTCTTTGCCGGCGTCCAGCGTGGCCTGCATGCGGGCGCGACGGTCGAAGAGTGCCTGGGCGGCATCGGCGTTGAGGATCATGCGCTGGACGTGCGGTAACCGCTCCTGTTCAAAGAACATGTGCTCCGTGCGACACAGGCCGATGCCCCTGGCGCCGTAGAGGCGGGCGCGCCGGGCGTCCCGCGGGTAGTCGGCGTTGGCCCACACCTGCAGGCCACGGGTGGGGAAGCTCTCATAGTCCTGCGGCCACTGGCGGGCCTGCGCGTTCGCCGCGATCTCGTCGGCCCATTCCAGCAGGGTGCGCAATTCGACCTCTTTCTCAAAGTCGGGCGTGACCGTCGGGATCTGCCCCTCGTAGACCTCCCCTTCCGCACCGTCCAACGAGACGGTATCCCCTTCCTTGAGGACCTTGGTGCCCGCGCGCACTTGCCGGGCTTCCACGTCAATCTCGAGGCCACGGGCACCCACGACGGCGGGCTTACCGAACTGGCGAGCGACGACGGCGGCGTGGGCCGTGGCTCCACCCCGGCTGGTGAGGATCCCCTGCGCGGCGATCATCCCATGCACGTCGTCGGGCTTGGTCTCCGGGCGGATCATGATGACCGGCTTGCCCTCCCTGCCCCAGGCCTCGGCGGTGTCGGCGTCAAAGGCCAGGATGCCCACGGCAGCACCCGGAGAGGCGTTGACGCCGGTCGCCAGCAGGCGACCTTCGGCCTTGGCTTTCTTGACCTCTTTCTCATCGAACTGCGGATGCAGGAACGTGTCCACGTCTTTCGGCGTCACGCGCAAGATGGCCTCGTCGCGGGTGATCAGTCCTTCGTTGGCCATGTCCACGGCCGCCTTGACCGCCGCGCGCGGCGTGCGCTTGCCGGAGCGGGTCTGGAGCATCCAGAGTTTGCCGCGCTCGATGGTGAACTCGATGTCCTGCATGTCGCGGTAGTACGTTTCCAGTTTGTCGGCGATGCCCAGCAGTTGGGGGTAGACCTCGGGCATATCCTCGCCCAACTTGGAAACGGGCTTGGTATTGCGGATGCCCGCCACCACGTCCTCGCCCTGCGCGTTGAGCAGATAATCCCCGTAAAAGTACTTCTCGCCGGTGGATGGGTTGCGGGTAAAGGCCACACCGGTGCCGCTATCCCAGCCCATGTTGCCGAAGACCATGGTCACCACGTTGACGGCGGTGCCCAGGTCGTCGGGGATGCGCTCGGCGCGGCGGTAGTCAATGGCCTTCTTGCCCATCCAGGAACGGAAGACGGCCTCCACGGCGATCTTGAGCTGTTCGAGCGGGTCCTGGGGGAAATCGCGGCCCAACTCGCGGCGGTAGACTTGCTTGAACCGGGCGACCAGCTCCTTGAGATTTTCGGCGGTCAGGTCCGTGTCTTCTTGGGCGCCCTGTTCGGCTTTGAGTTCTTCCATCGCCTCGTCGAACGCTTGGTCGGAGATGCCCATGGCCGTGCGACCGAACATGGCGATCAGGCGGCGGTACCCGTCCCAACCGAAGCGCTCATTGCCGGTCAGCGCGGCGAGCCCCTTGATCGTCTCGTCGTTGAGGCCGACGTTGAGGATGGTGTCCATCATGCCGGGCATGGAGAACTTGGCGCCGGAGCGGACGGACACCAGCAACGGGTTGGCGGGGTCGCCGAACCGTTTGCCGGTCTCCTGCTCTACTTCCTTCAATGCCTCTAGCGCCTGTTCCCACATCCCATCTGGGAACCTGTTCCCCGCCTCAGTAAAAGCCACACAGGCCTGGGTGGTGATTGTAAATCCGGGGGGTACGGGCAACCCGGCGCTGGTCATATCGGCCAGGCCGGCCCCCTTGCCACCGAGGATGGCTTTCATCTCGTCCAGTTTAGGCTGGTGGCCCAGCGTTTTGGCCAGTTCTTCATTCGCATCGCGCATCAGATAGACCCATTTATTCATCCTGGTATCCTTTCCTCTCGTCTATAGAGTCATCGTGAATTCTCAGAATAAGCATTACAAAGGCCGGGCAATGAATGGCTTGCACATCCAAGTCTCAATGCCCGGTCCTGTAACGTGCGATCGGTAAGACTGGATTGACTATTCCGTGCCCTTTTGCTTTATCAGCAAAGAACGAGGAGGCCGTTTTTCTAACTGGATGATGACGAGCCAGGAACAGGCAATCCCGATTAGCATAAAGATGATCAGCAACCAGTCCCACGTACCGCTAGCAGTGCGCAGATTCGGCAGGAACATCATCATGCGCACGACGATATTGACTCCCTGCACGAAAACCAGGGAGACCCGGCCGGCCAGGGGCGTGAGTGCACCCGTGTTCATTCCCAGCAAAGCCAGTGCGAGAAGTATCAGAAGGGTAGGAGGGAGAACGGCCGACTGGGGGTCTGATCGGAAGAACGTCAGAGGGTATAGGACTATAGCAATGATCTGCAACAGCAAGAGACCGATTAAGGTGAGCCGCTCGCGTGACACGCTGTACCTCCTATCCTGGGGTTAGCAATGATATTAACGCCTAATTATACTCGCCTCGCGGAGCAAGTCAAATTTGACAATCGAGGTGTTTTGAATACAATATAAGCATCCTACGGGCGGTACGGGTCTTGGACGCCCAAGTCTCTCTAGTTTTCTCTACGTGGACAATCTCGGACCTTGGGAAACAGATAGCCTCCGGTGCCCAGTGCGGCAGATCTACTCCCCGCCTGAGCATCATCGCAGACTATCCGGCTACCCGTACCCCTTCGAGTCCGTAGGAAATCTCGTTTATGGAGGTGTGGATGGAATAGATCGCAAGTGCAGGACAGGACTAGGGACTGCTGTCGGTAACGTCTTTCTATAAACTACACAAGAGGAGGAAAAGGAATGCGTACTCGATCTCTATTGATTTCTGTGGTGTTGGCCGCCATGGTCGCCCTCACAGCCTGCGGCGGCGCGGGCGGGGGCACTTTCAAGGTCGCCTTGCTGTTCCCGATGAGCGGTGACGTGGCGACCTACGGCGAATCGTCGAAGAACGGTGTGATGATCGCCATTGAGGAGTGGAACGCCAAGGGCGGCGTGCTGGGGCGCCAGATTGAGGCCATCGTCGAAGACAGCCAGTGCAGCGCCGAGCCGGCCGTCAGTGCGGCCAACAAGGTCATTTCCCAGGACGGCGTCAAGTACATCATCGGCGAGGTCTGCTCCAGTGCCTCCATCCCCGTCTCCGAAATCACGGCGGCCAAGGGCGTGCTGCAGATCAGCCCCACCTCCACGAACCCCCAGGTGACGGTGGACCAGGCTGGCAACGCCAAGCCCACGGTCTTCCGCGCCTGCTTCATTGACCCCTTCCAGGGCACGGTCGGTGCCCAGTTCGCGCTGACTGAACTGGGGGCCAAGACCGCCGCGGTGTTGCTGGACCAGGGCAACGACTACGTGCGCGGCCTGGCCGAGTACTTCCGCGAGGCCTTCGAGGCCGGCGGTGGGCAGGTCGTCGTCTGGGAGACCTACACGGCTGAGGACTCGGACTTTTCGGCCATCCTGACCAAGGTCAAGGACGCCAGCCCCGACATCCTCTACTTGCCTGACTACTACTCCACCGTAAACCTGATCGCGGCCCAGGCCCGCGAGGTGGGCATCACCGCCACGATGCTCGGTGGCGACGGCTGGGACTCCTCACAACTGGACCGTGCAGCGGTGGACGGTGGGTACCACACCAACCACTACTCTGCCGCCGACCCGCGCCCCATCGTCCAGGAGTGGGTCAAGAAGTACACGGCCAAATACGGCGCCGAGCCCGACGCGCTGGCCACGCTGGCCTACGATGCGGCCAACGTGCTCTTCCAGGGCATCGAGAAGGCCGGCAAGGACGATCCCCTGGCGGTCGCCAAAGCGATGGAGGGGATGACGTTCAGCGTCGTGTCCGGGGAGATCACGTTCGATGCTCAACATAACCCGATAAAGTCGGCTGCCATCCTCCAGGTTAAGGACGGACAGGTGAATTTCGTGACCATCATCGCGCCGTAAGGGCGTTCGAGCGGCAGGTTTCTGGCCGGGGGGACCGTACGGCCCCCCCGGCCACTTAGTATGGAGGAGACGATGGCTGCGGTACAAGTGAAACAAGGTAGCAGTGCAGTACCATTCCGGCGCAGCGGACTGTGGTTCAACCGTGCCAGCCAGGGCGTGCTTGCCCTGGGGGGTGTTGGGGTCCTCTATGCGCTCGTCCGTGCAGCAGCAGGCAACCCCGACGTTTTTTTCCAGCAGGTGCTGAACGGCCTGCAGTTGGGATTTATCTATGCCCTGATCGCCCTGGGCTACACGATGGTGTATGGCATCGTGAAGCTGATCAACTTTGCCCACGGCGACGTGTTCATGGTGGGGGCATTTACCAGTTTCTATGCCATTTCTATGCTGGACCTGCACCGCTGGCCGTTGCTGGTGTGGCCCGCAATGAATGAGAGTGTAGGGACGATCGTCGGAGCGGTCACGGTCATCCTCATTTCTATGGTCATGTGCGGGACGCTGGCCGTGACGATTGAACGCTTTGCCTACCGCCCCCTGCGCAACGCGCCCCGCATTGCGGCGCTGATCACGGCCATCGGCGTCTCGTTCTTCCTGGAGTACTTCGGGGCGCTGCCCTTCGCTTACACCAACAACTACATTACGTACCCTCGCCCCTTCGAACTGAGTGTTCTGAGTGGTAACGCCATACCACGGGCTGGTATCGGCGTGGTTTGTGGGGTGTTTGTGCTCGCGTGTATTGCCTATGGCGTGTTGACCTGGCTGGCAAGGCGGGGGAACCAAAAGGCTCTAGTCTGGCGCAGGCATCCTTTGCTACAGTTGGGGCTGTTGCTGGGAGGGTTCCTGACTGTGGTGCTCATCCTGGTTGGCGTTGTGCCCGTAGTGGGTGGGGAGGAATGGGACCTGACGGTATCCAACGTGATGCTGGTGATCATGGTCGCCTCGATCTTCTTGCAGGTGGGGCTCCAGTACATCGTCCAGCGCACGCGCCTGGGCAAGGCCATGCGCGCCTCGGCCTACGACAAGCCGACCGCGCGGCTCATGGGCATCAACGTGGACATGGTCATTGCCGCCACCTTTGCCCTGGCCGGAGGGTTGGCCGGGGCTGCCGGCGTGCTGTACGCCACCGCTTTCAAACAGGTCCATCACCTGATGGGTATCATCCCTGGCCTGAAGGCGTTCGTGGCGGCGGTGATCGGCGGTATCGGAAGTATCCCGGGTGCGCTGGTGGGTGCGCTGATCATGGGGCAGACCGAAGTCATCAGCGCGGGCTTTATCTCCACCCCTATGCGCGACGCGATCGCGTTCTCGATGTTGATCATCGTCCTGCTGATCCGGCCACAGGGCATCTTTGGTGAGCCACCAGGGGAGAAGGTGTAGGAGGCACACAATGCTGCGACGATTGCGAGGATCAAGCGCTTACGTTCTCCTGGGTGCGGTGCTCGTCTTTGTGGTGGTCCAGGTGCTGCTCAGCCTGGGCGTCATCAACGACTACTGGCGCGGCATCCTCTTCTGGGGTGCGGCCATCACCATGGTGAGCCTGGGGCTGAACCTGATCTATGGGTTCAACGGGCAGTTCTCGCTGGGCCAGTATGGGTTTTACGGCATCGGCGCCTACGCTTCAGCCGACGTCACGTATCGCTGGGTGCATAGCGATCCTGGGGGGCTGGTCGTGATCATCGGTGGGTGTGCGTTGGCGCTGCTGTTGCTGTTGGGGGTGTCCGCACTGCTGCGCCGGTTCTACGGAGTGAGCACACTGGCCAAATTCATGTTCAGCCTGCTGGCGACAGTGTTGGGGTTCTTCCTGGCTGTGCGTGTGCTCAATCCCGTGCTGGGTCCCCCTGTCTACGCTTTTCTGCAGAGCCTGCCGGCTGTGGTAGTCCAGCAGGTCGTGTTCTTCCTGGCGCTGTTGGGTGGGGCTACGCTGGCCGGGATTATCAGTTACCTGTTCGGTATTCCGGTCCTGGAGTTGGGGTCTGACTACTTTGGCATCGCCACGCTGGGGTTCACCATCATTATCAAGGTGCTGGCGGACAATACGGATACCTTGCTCCCCTTCCCGGAGATGAAGGGGGCGCGCGGCATGGTGGGCATTCCGCCGTGGACGACCTGGCCGTGGGTCTTCCTGGCTTTTATATTCGTCGTGCTCCTGATGCGCAACGTTCTGCACTCCAGCACCGGGCGGGCCATCGTCTCGGTGCGCGAAGACGAGCGGGCGGCCAGATTGATGGGCATCAACGTGACTTCCTACAAGGTTCTGGCCTTCGTACTCGGAAGTTTTGTGGCTGGCCTGGCCGGTGGCATCCGTGCCCACGACCTGGCCTTTCTCCACCCCCAGAGTTTCAACTTCATCAAGTCTTTCGACCCGCTCATCATCGTCGTCTTCGGCGGGCTGGGAAGCTTGACCGGGACGATCTTCGCCGGTTTTGCCTGGATTCTGCTCCTGGAAGGCGTGCTGCGCCTTTACTTGCCGGAGGGCTTTGAGACGTGGCGGTTCGTCGTCTATCCCTTGATCCTGCTCGTGATGATGCTTTTGCGCCCGCAGGGGCTCATGGGCAAGTATGAGATCGGCTTCCTGCGCCAGCGTTTGCCGGCACCGCGCAAGAGAGCGGAGCAGCCGGCGGAGGAGGTGGGGGCATGAAGGGACGGCCGGAATCCCTGAGTCCTGACGTCGAACAACGCCCTGTGGTGATGGTGATTGAGGACCTGACCCATTACTTTGAGAGCCTGCGGGCGGTGTACGATTTCTCCGTCACGCTCAAGCAGGGGGAGTTGGTCGGGCTGATCGGTCCCAACGGGGCGGGCAAGACGACCATCTTCAACCTGGTCACGGGTGTCTACCTCCCGACGGAAGGCAGTGTCCACTACGACGGGGTAGAGTTGCTCGGCCTGCCGTCGCACGAGATCATCCAGATGGGCATCGCCCGCACGTTCCAGAACATCCGCCTGTTCGCCAACCTGACGGTGCTGGACAACGTGCGGATCGCCTTCCACCCGCACGCCGGGTATGGGCTGCTGGATTCGATCCTGCGCCTGCGGCGCTTCCACGACAAAGAAGCGACGATGACGGAACAGTGCCAGGAGCTCCTCGGCATCTTCGGCCTCGAGGAGCGCCAGAATGACATTGCGGGCAGCCTGCCGTATGGCCTGCAGCGGCGGTTGGAGATCGCCCGGGCGCTGGCCACGCGCCCGCGCTTGCTGCTGCTGGATGAGCCGGGCGCCGGGATGAACCCCCAGGAAATTGACCAGTTGATGGAGCTCATTCACTTCATCCGCGATCGCTTCAGCCTGACCATTTTCCTGGTCGAGCACCGCATGCGGCTGGTGATGAACATCTGCGAGTGGATCACGGTGATGGACTTTGGGGAGATCATCGCCCGTGGGACGCCCGCAGAGGTGCGCAATGACCCAGGCGTGATCGAGGCCTACCTGGGCCGCCAGGCGATCCGCTGAGATAGGGGAGGTAGAACATGCCGCTGTTGAACATTGAGGATCTGGTCGTGTCCTATGGGGCGATCCGTGCGCTGCATGGCATCTCGTTCCACGTGGATGAGGGAGAGGTCGTGACGCTGATCGGGGCGAATGGGGCGGGCAAGTCCACTACGCTGCGCGCCATTTCTGGTCTCTTGCCCCCCGACCGCGGCCGGATCATGTACGATGGAACAGACCTCACCCAGGTGGGTGCGGATATGATTGTGCGGATGGGGATCGTGCAGGTGCCGGAAGGCCGGAAGATCTTTGCACCGCTCACGGTGCGAGAGAATCTGGAGATGGGTGCCTATACCCGCCGCGATCAGGCCGAGATTGAGGAGAGCATGGAACAGGTCTTCAACCTGTTCCCCCGGCTCAGAGAGCGGGCCGAACAGAGGGGCGGTACGCTCTCCGGTGGGGAGCAGCAGATGCTGGCCGTGGCCCGCGCGCTAATGGGCAAGCCGCGCCTCTTGCTGATGGATGAGCCCTCGATGGGGCTGGCCCCTGTCCTGGTGGAGGAGATCTTTAGTACCATCGAGCGGATTAGCCAGCAGGGGGTGACCATCCTGTTGGTCGAGCAGAACGCCCACATGGCGTTCTCCGTGGCCAACCGGGGCTATGTGCTGGAAACCGGTGTGGTTCAACTGGAGGGCACTTCTACAGAGTTGCGGGAGAACCCGCAGGTGCGGCAGGCCTACCTGGGTGGGGATTAGCGGTCAGGGAGTAGTGATCAGGGATCAGTGATCGGTGTGATGGGCGAGGCCTCCTGTCGGTACAAACCGGTGGGAGGCCTCTTTCGCGATCCAGCACGGCAAAGGTAGCACGTGGATAGTTCTCGAAAATTCCCCATCCAAAGGTCGTCAGCGTGAGATGGCGGCACTCAGGACTGCCTTCGTGTAGGCCAGCCGGAAACCGGCCCGCTCGACATTCCGTTGCGAGTCGCTGCCCGGCGAGGTGAGCACCAGCGCCAGGTCGCACCCTTGCTCTCGTGCCGCCCGGCGGGCGAGAGCAAGATTCACAAACAGCTCAGAAGCCCTCCAGCCGGCTGAGGTCGGCGATGCCATCGGCGAGCGCCGCCACGTGCTGCAAGAGCGCCAGCCGGTTCTCCCGCAGCGCCGGATCCTCCGCCATTACCATGACCCCCGACTCCTTGGCGAAGAAGCGGTCAATGACGTCCACCAGCGGCAGGAAGGTGGTGAGGAATTCGTCCACCGTGCTCTCTAGCGTGACCAGCGCCCGGGCCTGCTGGTACGCTGTGTGCAGTTCCTCCTCGGCGGGGTGCACGAAGCGGGCCGGGTCCAGGGGGAAGCGCTCCTCGAACTCGCGGGTGATGCGCACGCAACGGGCATAATTGTCCAGGGTGCGGCTCCAATCGTCGCGCACGACCCAGCGGGAGAGCGCTTCGACCGCCTGGTGGGCGCGGAAGGGGTCGTCGCCCCGCGCGGCCAGCACCGCGTCCACCACGTCGTAGCGGAAGCCCTGCTCGCGCAGGGTCCCCCGCAGCCGCTCGACGATAAAGTCGAGCGCCGCCGCGAGGGCATCCTGGGACACCTCCACCGGCAACAGGCGGGCGGCCGCCGCCAGCCCATCGCGCACAGAGAAAGGAACCCCGTGGGCGATCAAGGCCTGTACCATGCCGAGCGCGTCGCGCCGCAGGTGGTAGGGGTCGGCCGAACCGGTGGGGGTCAGCCCCACTGCGAAGAGGCCCGCCAGGCTATCGAGCCGGCTGGCCAGCCCTACGACCAGGCCGGTCCGGGTGCGGGGCAACGCGTCGCCCGCGGAACGGGGCAGATAGTGCTCCAGGATCGCCTCGGCCACGGCGGGCGGTTCCCCCGACTTGAGGGCGTATTCCCGTCCCATAGCCCCTTGCAGGCTGGTGAACTCGACCACCATGTGGGTCGCCAGGTCCGCCTTGCACAAGTGAGCGGCTCGTTGGGCAATCTGCGTCTCCTCGTCGCTCAGCCCGAGCGTCTGGGCCAGGTGGCCCGCCAGTTGTTCCAACCGGTGGGTCTTGTCGAGCATCGAACCCAGCCGTTCCTGGAAGGTGAGCGTCGCCAGGCGCGGCAGGAATGCCTCCAGCGGCTTCTCGGTGTCGCGGCGGTAGAAGAAATCCGCGTCGGAGAAGCGGGCGCGGATGACCTCCTGGTTGTCGTGAGCCACGACGTCCATGTGTTCCTGGCCCCCGTTGCGGACGCCGACGAAGTAGGGGAGTAGGGATTGCGGATTGCGGATTGCGGATTGCGGACTGCGGATTGCGGACTGCGGATTGCGGACTGCGGATTGCAGATTGGTCCCAGGTTCCTGATCCCTGATTACTGGGAAGTATCTTTGGTGCTTCTTCATAACCGCAATGAGGACGGCGGTGGGCAGGCGGAGGTATTCGTCCTCAAAGTGGCCCAGGAAGGGGGTGGGTTGTTCGACCAGGTTGGCGACCTCGTCCAGGAGTGCTGGATCGTCCGGGATGCGCCCGCCTACGCTGCGGGCCAGTTCGGCGATCTGGTCAGCGATGATGGCGCGCCGCTCTTGAGGATCGGCCACGATGCGGTGCTGGGCCAGCAGTCCCAGGTAGTCCTCGGCGTGCGCGATCTCAATGTCCGGGGAGCCTGCGGGCCGGGAGCCGCGGCTCACGCAGCCGCTGGAGACGCCGGCGTACTCGAAGGGCACGACGGCGTCGCCCAGCAGGGCGACCAGCCAGCGGATGGGCCGGGAGAAAGCGACGTTGGTATGGTTCCAGCGGATGGTCTGGTTAAAGCGCGGGCTGGCGATCAGTGCGGGTAACAGCGCAGACAGCACTTTGGCTGCGGGCCGTCCTTCCTCGCGCCGGACGGCCACCACGTACTGGCCGCCGTCCATCTCTCGCACTTCCAGTTGCTCTACGCTCAGGTTGAACTTGCGGGCGAAGCCCTCGGCGGCCCTGGTCGGGCGGCCCGCCACGTCGAAGGCGGCGCGCACAGGCGGCCCCTTCACCGCCTCTTCAACCGGCCGCTGGCGCGGGGCCAGCCCTTCGACGAGCACGATCAGCCGGCGGGGAGTGCCCAGCACGCGCACGCTACCATAGTCGAGCCGCGCTTCCGCTAGGCGGGCGGGAGTGAGTTCGCGCAGTTGGGCCAGCGCGCTGTCCAGGTCGCCGACGGGGAGTTCTTCGGTGCCCACTTCCAGCAGGAAGGTGGTTGGGGAGTCAGGGTGCGTGTTTCGTGTTGCGTATTCCGTGCTTCCTGTTCCCTGTTCCCTGCTCCCTGTTCCCTGCTCTTCAAGCCAGGGGTATTCCATTCGCCGCCGCTGGTCCACGTAGGCCTCGGCGGCCTGGCGGAAGAGGTCGCGCATGCGGCGGAAGTAGGTGGCCCGCTCGGTGACGCCGATGGCGCCCCGCGCGTCGAGCAGGTTGAAGGTGTGGGAGCAGCGCAGGATGTAGTCGTGGGCAGGGGTGATCAGCCCGGCGGCCAGGCAGGCGCGCGCCTCGGCTTCGTAGAGGTTGTACATCTGGACCAGGCGCTCCACGCCGGCCAGTTCGAAATCGTAGCGGCAGTGCTCGATCTCCGGTTGCAGGAGGACGTCGCCGTAGGTGTGGGAGCCGTCCCAGTCCATCTCCCACACCGAGCGCACGCTCTGCAAGAACAGGACGATGCGCTCCAGCCCGTAGGTCAATTCGACCGAGACAGGGTCGAGGGCGAAGCCACCTGCCTGCTGGAAGTAGGTGAACTGGCTGATCTCCAGCCCGTCCAGCCACACCTCCCAGCCCAGCCCCCAGGCCCCCAGCGAGGGAGCCTCCCACCGGTCCTCGACGAAGCGGATGTCGTGTTCTTCGCGGCGGATGCCCAGCGCGTACAGGCTATCCAGGTACAATTCCTGTGGGTTGCCGGGGTCAGGCTTGAGGATGACCTGGAGTTGGGTGTGCATCTGCATGCGGTTGGGGTTGTCGCCGTAGCGGCCATCGTCGGGCCGGTAAGAAGGCTCGATGTAGGCCACGCGCCAGGGCTCCGGCCCCAGGACACGCAGCACGGTGGCCGGGTTCATGGTGCCCGCGCCGACCTTTTCGCTGTAGGGCTGCCAGATCAAGCAGCCCCGCTCGGCCCAGAACTCTTGCAGGCGCAGGATGACCTGTTGGAAGGACAGTGGTTTGCTCATAGGTTCCTCAACTCGCTGTTGACTCTTTCGATGCAGGCGTGCCTAACGTTTCCTCCTGCTTCAACCGGCGCAGGAACGTGCCGGATCTCACGGAGCGCTCCAGGTGATAGGTGATATAGTGCTGCATCACGCGCTCGACGTCGGCGTGTAGCGCGGGCGCGACCGGCTGGGTGCGCAGCCTGGCATAGGGCCGCCGCTGGCATTCTTGCAGGAACCCCAGCCCGTCAGGCGAAAGCGGCACGATCCCCGCACGCGGCTCTCGTTCGGCGTAGCACTTGTGGCACAGCGCGCCACCCTGCTCGGGGTCGAACCCGTAGGGCTGTTTGTCCTGCGCCGGCTGGCGGGGCTGGAGCGACGCGGGCACGCCGTGCTCGCCCACGCAGCGGAATAACTCGGGACGGAAGCCGGCCAGTCCCAGCAGGTGTTGTTCGTAGAAGCGGGCTATCAGGTCCAGGTCGCTGTCCTGGCCCAGCCAGGTGAGGGTGTGATCGAGCAGGTCGAACAGGGTCTGGCCGCCTTCCTCCTGGGCGAAGAAGCGCTCGATCAGTTCGACGGCGTAGCGGGCGTAGGTCCCGCGCAGCAGGTCGCTGCGCAACAGGGCGTGCGGTTCGACCGTCTCGGCCTGGCTGACGATGTCCCAGGAGTTGGGCACCCGCGAGAGGACAAAGTTGGAGCGGGAGAAGAGTTCGACGTGGCCGGCCTTGCGGCTACGCAACTTGCGCACTCCCTTGGCGATGACTTCGATCTTGCCCAAGGGGGTGCACAGCGTCAGGACGCGGTCGGCCTCTCCCTGCTCACGCCGGCGCATCACGATGCCTGCGGTGCGGTACAGTCTATCGGTGCTCACGTCCGTCTCTCCCTCATGAAAGACATTATACCATCCCGATGATGGAGCGCAAACGAAAAACCTCCCGCAGGTTCCCAACCTGCGGGAGGTTGCGGCAGCCTCATCGCGCCAGGGCTCGTGGGCCGCACAATCTCAGTTCAGGTCTGCTGCGCTGAAACCGCCCGGCAGCAACTCTGCCACTGTCGTTTCCCGATAGGCCCCCGTGGCATCGGCAATCAGTACTACGATGTCGTCGCCGAACTCCCGCAGCGTCTGGCGACAGGCACCGCAGGGGGCACCGCCGTTCCTGGTCGAGACGGCCAGCGTCACGAACTCCCGCTCCCCCTCGGAGACCGCTTTGACGACGGCTACACGCTCGGCGCACGTGCTCAAGGGGTAGACAGCGTTCTCTACGTTGCAGCCGGTGTAGACCCGCCCCGATCTGGCCAGTAGCGCCGCCCCTACTTTGTAGCCTGAGTAGGGAGCGTAGGCCCTTTCGCGTACTTGCGAGGCCTGGGCCACCAATTCCTCCCGCGACCATGTTGCCATGTCAGTGTTCCCCTCCCTTTGTCTGATCGTCTGTCTGGTCCTCTGTCTCGGCGCTACCCCGCACCCGGGCCGGCACCCCGTAGACCAGCGCGCCGCCGGGCACGTCGTGCGTCACGACCGATCCGGCCCCTGTTTTGGCCCCTCTCCCCACGCGCACCGGGGCGACCAGCATGGTGTCGGAGCCGATGAAGGCGCCCTCTTCGATCACGGTCTTGTGCTTGTGCGTTCCATCAAAGTTGCAGGTAATGGTACCTGCGCCGATGTTCGCTCGCGGGCCGACCTCGGTGTCGCCCAGGTAGCTAACGTGCCCCATCTTGGCCCCGGGGCCGAGCGTGGCGTTTTTCAGTTCGCCAAAGTTGCCCATGTGGGCACCCTCGCACAGCCGCGCCCCCTTGCGCAGGTGACCAAAAGGGCCGATGTCGGAGCCGTCTTCCATCACGGCCCCTTCCAGCACCGAGGCCAGCACCCGGCAGCGGTGGCCGATCTGGCAGTCCACGACGATGGTGTTGGGGCCGACGTGGCAGCGGTCGCCGATCGTGGTGTGCCCGCGCAGGTGGGTGTTGGGCCAGATGGTGGTATCTTGCCCGATGGTCACGTCAGGCTCGACGTAGGTCGTCGCCGGGTCCACGATGGTGACGCCAGCCAGCATCCAGCGCTCGTTGATGCGGCGGCGCAAGGCGCTTGCGGCCTCCGCCAGGTGGATGCGGGTGTTGATGCCCAGCATCTCGTCGGCGTCTGCGGTGACCACCGCCTCGACCCGCAACCCCTGGGCGGCTGCCATCTCGACCATGTCGGTCAGGTAATATTCCCGCTTGGGGAGGCTGAGGGGGATGCGGTCTACGTTGGCCCACAACCAGCCTGCGTCGAAGCAATACACGCCGGCGTTGTATTCTCGAATGGCCAACTGCTCCGGCGTGGCTACCGCTTCCTCGACCACTTTGAGTACGGCGCCGCTCTCGCCCCGCATCACTCGCCCGAAACCCCGGGAGTCATCGGCTACCAGCGCGAGTATGGTGAGTGGCCCAGGATTCTGTTGCTGTTGCTCCACCAGCCGGCGCAACGTCTCCACGGTCAGGAGCGGCATGTCGGCATACGTGACGAGCACCAGGTCGGCCTGGCCTTGCAGTGCCTCCCGCGCCTGAAGTACGGCGTGGCCGGTGCCCCGCTGTTCGGCCTGGACGACAAAGATGGCCCTGGCCCCGACCGTTGCTTGCACCGCGTCGGCCCCGCGCCCCACTACCAGCACCGGCTCGGTATCCACCAGTGCCCGCGCCGTCTCCACGGCATACGTGACCAGCGGCCGCCCGGCCAGCGGGTGCAACACTTTCGGAAGATCGGATTTCATGCGGGTGCCCTGGCCGGCGGCCAGGATTACGGCCGAAACCTTCACGCCTGATTGCCTCCTGTGACCAAAAGTGGCCGTGGTACCCATCCGAAGGAATGCGTACCACAGCCACCCGATGGCCGTGAATCCGATTCAGTTACTAGACGTTGTGAGTGTTCACCAATCCAGGCTGGGGCGGTAGGATTCGAACCTACGGTACACGGATCCAAAGTCCGTTGCCTTACCACTTGGCCACGCCCCAGTAACAACTACATGGGCCCACCAGGGTTCGAACCTGGGACCGACCGGTTATGAGCCGGCTGCTCTAACCACTGAGCTATGGGCCCTACAACAACGGATCAACACAACAACGGATTGAGAAAGGAACGGATTGTGATAGATAGAGCGGGCGACGGGGATCGAACCCGTAACTGCAGCTTGGAAGGCTGCGGCAATACCATTTTGCAACGCCCGCAGTCGGGGCGGCCGGACTTGAACCGGCGACTTCTGCGTCCCAAACGCAGCGCGCTATCCGTCTGCGCTACGCCCCGTACGGTCAAGTATACCCCTTTTGGCCTTTCTAGTCAAGGTCACGGAGCCCACGAGAGCCGTTGCGCCGTCCAGTCGGGCAGATTGGGGCCGAGGGCCAGGATTTTGTGCGGGTTCTCCCCGTTCGGCCCCATCAGGTAGACCCCCCATGCCCCGTCCCGGTCGGAGACGAAGACCAGGCCAGAGCCATCGGGGGCCCAGGCAGGCAGGCCGTCGGAGGCCGGATCGTTGGTGAGCACGGCGACGCTACCGGTGACACTGAGCAGGTAGATGTCCCAGTTGCCGGTGCCGTTCGACATGTAGGCCAGCAGCCCGCCATTGGGAGCCCAGTTCAGCCCGACGTCGTTGGCGCTGGCGGTGAGGCGGGTGGGGGGCTGGTCGTCGTCTGGGTTGTCTACGAAAATGCCGCAGGCTCTGCTGACCTCGCAACCGGTCCAGGCCAGCAGGCCGGTGGGGCCCCAGACGGGGCCTCTTCCTGCCGCGTGAATCCTGGGTGCGGACGAGCCATCTGTCGGCGCGATGGTAATCTGCCAGGTGCCCGCGGCGTCCTGCGCGGCGTAGGCCACGCGGCCGCCGTCGGGTGAAAAGGTGGGCCAGGCCAGCCCAGTCCCCACTGCCACTTGCCGTGCCGCGGCTTCCCCCGGCACCAGCAACGATATGCCTGGCGAGAGCAGGTCGCGATATCCCAGGCCGCCACTGCCCCACAGCCAGCAGGGTTGGTCCGCTCCTCCAGCCATCCTGGCCAGGCGTCCATCGGCGAAGAGGGCGTACACGTCGTACACGCCGGTCTGCATGTTGTAGATAGGATATGCCAGCCGGCCTGTATTAAAGCCCGGCGGCGGTTGGGTCAGCGTGATGGGCAGCGTGCCGGTGAGCGGGGCGATGGGGGTCGGGGTGGCGACTAAACAGATTTGGGTGGCCTCGTTCCGTTTGCGCTCGACTTCGGGATCGTTCATCAGTTGCAGCGCCTGGGCGTACTGCACTTCGGCCGGGCACATCTCTCCCTGACCGTACCAGGCGTCGCCGTAGGTCACGTGAGCGTTGTAGAGCCGCGAAAAGACGTCCTGGTAATTGGGGGCAACTGCATAGAGTTGTTCGAAGCGTTCGATGCTACGCTCCCAGTCCGCCCCCCAATAGCCGACCGCGGTCATGTACTGGATGGCCAGGCTGCGTTGGGTTAGCGCTTCCTCGTCCAGTGGGCGCAGCGCGATGGCCTGGTCCAGGTAAAAGACCCCTTCTTCGAAGCGGTTCTCGTCCAACAACGCCATCCCCGCGTTGTACAGACTGGTGAACAGCATGTCCTCGACGATTCTCGGCTCATAGTTTGGGTCCAGCGTGCGCAGTTGGGTGAGTACGGCGACCGCGTCTTCCCATTGCCCGGCCTCGTAGCGGGTCGCTGCCTGCCGGTATAGATCTTCTACGACGATCTCGTAGGTCTCCGAGGTGGGAGTAGGGCGGATGGCCAGGCGCGCGCGCGCTTCGGCGATGCCTTGCTGGGCAAAGGGATGGTTGGGATCGAGTTTGAGCACGTATTCGAACTCGGCGATGGCCAGGTCGTACTCGCCGGCGTCGAGTTGCCCCAGCCCGGTGTGGTAGTGCTGTTCGGCCAGCTCCTGGCGCTGTTGCTCGCGATCCCGTTCTCCTGTGTAGAGGCCGCCGTAGGCAGCGCCTCCCAGGCTCAGGGTCAGCAGGCACAGGAACCCGATCACCCAGAACATGATCGGGCGCAACCGTTGCCAGCGCGTGGGGGCTTCTGAGTCTGGCGTGGAGATTGCCTCGACGGTGGGGGCTGGCCTGGAACGCCGCGCCTGCATGGGTTGTGTCTCCTCCACCATGGTACCGCACTGCGGGCAGAGGAGCAGGTCGTTGGGAATTTCAGCCTTACATTCGGGACAGCGCATCCAATCTCTCTCAAGCCAGAGGGTGACGAAAGCGATGCGGATTATAGCGCCTTTGGCCCAACTTGTCCAGTCAACGCAGAACCACCTTCCCGAAAGCTTCAGTGGGGGCACCCGGCACATTTGTGAGCTTTCGGGAAGGTCTACCCATGTAGGTTTGGCGATGTCGCGTGTTCGTGCTATACTGAACGTGGAGGAGGAGGGGGATCATGGAAGAGCACAATCTACTGATCGTGAGCGATCTGCACCTGAGCGAGGGATATGAACCCAGCAGCGGTAAGTTCTGTTGCCTGGAGGATTTTCTATTCGACGATGCGTTCGCGCGTTTTCTGCGTTATCATGAGGGAATCCGGGAAGTAAGTGTTCAGGTGGTTGGTGCAGCTTCGGGGAGAAGTGCATCCGAGGGAGAATCAGATGCAAGCGTTCACCAGTCTGATGTCTATTCCTATTATGAAACTGGACTACCTCAATTGCGAAATCGAGTGGAACAGGATCATCCTCGTTGCTCTGAGTTTCTTGTTTATCAGCAACGGCTGACCGAAAATATCGGACAGTCTCGGCGATATGGGGATACTGAAGCGCGCAAAGCCGAACGCTCTGAAATCGTTGATCGCTTGAATGACTTCTCACTGTCGGTACTGGATATGCCTTTCGCTGATCTATGCGGACCGAGCACATCTACTGCGAGACGAGAGCCATCCGAACGCTTACTCCGGGAACAGCCTCGCGTCGGTGGCCGTCCGTGGCTCCTGGTCGTCAACGGCGACTTGTTTGACTTCCTCCAGGTGGTTGCGTTGCCGGAGGAAGGAAGGGCGCTGCGGTCCGTCAAGGGGCTGGAGCAACGCCGCGCCTTGCGCACCAACGAGCGGGACTATGGGCTGGGGACGACGGCCGGCGAGTCGGCGTGGAAACTCAGGCAGATTGCCCGGGGGCATCCATCCTTCTTCGCTGCGCTGGGCCGGTTCGTCGCGCACGGGAATACCATCGCCGTGGTCAAGGGAAACCACGACGTCGAACTGCATTGGCCCCAGGTGCGCGAGCGATTTGTCACTGAGGTGGTGCGGGCATACGCGCGGGAGCGACAGATGGCCGGCGATGGCCCACCTCTTACGCTGGAGGAATGCCAGGCGCGCATGCGCTTCTATCCCTGGTACTACTATGAGCCTGGGTGGGTGTACGTCGAGCACGGTGGGCAATACGATACGGCCAACCATTTCCGCGACTATCTCAATCCGGTGTTGCCGCACGATCCAGAGCGCATCGAGTTGCCCTGGGGCAGCATGTTCGTGCGGTACGTGTTCAACAAGATCGAGGATGTGCATCCCTTCGCCGATAACATAAAGCCGTGTACACGCTATCTCGGGTGGGCGTTCAGGAAGGACCCGCTCGGTACGGCCGAGATGTTCCTGACCCGTGGCTGGGTCTTTTTGCGGGCCTGCTGGAACGTGACGCGCAAGACGATGGCCGCCGCACAGAGCAAGGCGCATGCGCGTGGGCAGGATGCCCCTCCTGACTCGGGCCCGTTGCCGTCGGAGGTGACGCAGGAGATCGCCGCACTCGCCCGGCGGCGGGTGGATGCTTCGTGGCAGGGTGGGGTCGGCTCGGCGGTCCAGGGCTTACTTTCGCTGCTGATGACGCTGATCGTCATCACCTTCCTGGTTCTGGCAGTGGTGACAAGCATCAAAGGGATCGGGTGGATGGCGGCCGTGTATCTGGCGGCAGCAGCGCTGGCCTACTTCCTGCGTCGTGGGTTGAAGCGCAGCCTGGCCTCGCTGTTCGAGAGCTCCCATCTTCAGCAGGTGGCGTGCGAGTTGGCGCAGATTCTGCAGCCTGATCACCCGGTGCGCTACGTCGTGCTGGGCCACGAGCATCGGGCTGCCGTGGAACGGCTGGAACGGGCCTGGTACGTCAATACCGGGGCCTGGGTGCCTGTCTACGAGGAAGAAGGCCCTGTCGAGGGACGGGAGGATCTGACGTTCCTGCGCCTGGCCTGGGGAAGTGAGGGCGCGCCAGAATTGCTGCGCTGGGATGATGCAGCCGGCGAGCCAGCACGCGTCATACTGTGGACGCCTCCCCGCTGCTAGGGCAGGACCTGGACGCTGGACGGCGATACTGGACCTAGTACCCGCCCAGGGTCACGTCGCGCGGGGCGTCGTTCAACACCGCTCCTACGATACGGACGTGTACTCTCTCCAAAAGTTCCCTGGCCCGTAGCGCGTGCTCGCGGCGCGTGCGCCCGGCGCTGACGACCAGCAACACGCCGTCCACCTTGGTGCCGAGCACAGTGGCGTCAGTCACGGCGATCACGGGCGGAGCGTCGAACAGGATGACGTCGGCACGGGCCTTGAGCGCGGCAATGGCCTGCTCCATCCTGCGCGAGCCGAGCAGGTCGGCGGGGTTGGGGGGCAGCGGGCCGCTGGGCAGGAGCCACAGGTTGTCCACGCCGGTCTCCATCAGCGGTGGGTTGTCCAGTGCCGCCTCCTCGACGAACATGGTGGTCAGCCCGCGCTCGTTGGCGACGCCGAAAATGTTGTGTAACTCGGGACGTCGCAGGTCGGCGTCCACCATGATGGTGCGGTGTTCCCCCTGGGCCATGGTGACTGCCAGGTTGGCCAGAACGATGGACTTGCCTGCGCCAGGTGCGGCTGAGGTGATGACCAACGTCTCGATGGGCTTGTCGAGCGCAGCGAAGGTCAGGTTGGTACGCAGTGTGCGGTAGGCTTCGACGGCCGGGCTGCGGGGATCGGTCACGGTAATCAGATCAAGTTTCTTAGCCATTCTGCTTCCTTTGCTGGCCGGATCGGCCGGTGGGCCGCCAGTCGGTGGAGGGGATCGCCCCCATCACCGTCAGGTTCAGTTGGCGTTCCAGGTCCTGGGGGGTGCGGACGACGCCCGCCTCGAGCCATTCCAGGAAGAAGATGACGACGCCGGCGATCACCAGTCCAAAGATGCCGCCGGCGGCCGTGACGATCTTGGTCTTGGGCCACGACTGGGCGTAGCGGGGCTCATCGCGCAGGTAGGCGTAGACGCGGTCCTCCTTGCGATTGAGCTGGTTCTGTTCGTCACGCCACTCGATCAGCAGCGTGGCCCAGGTGCGGGCGATGTCGTTGGCCTGGTCGCCGTCATAGTCCTCGATCTCGAGTACAATCACCATACGGTCGTCTTCGGCGGCGAAGTGGGCGTTGCTGCGCAGCCTGTCCGGGGTCATGGATAGCTGTAGACGGGCAATTACCTCCTGAGCCTTGCGGTCCGACTCTATCACGGTCATGTAGGTGCGCAGGAGCATCTTGGCGGATTGGGCCAGGCCCCAGTCGGGTCGGGCCGGGTCAAAGATGATTTCGGCGGTGGACGTATACCGTGGGTGCTGCAGTTCGCTGAAGACCAGCGTGCTGCCAGCGGTGAGCAGGACGGCGACGACGATGATCCACCAGCGTTTTCGCAAGATACGGATATAGTCTCCCAGTTCCATCGTTGATCATCTCCTCGGGGAAGCGGACGGTATTTTACCACAGCGTGGTATTTCCGCCAGCACAGCCAGTCCCAAGCCCTCCACTTCCGCTGCCTCGCGGACCGTTGGATCCAGGTAATGCCACAGGAGCGCCAGCGCTATACCTACCACCAGCGCCAGCCCGACCTTGATTGCAGGCCCCAGCAACTGGGCCCGCAGCCCAGGAGGAAGTGGAACCGGTGCAGGGGCGTCCAGCAGGCGGACGGCCGGCTCAACCCCTGCCAACTGGGGGAAGTAGGCCGCGCCGTTCCCGGTGAGTTCGGCGGTGATGGCCTGGGCCACGGCGACGATGTGCGCCGCGTCGGGCCAGGTGAGGTAGACGACGAGGATGGACTGGGCGTTGTCGGTGACGATGGCGGGCTGGATGGCGCCGGGCGGAATGTCGAGGCCGGTCTGGGCCAGGCGAGCGGAGACGGCCTGGGCAAATGCCCCGGTCTCCGCCACGTCGGCCAGGCCGTTGGCGACGTACTCGGAAGTGAGCCAGGGATAGTAGCGGTCATAGTCCTGGCTGAGGCCGGCGGGCTTCGTCCCGGCCGCAAAACGCATCACTACCTGGTACGTCGTTCCGGGCGGGGCGTATGTAGCGGCGACGTAGACGAGGACGACGAGCACTGGCACAGCCACCAGCCACCAGCGGCGAAGTAGCACCTTCAAGTAAACTCTCAGTTCCATATCAGGCATTCTCCTTGTCCCCTTGTCTCCGTGTCTCCTTGTCTCGGTTCAGGATGGTCTCGATGAATCGGCTCAGCCTCTCCCGAAACACCCCCACGTCGAACCGCTCTGCGTTGGCGCGGCAGGCCCGCGGGTCTATGGCGTCCGGGTCAAAGGCGCGCACGGCGGTCGCCAGCGCCTCGGGCGCGGGTTCGTGAAAGAAGGCCCCGGTCTTTCCCTCGGCGACGGTGTCGAGCGCGCCCCCGGCAGCGCAGGCGAGCACCGGGCGCCCGGCCGCCTGCGCCTGCACAGGGGCGATGGAAAAGTCCTCCACCCCCGGCAGGACGTAGGCCCGGCAACGGGCGAACAGGTCCGGCAAGTCCTGGTCGGGGACGCGGCCCAGGAAAGTGACTGTGGGGCCGGCCAGTGCCTCCAGCGCCGCCCGGTCGCGCCCGTCGCCGGCGACGACCAGCGGCAACCCCAACGTGTTGAAAGCCCGTATCGCCAGGTCAATGCGCTTGTAGGGCACCAGGCGAGAGACGATCAGGTAATAGTCACCGGGCGTCGAGCAAGGCTGAAAGCGCCCTGTGTGTACGGGCGGGTAGATGATGGCCGAATCGCGCCCATAATAGCGCTGGATGCGGGCCTGTACCTCGCGGGAGATAGCGATAAAGTGGGTCACCCGCTGTGCAGCCCGGTAGTCCCAGCGGCGCAGCAGGGCGATGCCGGGGCGTAACGCGACTCTGATGACGGGTGACAGCGCCTCGCGGGCGGCGTATCCCTGCAAGTCCCACACGTAGCGGGTGGGGGCCAGGCAGTAACAGACGTGGACTGCGGTACCGGTCTTGACCCCGTGACAGAAGCCGGACTTGTTGCTCAGCACCACGTCGTAGCCGGAGAGGTTGAGGCGGGCAAAGGCTAACGGGTAGAGGGGCAGGTAGGGTTGGTGGTGGCGGTAGATGCCGGGCAGGCGGTCCATCCAGGTGGTGTGAACGTCCCACGTCCGGTAGGCCGGGGGCATGCCGTCTCGCCAGTACATCGAGGTGTAGAGCGGGGCACGCGGAAACATCGCCACGAGTGTTTCGAGGACGTCCTCGGCACCACCGATCTGGTTGAGCCAATCGTGAACGAGGGCCAGGCGCACGGTCACGCTCCCAGGGTCTGGCGTATCGGTCGCCAACTCATGCGATGGATGGCCGACGGCCCCAGCCGTTGTAGCGCGGTGCGGTGCGCTGGGGTGCCGTAGCCCTTGTGGCTGGCGAAGCCGTAGCCGGGATAGTCCCGTTCCAACGCCACCATCAGCCGGTCGCGGGTGACCTTGGCGACGATGCTGGCGGCGGCGACGCTCAGGCAGCGGGCGTCTGCCTTGGGAAAAGCACGCTGGGGTAGGGCCACGTCTGGCAGACGCACGTGGTCTATCAGGAGGGCGTCGGCCTGCCCATTCAGCCCGGCTACGGCGCAGGCCATTGCCCGTCGCGTGGCAGCGACGATGCCCGCCTCATCTACCTCGGCCGGGCTGGCCCAGCCAATCCCGATGGCCTTGGCCACTTGCAGGATGCGCGGCAAGAGGGCCTCGCGTTGGGCCGGGCTCAGTTGTTTGGAATCCCGCACACCGGCCAACAGGTCGAGCAGGTCAGCCTGGTCGAGGGGCAGCACGACCGCTGCGGCGTAGACCGGCCCGGCCCACGCACCGCGCCCCACCTCGTCAATCCCGGCGACGTGGGTGTAACCGGCGGCGTGTAGTTTGAGTTCTTCCTCAAGGTTGGGTTGCATAGCAGAGATCAGGGATTAGGGATCAGGGATCAGGGATCGGGGATCAGTCATCGGCATTGGAGTACCCAACCCGGTCACTGATCACTGGTCACTGGTCACTGGTCACTGATAACCCATCACTGCTCCTTCCGTTCATAAAGCCCGGCGCGACCGTGGCGACGGATGCGGAGCACTTCCATCACCATTTTGATGGAATCTCGGATCGGGCTGACGCGGCTGCCCTGGCCATAGTACCAATGAATCGGCACCTCGACAATGCGATAGCCCCGCCGCCGGGCGATGTACAGGATTTCCACGTCGAAGGCCCAACCATCCACGATCTGGGTGGTGAAGATGTCCCGCGCCGCCTCCCGATGGAAGCATTTGAAGCCGCACTGGGTGTCCTGGATGCCAGGCACCGCCAGGAGGCGCACCAGCAGATTGAAGACGCGGCCCATCAGATGACGATACCAGGGTTCGTTGTGGCGCACAGCGCCGGCTACTTCTCGGGAGGCGATGGCGACGTCGTAGTTGGAGAGGGTGGGGGGAAGGAACTTGCTCACTTCTTCGATGGGCATGGCCAGGTCTGCATCACAGATGAACAGGTATTCTCCCCGGCCCTCGAGCATGCCCTTGCGCACTGCTGCGCCCTTGCCGCGGATAGGCTGGTAGAGCAGAGAGATGATGGGGTGCTCAGCCGCTACCTGGCGGGCAACGTCGGACGTGCGGTCGGTACTGGCATTGTCCACTACGAGCACGTCCACCGGATAGTCCTGTGCCTCGGCAAAGGCTACCACCCGTGGCAGCGTCGTAGGCAGGCGGCGTTCCTCGTTGTAGGCGGGTATGACGATGGTCAGCAGTGGGCTACGGTGGTCCAAGGTTACTCCTCAGTCTGTGATTTGTCAGCGGGCCGGTCTGCCACTTGAAGGACGGGGGCTTGAGCCCCAACGGTTGGGTAGACCTGCTGTGGCTCTGCTCTGCGCGTGGCGACGTAACGCTCGTAGATGGCGGTGATGATCTGGGGCAGCGTGGCATCGGTCAGGTTGAGGTCGGGCACGTCGTAGAGGCCGGGAACAGGATGTTGGGCCAGCAGTTCTATCAGCCGTGGGTAGTCCTGGGCCAGGTCACCGCCGTCGTTGCTGAAACCCTTAATCTCGCCTGTCCGCAAGCCCCGGATCAGATGAAGACAAAATTCATACGTCTCGTCATCATGGGCTGTCGGCTCGCGTTTGCGGTCAACCAACATCATCGAGAAGTAGTGGCGGGCCGGGTCGAAACGAAAGGAGAGCGACTCACCCATCTTGGTCACCTCTTGGGATACCAGGGGTAGAAGGTATCCACATACCAACGGCCGCGTGGTCCCATCTTGATGACCACGCGTAGTGGACACCACCACCCATCAGGATGCCGGTAGTTTCGTTGGCTCTGATAGATCATCTTGTCGAATCTCTTTTCAGTCACGAGACCTGTCCTCAGAATGGCTGGAATGAGGTCCAGCAACTCGATAGCCCATTCATCGTCGTGCTCAATACGACCGAGCACGATGTGGTCTGTCTCATTCCCGACGTAGTGGTACACGCGCCGTCCACCCTGATCCACCACGCTGTAGACGACGGTCATCTCCTGGTCCAGCACTCGATGAATTGCCCCGGCCTCGTCGAAGTCGGCATCTGCTGGCGGCGGGGGCAACGGATACCCTTCATTGGCGAGATACCCGGCCATGCGCCCCCGCCGCTCGCGGACGTCTTGGGGTGCGGTGAGCCAGGCGATGAGGTCGGGTGTCATGCTCAGGCATCCTTTGTCTTTATGATACCCGTTTCACGCGCTTTCGTCAACTCTGGCCAGGATGCTTTCGAGGTACGCGCGGTCAACGGTTCGCCTACGCTGCACCGCGCGCCGCTTGCGGAGCATCCTGGGGATGCCCAGGAGTCCGGCCAGCATGCCGCGCAACCGGGCCCGGGCTGCTTGCCCCCGCCAGGCGCGCAGCGCTTCCCAGGCCAGGCGCAGTTGCGCCCGCAGGATGGCGCGCCAGTGGATGCGCCACAGGTCGCCGGGGTAATCCTTGGCCAGGAGATAGATAGTGTTGCGCCCGTCGTAGAAACTGGCGGTCGCTCCGCCGCCGGTGGCGCTCAGTTTGTGGTAGACGATAGCACGAGGGGCATAGACACACCGCCAGCCGGCCAACTGTGCCCGCCAGGCCAGGTCCAGGTCCTCGCAGGAATAGAAAAAGTCCTCATCCAGAAGGCCGATTTGATCGAGCATCACGCGCCGGTAGGCGGCGCTGCCGCCACAGGCGCTGAAAACGTGCTCCTCGCGGTCGTACTGCCCTTCATCCCTCTGCCATACCCCCCGGTTCCCTGGAATTCCGTCCACGCGGTAGAAATCGCCAGCCGTGTGGAAGGTGTCGCGCCGGTCGAACAGGAGCATCTTGGAGGCCACGATCCCCACCTGCGGGTGGCGTCCAAAGGCGGCGACGATTTCCCCCAGCCAGCGGGGGCCGGCTTCCGTGTCGTTGTTCAGGAGGACGACGAATTCCCCCTGGGCGACCTGTATCCCGGCGTTGCACGCGCCGGTGAAGCCGGTGTTCTGGCCCAACGGTAGCGCCCGCACCTCGGGGTAATCGCGCGCGAGCAGATCCAGCGAGCCGTCGGTCGAGCCGTTGTCGGCGACGATGCTCTCGACGTGGGGGTAGGTCTGGCGGCGCAGGCTCTCCAGGCAGGTGGGGAGATGGTCCGCCCCGTTCCAGTTGGGGATGACGACGCTGACCAGGTTGGAGATTGCGGATTGCGGATTGGGGATTGCGGATTTGCGATTTGCGGTCTGCGGATTTGTGACTTGCGGTTGACTCATGTTGACCTGAGAAATTCCTCCAGGGCTTCTTGCCAGGGACGGAGGGTGACTCCCAGGGCGGCGGCGGCGGTGTTGGCCAGCGGTGCGAAACGGGGTGGGGTGGAGGCGCGCTGAAAGTCGGCCAGCGTGATCGGTTCGACCGGCACGTGCTCCCGCCCGCTGAGGCGCAGGATCTCGCGCACGAAGTCATAGCGAGAGCAGTATCCGGCGTTGGTGAGGTGGTAGACCCCGTAGGCGCCGGTGCGAATGAGGGCAGCGACGGCGGCCGCCATGTCCGGGGCGTAGGTGGGATTACCTACCTCGTCTGTCACCACCTGCAAGCGCCCTCGTTCGTCGGCCAGTTGCAGGACACGGTGAGGGTTGGAAAAGTTGCGCCCGCCGGGGGCGTAGAGCCAGGCGGTGCGCACGATGTAGAAGCGGGTGAGCAGGTGGCGCACGAACCACTCGCCGGCTGCCTTGGAGCGGGCGTAGGGGTTGAGCGGGTGGGGCGGGTCCCACTCCCGGTATGGCTCTTGGGCCATGCCGTCGAAGACCTCGTTGGTGCTGACGTAGGCCATGGCCGCGCCGGACGCTGCGCACGCCAGGGCGACGTTCTGCGTGCCCAGCGCGTTGGTGCGATAGGCCTGCTCCGGATCGCGCGCACAGCCGTCCACGTCGGTCCACGCGGCGGCATGGAGCACGACGTCGGGAGCGAAGTCCGCAATGGCCTTGCCGATGGCAGCCCGCTCGGTGACGTCCAACTCCGGCAGGTCACAGCCTGACAACGTGTGCCCGGCGAGCGCTGCGTAGAGCGCCTGGCCCAGTTGGCCCTTGCAGCCGGTGATGAAGACGCGCATGATGCCTCCGTGCGACTCTAGTCTACTCCAGCAAACAGGTCACGTTCCATGGGTTCCCCTTGGTGGAATGGTGGTATCGCCCTATAGAAGACCTCTATAGACTGCCAGCGGCGTAACCACCCGCGCGGCAACCGTCCCCAGAACGAGGCTGGCCCCGAGCGCTGGCTGGAGTGGCAAGCGGCCGCCTGCTGCTTGACGTCATAGGTGGCTCGGATGTCTATCTGCGTGGTGACCGGCAGGGCGTGCTCGAGCGCGGCGCGCAGGTTGATGTCCCGATTCTTGCCTACGGCCTCTGGGTTCACCCCGAACAGCGGCATCAGCCACACGACCCAGCGCGGTATCCCCCGGAAGGCAGTAAAGTAGAGTTTCGGTGGGCGTTCGCCTTGCGGCAGCCGCTCGAAGGCGGCCACGGTAGCGCGGTGCATCGCCACGTGGTCGGGATGGCCGTAGGCACCGAAGGGGTCGAAGGTCAGCACGACCTGGGGCCGCAGGCGACGCATCAGGTCAGTCACCTGTTGGGCGAGTACGTCAGGAGCAGCCTGCACGAGCGCGCGGGGGTGCTGGTTGGCGGGAGAGCCGGGCATGCCTGAGTCCCGGTAGCCGAGCAGGTGCACCTCGGCCAATCCGAGAAGCCTGGCGGCGCAGCGCAACTCCTGCTCGCGCCGGCAGGCCAGGTCCTCACACGCGCCCAGGTCGGAAACGTCGCTCTCCCCCGCTTCACCCCGCGTTGCGCAGAGCAGGTGCACGGCCACGCCCGCGGCAGCGTACCTGGCCAGCGTGCCGCCAGGACCGAAGGTTTCGTCGTCGGGGTGGGCAAAGATGGCGAGTAGTGTTCGGGACATGGTTCTAACGTGATGCGTGAAACGTGAAACGTGATGCGTATTGCGTGATGCGTGTCGCGTGACGGAACACGGAACACGACATACGCTACTTGCTACTCTATGCGCTGGTCACATTGCTCCCAATGTCCGCAGGCCTGGCAGCGGTGGGGGTCGTCGTGGCTGCGGGGTGCATACCCTTGGGCCAGGTCGGCGCGCATGCGGTCCAACGTTTCCAGCAACGTGTCCTCCAGGGCGGGCGTGTATGCGACCTCGAAGGCGCGATCGGTGTATTTGACGATGCCGTAGGGAGGCCGCCGGCCATAGCATTCCTCGACCAGCAGGCAATAGGCGGCCAGTTGGAGGGTGTGGGAGGGGTAAGGCTGGGCCGGGGCGGGACTCGATTTCACTTCGACGGGGATGACGTCACTGCCGTCGGCCACCAGGTAGTCGGGCTTGCCGGTGAGGAGGAATTCCCGCGAAAAGAGTGGGCGCTCCAGGCGGTTCCAGCCGCCCGTGTCGGTGTAGATCAGGCGGCCTTGGGGCAGCCCGCTGCGGGCACGCCCGCGCCGCGCCAGCCAGAGCAGCAACAGTCCTAACGCCAGCAGGAGGAAGAACGCGGGTGCCATCATCCTCCACCGGCCAGCCAGCCGATCAGCCACACGATGCCGACGACGGCTGCCATCAGCAGCAGCGCGTACGCCAGGCGGCCTGACCAGAGCGACGTTCGCACTCCCCGCCCGTGACGCACGTGGGCGGCCTCTCCCGCCTCCATCTCTGGCTCGTGGGTGGAGGGCAGGCCCTCGACGCTTCCCAACCACCAGGCGGTGGCGCAGTAGGCGTACCGCCCGACCTCGCTGGCCCGCATGACGTGCTCGCGCGGTTCACTCATTCCCGATGCGCTCCTCAAAGTCCTCCAGCGCGCGGACCAGGCGATCCTGGCGCAGGCTGTTGGTCAGGTCACCGCGCGTGCGCTCCAGCACGCCGCGCAGTTGGTCTACGCGGTGGCGCAACCCGCCCGTAATGGCGTCGGGGAAGTCGAAGGTGACCAGCACGTCATAGATCTCATCCATGGCCGTCAGCAGCCGCTCGGCCTCGACGGTGTTGCCGCGCCGGAGTTCGTCCAGGCAGCGGCGGCGCATCTCGCTGGCCGCCTCGCATAGCCCGTTCAGGTAGGTCGCACAACTCACCCCTAGCGGCTCCGGCTCCGGGATGGCCGCACCGCTGGCCAGCGCCAGCGTGATGTGTGCTTCGACCAGTTCCTTCAGTGCGTCCTGGGTATAGCCGGCGAACAGTAGATCGGGGAAGGGGGCCAGCGTCTCCTTGATTCCATACGCGATGGCCTCGGCCTGGGTCAGCAGTTCGCGGGCCGTACCCCACTCGTCGCGATGGCTGGCGCGGATGGCGGTGGCACACAGGCGGGTCAACTCGCGGGAACTGCGCAGTGCCTGGTCACGGGCGTCGTTGCGGGCTTCCAGGTCGGCCTGGATGCGTTTGGCTGTCGTCTCCAGATGGTTCACGTTGTGCTCCGTATAGGGAAGGGTCACGCTGCCGGAGGTTGGGGCGGCCTGGCTGCGCCGAAGAATTGCTGCGCCAGCTCATCCCCTTCGGCAGGCAAGCGGATCTCGCCGAACTGCGCTTCGTACTTTTCCAGGTTCTCGCTCAGGGCGCGCAGGAGGAGTTTGGCGTGCATCGGCGTGGTGATGATGCGGGCGTAGACCTTGGCCCTGGGCGTGTTGGGTAGGATGCGGGCAAAGTCAATGATGATTTCGGGGATCGAGTGGGTGATCACGGCGAAATTGGAATAGATCGCGTCCAGGTCGGGCGGAACCTCGATGTTGACTTGCACTTGACGAGGATGTGGAGTACTCATGGAGGGTACCTCCGTTTCGGATACGGGATAAAGCAAGGTAGACCGCCGCTACGGGAGCGGCGGTCCAGTCATAAGCCTGGCCTTCGGCGTGCCGAGGCCAAGAGTTCCGGCGCACAGCGTAGTGACGTCGAGTGCTGCCTTAGAAGGGAATCTCCTCTTCTGTCTCAGCAGGGGGCTCCTCAAGTGCGCCACCGGGCGCCTCTGCTGCCGGCGCTTCCCCACGCCCGCCCAGGAATTTCACTCCCAGCGCTGTGACCTCATACTGGGCGCGGGCTGTCCCATCGTTCCCCGTCCAGATACGCGGGCCGCCGGTAGCAGGGTCTGGTTTGAGTTGGCCCTCGATCAGGACCAGTCGTCCCTTCTTGAGGTACTGGTTGCAGGTCTCAGCCTGCCGCTTCCAGGCGGTGATGCGGAACCAGGTCGTTTCGTCACCCTGGCTACCATCGGGGTTGTTCCAGCGCCGACTGGTTGCGACCGAGAAGTTGGTGACCGGCGTACCATCGGGGGTGTACCTCATTTCGGGATCGCGTCCCAGATATCCGACGATGATGATCTTTTGGTACATGATTTCCTCCTTCGCGATTGGCTGTGATTGAACGTACGACTATCTTACCCCGAAAACGGGGCAAAGTCAAATGCCAGGCCCCTGCCACCTGGACAGGGGCCTGGGTGTGTGTGCCTGCGGGACTAGACCCACCCCCTCAAGCGGCAGGCCTCGGCCACGCGGCTGACGGCCACGACGTACGCGCCCATGCGGTTGTCTACCCCGTGCTTCTGAGCGGTGTCGTGCACGGCGTGGAAAGCGGCGGTCATCTTCTTGTCCAGCCGCTCCTGGACGGTCTGCTCGTCCCAGTAGTAGCCGTAGGCGTTCTGGACCTGCTCGAAGTAGGAAACGGTCACGCCGCCGGCGTTGCACAAAAAGTCCGGAATCACGTAAATGCCCCGCTCGTGGAGGGACTTGTCTGCCTGGGGGGTGGTGGGGCCGTTGGCAGCCTCGGCGATGAGCCGCACCGTGGGCTGGACCCGCTTGACCGTCTCACCGGTGATGACCCCCTCGATGGCGGCCGGGATCAAGACGTCCGCTTCCCATTCCAGCCACGCATTGCCGTCCTTGACCTCGTAGCCGGCCTTGATCGCCGCGGCCTTGTCAATCGTCCCGTAGGAGTCAGCGATGGTGCGGAGGAAGTGAGGGTCTATTCCCCCCTTCCTGGTGTACGTGTAGGAAACCCGGTCTTTACTGTCCCAACAGGAGATGCAGGCGACCTTGCCGCCCAACATACTTACGTAGTTGGCGGCAGCGGACTGTCCCACGTTGCCAAAGCCCTGGATCGAGGCCACCGTCGCTTGGGCGTCAATGCCCAGGCGCTTGAACGCCTCGCGGATGGTGACGACGACCCCGACCCCCGTGGCGGGGCCTCGACCGAGCGACCCGCCCAGGGCCAGGGGTTTCCCGGTGATCACGCCAGGAGCGTGGTGCCCGACGATGGTTTCGTACTCGTCCAGCATCCAGGACATGATCTGGGGGTTGGTGGCGACGTCCGGGGCGGGGACGTCTATGTCTGCGCCCAGGATGCGGCCGATCTGGCGGACGTAGGTGCGGCTCAGCCGTTCCTTTTCCCACTCCGACAGTTCGTTCGGATTGCAGACGATGCCTCCCTTGCCACCGCCCAGCGGCAGGTCTGCCACGGCGGTCTTCCAGGTCATCCACGCGGCCAGGGCACGAACGGTGTCCAACGTTTCGCTGGGATGGTAGCGGATGCCGCCCTTCGTCGGCCCGCGGGCGCTGTTGTACTGGACGCGAAAGGCGTGAAAGATCTTGACGCTGCCGTCGTCCATGCGCACCGGGAGCGTGACGTGCAGTTCGTGCATGGGCCAGCGCAACAGCTCGTGAGTCGCCGGGTCCAGGCCCATGATCTCGGCGGCCTGGTCCAACTGTCTCTGTGCGATGGCAAAGGGATTCAGTTCTTCCGACATATCTGTGCCTCCATTATCGTGATGTGAGTGATTGCGCGGCTGGGTGCCAGCCCGGCTGCCAGTGGTTTACGCTCTATCCTGTCACCTCCTTGTTTGTTCCAGGTGGGCTTTGAGAAGCCCTTGTACCGTCTGAGGATTTGCCTTGCCCCGGGTGGCCTTCATCACCTGTCCCATCAGCCAGCCCAGGAGTTGCTCCTTGCCCTCCAGGTACTGGTTCACCTGGGTGGGATGCTGCTCCACTATTTGCGCGACGATTGCTTCCAGCGCGGCCGCGTCGGAAATCTGGGCCAGGCCGCGCTCCTCCACGATCCGGCGGGCGCTCCGGCCGCTGGCGGCCATGTCCGCCAGCACCTCTTTGCCCGTGTTGAGGTTGATAGTGCCCTCTTCGACCAGCCCGATCAATTCGGCCAGCGCCTGGGGCGAGACCGGCACAGCCTCGATCTCCCGGCCGGTCTCTTTCATCAAGCGGAACAGTTCACCGGTGACCCAGTTGGCGATGGTCTTGGGATCAGCCCGCTCGGCTGCCGCGGCGACAGCGGCTTCGTAATAGTCGGCGACGGGTTTGCCGGCCACGAGGACTCCCGCGTCATAGTCGCTCAGCCCGTAGCCGGCGACGAAGCGGCTGCGCCTGGCCTCCGGCAGTTCTGGCAGGTGGGTCCGCAATTCCTCCACCCACTCCCGGCTGATCTCCAGGAGTGGGAGATCAGGCTCGGGGAAATAGCGGTAATCCTCGGCGTATTCCTTGCCCCGCTGGGGAACGGTGACGCCCCGGGCCTCGTCCCAGCCCATCGTCTGCTGGGTGACCGTGCCACCGCCTTCAAGTGTCCTGATCTGTTCCTCAATCTCGTAGGCCACCGAGCGAGCCAGCGCGCGGAAGGAGTTGAGGTTCTTGATCTCGTGGCGCGGGTTCAGCAGGTCGGAGCCGGCGGGGCGCACGCTGACGTTAGCCTCGAAGCGCATCACGCCTTTCTCCATGTCCCCTGAGCTGACGCCCAGGTAGACCAGGATGGAGTGGAGTTTGGTGGCATAGTCCCGCACTTGTTCGACGGAGCGCAGGTCGGGTTCGCTGACGATCTCCAGGAGCGGCACGCCGGCCCGGTTGAAATCTACCAGGCTGGCGCCGTCCACGTGGGCCAGTTTGCCGGTGTCTTCCTCCAGGTGGGCGCGGTTGATGCGGATGCGCCGGGTGCCGGCCTCGGTCTCGACGTCCAAATAGCCGTTGACTGCCAGGGGAGGAAACACGGGGGGGTATTGCGAAATCTGGTAGCCCTTGGGCAGGTCGGGGTAAAAGTAGGACTTGCGGGCGAAGCGGGTGAGGGGGGAGACGGCGCAATGGAGCGCCAGGCCGGTCACGATGGCGATCTCGACCGCGCGCCGGTTGATGACCGGGAGCACGCCGGGCATGGCGGTGCAGACTGGGCAGACGTAGGAGTTGGGTTGCAGGTTGCCGGTATCTTCCGCCACCGGGCAGGAGCAGAACATCTTGGAGGCGGTGTGGATCTGGGCGTGGACTTCCAGGCCGATGACGGGCTCGTACTTCATAATATCTCTTCGAAGTGGAGTTCGGCGGCTTCTCGAAGGTTGGACATCAACTCGTCCAGTGTTTCTCCCTGGGTGAAGATGTCTGCGTCCAGACCGCGGGCACACCAGAATTCTCCGTCGGAATAGATTTCGAATTTGACCAACATGCCTCCCCCATGCGGCGGTTAAATGATGACGCCAGACAGGACTTGTTTTACCATATTATACCGCATTTTGCATCTTGTGCCATGCTTCTTGGTGGGGAGTACTCCACTCGATCAATAGCGCAGCCTGTCTCAGGAGGCTGATGACCAAAATGGCATTTCTATCCGTGCTTTCTCACAAACCGCCGCAGGCGCTCGAGGGCCTCTTCGATCTTCTCGTAGGCGGTGGCGTAGGAGCAGCGGACGTAGCCCCGCCCGGCTTCGCCGAAGGCGCTGCCCGGCACGACCGCTACCCGCTCTTCGTGCAGCAGTTTCTCGGCGAACTCGTTCTCGTCCATCCCGGTGACCTCGACGGAGGGGAAGGCGTAGAAAGCGCCCCGGGGCTCGAAGCACTTTAATCCAATCTCGTTCAGCCCGTCTACGATCAACCGGCGGCGGCGGTCGTATTCGGCCACCATCTGCTGGACGTATGGCTCTCCTTCCTGCAAGGCAGCCAGCGCGGCCACCTGCGAAACGGTGGCGGCGCACATGATCGTGTATTGGTGCACCTTGCGCATCATCTCCATCAGTTCGGCCGGGGCTGCGATGTAGCCCACCCGCCAGCCGGTCATGGCGTAGGCCTTGGAAAAGCCTTGCAGGAGGATGGTGCGGCTGTACATGCCCGGCAGGCTGGGGAAGCAGACGTGCCTGGTGCCGTAGACCAGCCGGTCGTAGATTTCGTCAGAGATGACCAGCAGGTCGTGCTGCTTGGCCACGGCGGCAATCTCGTTCAGCCGCTCACGCGTCATCACCGCTCCGGTGGGGTTATTGGGGTAGCCCACCAGCAGGGCCTTGGTGCGCGGGGTGATGGCCTTCTTGACGGCGTCGGCCGTGACCTGAAAGTCGGTCTCGACGCGGGTCGGCACCATCACCGGCGTGCCTCCGGCGAAGATGACCTCCGGCGCGTAGGCAACGAAACAGGGTTCAGGGATGATGACCTCGTCGCCGGGATCGAGGGTGGCGGCGAAGGCCAGGTAGAGCGCCTCCGACACGCCGACGGTGACCAGGATTTCGCTGGCGGGATTGTAGGTCTGGCCGTACGTCTTGTCCAGGTGTTCGGCGATGGCGCGGCGGAGTTCGATGAGGCCGGAGTTGGAGGTATAATGGCTCTTACCCTGCTTGAGCGCCTCGATGCCCGCCTGGACGATGGGCTCGGGGGTGTCAAAGTCGGGCTCTCCGATCCCCAGGCTGATCACGTCCTCCATGGTCGCCGCGATGTCGAAGAAGCGGCGGATGCCCGAAGGCGGGACGTTGGTGATACGTTCGGAGACGAAGTTGCGGACGCGGTGCATTGGGACCTCCTTGGAGTAATGCGTAATGCGTAATCCGTAATGCGTAATCCGTAATGCGTGAAACGTGAAAGGTGAGACGAGTTATTTGCTGAATACCAGGTCGGGGCGTTCGGTCCACAGCAGTTCTGCGATGCCCTTGAATTGGCCGTCCACGATCAGTGGGATGAGTACGATGCTCTGGATGTGGCCGTCTTGCTTGGCGATGTGGTAGCGGGTGGGGGCCAGGTCGCCGGTGCGGTAGCGATCGTACATGTGGCGAAGTGTGGCCTGTGACTCGGCGTTGTGGCAATCCAGCAGGTCAGTCCCGATCAGGTTCTCGCCTCCCTGGGCAGCGTAATGCTCGAGCGCCAGGTCGTTCATGAAGACAATGCGGTACGTCTCGTCCGCAACGGTGACCGCCACCCGCAAGCCACCAAGAAACGTCCCCAGTTCGCTCAGGCCGGTCACTTCTCGCTGCCTTTGCGCTGGCGTAAGAGCCACCACGCACCCATGCCCAGCACAGCGGCCGCCAAACCCAGGCCGGCGGCCGCGATGGCGACGGTCTTGGGTTCCATGCCCGGCAGCACGGCGCCGCGCAGCCCGGCGTCGGCCCCGTATTCGGTGAACAGGCGGCCCCACCTGGTCTCCAGCGCGGCCTGTACCCGCTGGCGGCCCACGAAGGGATACCAGTAGACGTTGTGGTAAAAGTTGCTGGCAAAGTAGGACCAGGGGACCAGGGGGGTGCGCAGGAGGAGCGGCTCGAACGGATGCAGCCAGCCGTGGTAGATCATCTTCTGCCCCCGGCTGGCGAAGGTGTCTTCCTGGACAAAGTGCCAGTCCTGGGCCAGTACCCAGTCCCGGTCCTCACCCACGATTTCGATCTGCTTTGGATCCCCCACGCCCAGCCCCATCTCGTGCGCGATGCGGATGAAGGGGATGGAGAGCGGGTCGAAGCCCTGGAGATGGGCGGACATGGCGTCAATTGCTACCTGGTCGGCGGAGGCCAGGATGACGTCCTTTTCGTGCCAGCGCATGGCGCGCGGGCCGGGGCCGTCGCCGGCGAAGGTACCGTCCATCACGGCGAAGAGCCCCGGGTGGATGTCCTGCTGGATCGTGAGCAAGTCCACCAACGTCTCGTGGATGCGGCTGTGGGTCCAGTGGCGCCTGGTGCCCAGGAGCCCGCCGAAGGCATTCTTCATCGCGCCGGTGATGGTGGTGAAGACGTGAGTCTTGACCGTCGGCAGGTGGACGATGTTGCGCCCGACGAGGATTTCGGGGACGTAGACGCCCTCGGGGTAGATCTGGTCCAGCACCAGGAAGGGCTGTTTGGGTTCGTAGCGTACCCAGTTGTACTGGGGCTCGTAGAGGTGGACGTTGCGCAGGCCGTACTTTTCGACGACGTACTTGTGCTTGTTGTTCTGTTCGGCCACGTAGGCGTCCACGACGACGGTGTTGTTCTGGGCGCCGATCAGGTCCCGGTAGCCGGCGGCCTGCAACGCCTGGATGACGCCCTCCAGTTGCCAGGGGACGGTCGAGCAGGCCGGGTACCAGGTCTGCCAGGAGACGTTGATCTTGAGGATGGTCTCTTTGTCCTGGGGCAGCGCCTGGCGAAAGCCCGCCAGTTCCATCGCGCGGGCATAGTCCTCCAGGACCGTTTCCGGGCGGGTCCGGAGGATCGCCACCTGGCCTCGTCCAGGAAATTCCTTGTGCATATCTTCCTCCACGAGTTGAATAGGCCACCGATGGCCACATCATTCTACTGAAGCTTCCAGGTGCCTGGATGGCGCACGATCTGGAAACCTACACTTTCTAGCTCGGACGTGCCCTAAGTGGATGTCTTCTATGGTCACAACATCAAGTGTGTATTGGATGCACGCACGGATGTCTTCAATCTGAAGTTCAGGGTAGTAATCCTGGATTATCTCTTCGAACGGGATACCCTCCCTGACCAGTTCCAGGGCGCTTTGCACTGTAATCCGTGTACCAGCAACGCAAGGTTTTCCGAAATGAATGTTTGGGCTGACTATGATCTTTCCTTCCATCTTGCACCTCACACATCGCGCGTACAGATTTGCCTCTGACTCTGAATCTCACGGCTATGAGTGTACCACAAACCAGGACGGCGGTCAATCTTGGCCGCTCCGCGCTCTTGACAAAGATAGGTTTTACGGTATTCTCTGGCGCGGAATGGGACGCGGACGGACACGGATTGGACGGATGAACACGGAGCACTGAGGACAGATTCCTTGGGATGAGGAGGGACGTGGATGCCTGCACGTGTAACGGTCGCCGGTAGTTTGAACGTGGACCTGGTCGTCCGGGCGCCGCGTATCCCGGAGCCAGGCGAGACGATCATTGGGGGCGAGTTTCGCACGGTGCCGGGCGGCAAGGGGGCCAACCAGGCGGTGGCTGCGGCCCGGCTGGGTGCGCAGGTCGCCATGGTCGGGCGGGTGGGGGACGATGCGTTCGGCGGCCTGCTGCTCGAAAACCTGGCCGCTGCGGGTGTGGATCCCGCGTTCGTGACCCGGGATCCGCAGGCAGCCACCGGCGTCGCGTTGATCGAGGTGGACGACGCCGGGCAGAACAGCATCGTGGTCGTGTCCGGGGCCAATAGCCGGCTCTCCCCGGCTGACGTAGAGGCAGCGGCGGCGGCCATCGGCGCGGCCGACGTCCTGCTCCTGCAACTGGAGAGTCCACTGGAGACGGTGACGCGGGCTGCTCAAGTGGCCCGTGCCCAGGGAGTGACGGTCATCCTCAACCCGGCCCCGGCCCGCCCGGTACCCGCTGGACTATTGGGGCTGGTGGACGTGCTCATACCCAACGAGAGCGAGACGGCGCTATTGACGGGGCTACCCGTCAGCGACCAGGAGGAAGCGCAAGCGGCCGCCACGGCGTTGCGCAGGATGGGAGTGGCCACCGTGATCCTGACGCTGGGCGAGCGGGGCGCACTGCTGGCATACGAAGGGGGCGCGGAACTGTTCCCCGCTTTCGACGTGACGCCGGTGGACACCACGGCGGCGGGTGACGCGTTCGTGGGGGGCCTGGCCGTGGCGCTGGCCGAGGGCTGGCCGCTCCAGGAGGCAGTGCGGTGGGGGAACGCAGCCGGCGCGCTGGCCACGACTGTGCTGGGTGCACAGCCTTCGCTGCCCACCCGCCAGGCGTTGGAGGACATGCTGGCCTACGGGAGAGCATGACTGCCGTCCAGTTCTGGCTGTTGCGCGAGCGCGTTGCCGAACTGGAACACAAGTTGGAGGGACGACGATGCGCTGTTCAACCTGTGGCCGCGAATGGCCTGATGATTTCGAGTTTTGTCCCAAGTGCGGCGTGGCTTTCAGCGCCCGGATGGCCGAAGGCGCTTCCGGCGCGATTGCCCAGGGCCAGCAGGCCAAAGCCGCCGGGGCGGGCGGTGTCGCCGCCGATCAGGTGGGTGGCCACCTCATCGTCGCGGGCGATGGGGCCACCGTGATCATCGGCGAGCCGTCGGTGGAGACCCCCGCCGTAGACCGCGACTCTGCCCTGGGCCGCTACCTGCGCCATCTCATCGCCCAGAACCGCTACCTGCAACTGCAGGGCATCCGCTCCGGTGGCAAACTGGTCAGCATCGAGTTGGAGCGCATTTACGTCACGCTGCGCGCCACGCGCCAGCGAACCATCCAGGCTGAAGAGGAATGGCTGGCCGCCGAGGCGCAGATGGCGCCGGGCGAAGTCGCCAGACCCGAAAGGTCCCTGAGACCTCGCGGGTCTACAACCGTCGAGACCGTCACCGTCAGTGTCAACGAGGCGGTGGCGGCGCACCCGCGCCTGGTAGTCTTGGGCGACCCGGGCTCCGGCAAGACGACGCTGCTACGCTACCTGGCGCTGCTCTACGCGCGCGATATGGCCGAAGGAACGACGTTGGTGCGGGACAGGTTGGGGCTGGCGGAAAGCGGCCGCCTGCCGCTGCTGATTCCCCTGCGCCGGCTGGGTGCGTATCTCAAGACGCGCCACCCGGCGGACGATGGTACCGAGGGCCACGCGCTGCTCCTGGACCACTACAGGGAGATGCTGGCGGGCGAGCGCGTGCCGCTGCCGCCGGATTTCTTCGACGCCTACCTGGAATCCGGCCAGGCGGTGATGCTGCTGGACGGCCTGGACGAGGTGGCCGACCCCGACCTGCGGCGGCGCGTGTCGCGGCTGGTCGAGGCGTTCACCTGCGCGTGTCCGCAGTGCCGCTACACGGTGAGCAGCCGCATCGTGGGGTACACCGGCCCCGCGCGGCTGGGCGAAGAGTACACCACCACCACCGTGCGCGATTTTTCCGACGCCGACATCGCCCAATTCCTGCGCCAGTGGCACCTGGCGGTGAGCGTGGGGCAGATGGGGCCGGGCGAGAGTGCCGTAACCTACGCCGAGGCGCAGACACGGCAACTGCTGGCGGCGATCTACAAGAACGAGCGCATCCGCGAGCTGGCGATCAACCCACTGATGCTGACCGTGATCGCACTGGTGCACCGCGAGCGAGTCAAGTTACCCGACCGGCGCGCGGAACTCTACGCTGAGGCGGTGAACGTCCTGCTGGGCAAGTGGGACGAGGCCAAGGGGATACAAGAGATTGCCGTCCTGGACGACCGCCCCTTCGATGTGGGCGACAAGCGGCTGCTGTTGCAGCGCGTGGCGCTGGCCATGCACGAAGCGCAGCAGAAAGAGATCGCGATCGAGCCGCTGCGCTGCTTGCTGGCAGAACACCTGGGCGCGACGTTGAGCGATGCACAGGCCGTGGCGCGGGCGGTAAACCGCTTCCTGCAGGTGGTCGAGGAGCGCACTGGACTGCTGCTGGGGCGCGGCGAGGGGGTCTATGCCTTTTCGCACCTGACGTTCCAGGAATACCTGGCGGCGCTGGCGACGGCGGCGCGCGACAACTACGTGGCCTACACGCTGGCGCGCTGCGGCGACCCGTGGTGGCGCGAGGTGATCCTGCTGGAGGCGGGCTACCTGAGCACGCAGAGCCGCGAACGCACCACGCACCTCATCCGCGCCATCGCCGAGCGTAAGGACGAGCCGGAGCCATATCACAACCTGGTACTGGCGGCGGAGTGCCTGCGCGACGTCGGCGGTGGCCGGGTGGAGGGCGACCTGGAGGGCGAGGTGCAGCGCCGGCTGCGGGCAGGATTGGAGACCAAGCCATCCTTGCTGCCACGCTTGTTCAAGGGTCGGGCGCTCACGCTGCGGCGCGTCGCTGCGGCGCAGGCATTGGCCCGGATCGGAGGGACGCAGTACTGGACGTTGCCCCATGGCGAGCCAGAGTGGGTCGAGATCCCCGCCGGCGAGTTCTGGATGGGTGAGGGGAGTGAAATACACCGAGTACATCTGGACACGTTCTGGATTGCTCGTGTCCCGATCACCAACGCACAGTACCGCTTCTTCGTCGAGGCGACAGGGCACGAACCGCCGAAGGATTGGGAGAACGGCCGCCCGTTGAAAGGAAGGGAGAGCCATCCTGTGGTCAGCGTCTCCTGGTACGACGCGCTGGCCTACTGCGAATGGTTGAGCCGGGCGACGGGGAAACGTATCACGCTGCCATCGGAGGCCGAGTGGGAGAAGGTAGCGCGCGGGGACAAGGACCGGCGGGAGTATCCGTGGGGCGATACGTTCGACGCGACGCGTTGCAACTGCTCGGAGTTGGGATTGGGGCATACGACGCCGGTGGGCATCTTCCCGGACGGGGCGAGTCCGTATGGAGTGCTGGATCTTGGTGGCAACGCGTGGGAGTGGACGCGGAGTATTCTCAGGGACTACCCGTACGATCCGCAGGACGGGCGGGAGGACCTGGCAGCCGGCGATGATGTTTCCCGCGTGTTGCGTGGGGGCGCGTTCATCGATGGGGCGAGGATTGTGCGCTGCGTCTACCGCCGCGGGAGCGACCCGCACTTTCGTTTCAGGAACTACGGGTTTCGGGTTGTGGTGGTGTCCCCCGTCCGACTCTGAACTCTGGTCCCTCTGTACGTGCGCCCGTAATGGCGTCTATCTCAGCGGGGCAAAGAAAAGCCCCCCTTCCTGCGGATAGGGAAGGTGCTCAGCGTCTTACCTGGCGTCGAAAGGCAAAGGGGACAAGCGCATGACGTGAAAAGGGGAAACGAGGGTTCCATCAAACCGGGGTGTTCCCCAGGGCAATCTCGATATGGTGAAAGCTAGACTGCCTGAAGCCTAAGGTCAAGCGGGGCAAGGGCCACCGGGTGGGAATGATGGTGACACCCACTCTCTTCAGGATAGTGTGTTGGAGTCCAGGACGCACTATATCCGCCCAGGAGACGCACACCCAGTAAGGGATGAACGACCTGAAAGGGCCACCTAAGTCGAGAGTATCTGGGAAGATGACTAAACGGGGATTGCCCGAACCTGAGCGCCAGGTAACTGGCTATGGCGGGAGCGCCTGAAAATCAGGCCAGGCAACGGAGCTGGCGTAGTAGTCGGTGGAGTAACGCCCACCCAGGGGACGTGGGAAAGCCACGTGCAGGGCGAAGGCCAGCGGGTTTTCCGATTGTAGGGAATACGGGAGGAGCACATAGTGCAAGACCCGAACGTGCTACTTACAATACTTGGCCAAAAAGCGAAGGGAAAACTGGAGAGCCGGACGATGGGAAACTATCACATCCGGTTCGGGGGGGAGGGCAGTGAGACCTGGCACGGTAACGTGCTAAGGCGCACGGCCCTTACCCCACTCCGGTGCTCTGGAGGTCTGTTCTCTGGGGGGTGGGGTCTGGGGCGGGGGACTCCCCGCCCCAGGGTCGAAGCCGCGCGAAGCGCGGTCGCCGCCTACGGATTTTGCGGCCTTTACTGTTACCTCGACCCCTTGGATCACTTCGTCAAGCGGGAGTTGCGCTGTCCTGCCTATCTGCGCTACGTGGACGATACGCTCTTCTTCGCCGACGACAAGCCCACGCTGTGGGAGTGGCGGGCGGCGGCGGCCGAGCGGCTGGCCCGCCTCCGCCTGACGGTGCACGCCGGCCCGGCCCACCCTCGCCCGGTGACGGAGGGCATTCCCTTCCTCGGCTTCGTCGTCTGTCCCGACGAGCGGCGGCTCAAACGGCGCAAGGGCGTCGCCTTCCGGCGGCGCTTCGCGGGCCTGCTGGACGCGTACAGCGCGGGCGAGCTGCCCCTGGAGCGGGTCAGCGCATCGGTGCAGGGCTGGGTCAACCACGCCCACTACGGTGACACCTGGGGACTGCGGCAGGCCGTGCTCTCCACCCGGCGGGTACTCGCGCCGCACAATCCACCTCTCTCGCAATCCGTGCTATAATGGAGCCGTGATGGATCAAGACATGGTCATCCTCACCCGCACGTTCGACTTTCTGGACTGGCTGATCCCGCACACGTTGAACTTTCCGCGCAGCCAGCGCTTCGTAGTCACCAAGCGGCTGCAGGATGCCGTGCTGGACTTTTACGAGTGTGTCCTGGACGCCAACCACCGCCAGGGCGCGGCGCGCCTGGAGAAACAGCGCCAGGCCGACGCTGCGCTGGACAAGGTGCGCCAATACCTGCGCCTGGCGGCGCGTTGGCAGTGGCTGTCCCAGGGTCAGCATCACCACGCCGCGATGCTGGTCGCTGAACTGGGGCGGCTGTTGGGCGGCTGGATCAAGCAGACCGCCAAAAGGGTCGGCACGTAGGGGCGCCCGCGCGCCTGTGGTGCGACGGGATCGCCCTATACCGTGCAGGGCCGGGCCGAAAGGTGCCGCGTGTTGCGTGGGGGCGCGTTCAACAATGAAGCGAGGAATGTGCGCTGCGCCTACCGCAACAGGAACAACCCGCACAATCGTAACAGGAACAACGGGTTTCGGGTTGTGGTGGTGTCCCACGACTTTCTGGCAGGCCGGGAATGCCCGGTGGGGCATAAGGGCGAACCTTGTGGTCGCCCTGCCGGGCCGAGGTGAGAAAGACGGCGCGGTCCGGTCCTGGCCGCGCCCTGTCGGGGCGACCCTCGCGGTTGCCCCGACGGGGCCGGGCAAATAGGGCCCCGTAGTCCTCTGGGCTACGCCGGGGGCGTTCCCTGGGTGCGTCCCTGGAACGTCCCCGGTCGGGCCCACGAGTGAGGAGGCGGCGGTGACAGTTGACGTTCCGACGTTGCAGGAGCCGTTGGCGCGGCAGGCGCGGGGTTGGAAAGCGCGCTGGGAGAAGGCGCGCGCCGCCGGGGTGACGTCTCTGTACGCTTTCCTCTCGGCGATGGCGCTGTGGCCGGTGGTGGAGGCGGCGCAGCGCGGCGACCTGGCGCCGATCTTCGCCCTGGGTGGGGTGTTGGCCGGCGTCGGGGGCAACCTGCTGGCCAACCAGATCCAATCCTGGAAGGACGGCGTCCAGGATGAGCAGGGCCTGGCGCAGCGCCTGGCCCCGCTGGCAGCCGAAAACGCCGGGGTGCGGGCCGCGCTCGACGCCATGCTGGAGCGGCTGGACGTGCTGGCGCAGGCCCAGGCCGGCCTGAGCGAAGCCGAGCAGGCCTGGTTCGCCGAGACGCTGCAGGCGGAACTGGCGCGCATGGGCAACCTGGAGCGTTACCACGCGGTATTGAGCGGTGCCGGCGCGATCGCGGAGGGCGAGGGTGCTGTGGCCGCGGGCGCGGGCGGCGTGGCGGCGCGCGAGATTCACGGGCCGGTCGTGGTCGGTGACCACAACGTCATCCACGAGCTGCCGCCGCAGGTGCTCGAACTCTTTGCGCGCCAGTTTGGCTTCGACCCCACCGCCTCCGACGCCGAGGCGCTGCGGACGTACTTTAACAACATTATACTGGAGCGGCACAGTAAACTCTCGTTTCTGTTTATCCGCCCGGAGACCGGCAAGGTCTACACCGAGGCCGACATCGAGAGCGTGTTCGTGCCGCTGCGCATGACTGACCCCGATACCATCGAGCGCCAGGCACACCTGGCGCGCCGTATGGAGCGCTTCGACCGGCTGCCGCGCGAGATGGAAGAGTCCGCTCGCCCGGTTACGCTGCCCGAAATTCTGCGCAAATACCCGTGCTTCCTGCTGCGTGGTAAGCCCGGCTGCGGCAAAACGACGCTCTTGCGCCACATCGCGCTGGCCTTTGCGCGCGGCGAACACGCGGAGAAACTGGACTGGCAAGGGCCCGCGCCGCTGCCGCTGTTGATCCCGCTGCGCAACTTGGGCGAATTTCTCAAGCGCCGCGCCGCCCGTTACATCGAGCCGCAGCCGCGCGCGCTGCTGGAATACCTGGAAGAACACCTGCAGGGCGCGGGTGTGCGCTTTTCGCCCGATTTTCTGCCGCGCCGCCTCGATTCCGGCCAATGCTTTCTGCTACTGGATGCACTCGACGAGGCCAGCGGCGTGCTGGATGGCGGCGGCGATTTGCGCGCGGCAGTGGCGCGCCAGGTGGCCGCGTTCATCCGGCACTATCAGCCCAAGGGCAACCGTTTTGCGCTGACTTCGCGCCCGCGCGCTTACCAGGAGGACAGCCCCATCTGCCAGGCGCTGCCCCAGCCCAGGGTGTGTGACGTGCTCGACCTCGACCCCGCCGGTTACGGGCAGTTGATCGTCAACCTGCTCACCGTGTTGACCGGCGACGCGGCGGCCGGGCAAGCGGAGGCCACTGACCTATGCGCGCGCATCGCGCCCAACCGCCACCTGGCTGATCTGGCGGGAAACCCGCTCCTGTGCACCACGCTGGTGTTGGTCTACAAATACCGCGGGCGCAAACTGCCGGAGCGGCGCGTAGACGTGTTGCACGAGATCGTCACACTGCTCCTGGGCCGCTGGGAAGAGGAACGGCGCGATGTCGCCAGCCCTGACGAACTGGCGCGCCTGGGGACCACCGCCGCCACGACCGAGCAGGCGATCCAGTTTCGTCGCCGTGCGCTGGTGGCGCTGGCCTGGCAGATGCAGCAGGATGCCGCTGCCGAGATTTCGCTGGATGGCGCCGTGCGTGCGCTGGCGCGCTTCTATTGTGACGAGGAGCGCGCTGACGACGTGACGGCGGAGCGGTGGGCGCGTGCGTTCCTGGCCGTGGCGCACGAGCGCAGCGGGTTGTTTATCGCCGCCGACGAAGGTCTGCACACCTTTGCCCACCAGGCCTTCCGCGAGTACCTGGCGGCCACTCACCTGGTCAATGCGGGGGAACGGCGACTGCTGGAAGAAACAATGCGGCACGCCCCCACTCCTGACGAGTGGTGGGAGCAGGTGCTCTTGCTCGCCGGGGCGCATCCTGAATTGAGCAGCGGCGCGGCCGGGCGGTTGGTCGAGACGTTGCTGGCGCGAGACGACGTGGAATATGCTCATTTGGCCGCGCGCTGTGCCCAGGATATGACCGACAAACTGCCCGGCGCGCAGCGCAAGTTGTTGCAGGATTGGCTGCTGGCGCGGATGCGCGACGGCGGGCGACCGGCCAAGGAACGCGCGCGCGCGGGCGATGCACTGGCGCTGGCGGGCGACCCGCGCTTCCGCGGCGATGCCTGGTTCCTGCCGGACGAGCCGCTGCTGGGTTTCGTGAAGATTCCCGCCGGGTCGTTCACGATGGGCACGCGCAAGCAGGACATCGGGACGCTCCTGAAGCGGTTTGGCGGCGAGCGAAAATGGTACGAGGATGAAACGCCACAGCACGAGGTCAATTTGCCGGCGTACTATATTGCCCGCTATCCGGTGACGGTGGCGCAGTTCCGGGCGTTTGTGAAAGACAGTGGGCACACCCCTGAAGATCCGGAGAGCCTGCGCGGCCCGGACGACCATCCGGTCGTGTGGGTGAGTTGCCACGAAGCGATAGCGTACTGCCGCTGGCTGACGGAGCGGCTGCGGGTGTGGGAGGGGACACCGGAGCCGCTGGCGACGTTATTGTGTAAGCAGGGTTGGGAAATCACACTGCCCTCAGAAGCCCAATGGGAAAAAGCGGCGCGAGGAGGCGAAGAAATCCCCAATCCGCGATCCGCAGTCCGCAACCCGCAACCCCCAATCCGCAATCCCAATCCGGGGCGGGTGTTTCCGTGGGGGGACGGCGCTGACCCGGAGCGGGCGAATTATGGGGACACGGGGATCAGGACGACGAGCGCGGTGGGGTGTTTTCCTGGCGGGGCGAGTCCGCATGGGGTGGAGGACATGAGCGGGAACGTGTGGGCGTGGACGCGGAGTATTCCCAGGGGCTACCCGTACAATCCGGAGGATGGGCGGGAGGACCTGGAGGCCGGTGACGATGTTCCCCGCGTGTTGCGTGGGGGCGCGTTCTTCAAAGAAGCGTGGATTGTGCGCTGCGCCTACCGCAGCCGGCTCAGCCCGCTCAATCGTAGCAGGGACCGCGGGTTTCGGGTTGTGGTGGTGTCCCCCGTCCGACTCTGAACTCTGGTCAAGACCGCGCCCGGCAAGGCCGCAAGCCCGGGTCGCCCGGTGGCGATTTTGGGAGGGGGCGTTTTGAGCGTTTTCTGCAAAGATAGTCTCGGGAGGAGGGAGTAGATGAGGAAGAACGCACACCAGCGGATACCGGTCGTCCTCGACACCGACATCGGGGGGGACATTGACGACACGTGGGCGCTGGCCCTGCTGCTCAGGTGCCCGGAACTGGACGTGAAACTGGTGGTGACCTGCACGGGGGACACGACGTACCGCGCCAGGGTCGCGGCCAGGATGCTGGAGGTGGCCGGGCGGGCGGACGTGCCGGTCGGTGTTGGCATCCCGCTGGAGACCGCCGTCAGCCCCCAGGCTCCGTGGGTAGAGGGGTATGACCTGTCGAGTTACCCCGGCCCGGTCTACGGGGATGGCGTCGGGGCGATGGTGGACGCCATCATGGGGTCGCCGGAGCCGGTCACACTGATCGGCATCGGCCCGCTGCCCAACGTGGCGGCGGCGCTGGCGCGCGAGCCGGGGATCGCGGAACGTGCCCGGTTCGTCGGCATGCACGGTAGCATTCGGCGCGGGTACGGCGGGAGCGAGGGGCCAGCGCCAGAGTACAACGTTGCCCGCTACCCGCAGTCCTGCCGGAAGGTGTTCGCGGCCCCCTGGGACGTGACGATCACGCCGCTCGATACGTGTGGCCTGGTGCGGCTGGCGGGGGACAAGTACCGGGCCGTGCAGGAGTGTGAGGATCCCCTCGCGCAGGCGGTGATCGAGAACTATCGCATCTGGGTCCAGCACTGCGAGTGGGTCACAGGTAGCGACGCGCATACCCACAGTTCGGTGCTCTTTGACACGGTGGCAGTCTACCTGGCCTTTTCTGAGGAACTGCTGGTGATGGAGGACTTGGCTCTCCAGATCACCGACGATGGCTACACTGCGGTGGACGACGGCGCAAAGGTGGTCCACTGCGCGACGGACTGGAGAGACCTGCCGGCGTTCGAGGACCTCCTGGTGCGGCGGCTGACAGGGCGCGATGCCTGAGCATGAAGGGCGTTCCAGATAATAGAAATCAGAGGAGTGGTGAAGTGCGAACTCGAAAACTGGGATTCACCGATCTGCACCTGACGACGGTGGGGCTGGGCACGTGGGCGATCGGGGGTGAATGGAAGTGGGGTTGGGGGCCGCAGGACGACGCCGAGTCCATCGCTGCGATTCGACGCGCGCTTGACCTGGGGATCAACTGGATAGACACCGCAGCAGCCTACGGGCTTGGACACTCGGAGGAGGTGGTCGGCCAGGCCATTGCCGGGCGGCGGGACGAGGTGATCGTGGCCACCAAGTGTGGCATTCGTTGGGACGAGTCTACAGGCCAGCCTTTCAGAAGCCTCAAGGCTGAGAGCGTCCGGCGCGAGGCGGAAGCCAGCCTGCGCCGCCTGAACGTGGACGTGATTGACCTGTACCAGATCCACTGGCCCGATCCCGACGAGGAGGTCGAAGAGGGGTGGGGCGTGATCGCCGACCTGGTCAAGGAGGGCAAGGTGCGTTACGGCGGCGTCTCGAACTTTAGCGTGGCGCAATTAAAGCGTGCCCAGGTGATTCATCCGGTGGCCTCGCTGCAGCCGCCGTACAGCATGCTCCGGCGGGGGGTGGAGGACGAGTTGCTGCCCTACTGCGCGGCCAACGACATCGGCGTGGTCGCCTACAGCCCGATGCAGGCAGGGCTGCTGACGGGCAAGTTCTCCAGAGAACGCGTGGCGAGCCTGGCGGATACGGACTGGCGCAAGCGGAACCCTCTCTTTAACGAGCCGCAACTGAGCGCCAACCTGGCGCTGGTCGAGAGGTTGCGTCCCATCGCCGGGCGCAACGGGATCACACTGGCACAACTGGCCATCGCCTGGGTGCTGCGGCGCTCCGAGGTCACCGCCGCCATCGTCGGTGGGCGGCGGCCCGCGCAAGTCGAGGAGGTAGCCCCGGCCGGAGACGTGGAACTGCCGGCAGAGGACGTCGCCGAGATCGAAGCGCTGCTAGCGGAACGGGAGCGGGCGCTGGCCTAGCAGGTGCTCCGGCAAGCGCCGAGTTTGATTAACCGTACGATGGTCTCAGTGTGCGTGAGGCCGCAATCCAGTGTCGTAGTGCGCGTTCCAACAGCGGATTACGCGCTCGCCAGTAGCCTCCGGACTCAACGGCCAGGCCCAACACTTCCAGACGGGCCATCTCCTCGTCCAACCGGCTCGCGATCCACCCTATCAAGTGACAGCGCCTCACCGGCTGCCAGATCCTCTTCCAGCAGCCCGCCCAGGCGTTGTGTCAGGTAAGGGTGTCGTCTGATGTGCCTTTCAGGAGGCTGTCCCCAGTGTGTGACGGTCTCGCGACAGGGTCTTGACAATCGTCCAGGGTTGTACTATAATATGCTTACTCGTGTAACCTTACTCGTGTAATTGACCGAGGACCTCACCATGAACAGGCGCCCTACGCAGGAAGACGTCGCGCGTGAGGCCGGTGTCTCACGGGCTACCGTCTCCTACGTCATCAACAACCGCACCGATGGCAACGTGCGCATCAGCGAGGAGACCCGCTGCCGCGTGCTGGAAGCGATAGAGGAACTGGGTTATCGGCCCAACGTCCTGGCCCGCAGTCTGCGCCAGGGACAGACCCACACCATCGGTATGATCGTCCCCGACAATACCAACCCGTTCTTCGCTGAGGTAGCCCGGGGCGTCGAGGATACCAGCTTCGAGCAGGGGTACAGCGTGATCCTCTGCAACTCCGACGGCGACCTCGACAAGGAGCTGCTCTATACCAACGTGCTGGCCGAGAAACGGGTTGATGGTATTCTGTTCGTGGCAGCCGGAATGAGCACAGAGCACATCTGCGCCCTGCAGGAACGGCGCATGCCCGTGGTCGTCGTGGACCGGGACATCCCTGACGTGGCTGTAGATTCGGTGATGACGGCAAACGAGCGTGGGGGCTGGTTGGCCACCCGGCACCTGATCGAACTGGGACATCGCCACATCGGCTGCATCGCCGGGCCCTCAGACGTCACCCCGAGTGCCGAGCGGGTTACCGGATATCGCCATGCCCTGCGCGAGGCCGGCCTTCCCGTGGACGAAGTACTCATCCTCAAGGGAGATTTTCAGTACGAGAGTGGCTACCAGGCGGCGCGCCAACTCCTATCCATGGAAGACCCACCCACGGCCATCTTTGCCTGCAACGACCTGATGGCCATCGGCACGGTCAGCGCGGCTGTCCGGCTAGGGCGACAGGTTCCGGCAGACCTGTCCGTGGTCGGTTTCGACGACGTGCCACTGGCTTCTTTCGCCAACCCCGCCCTTACCACCATCGTCCAGCCCAAGTACGAGATCGGCGTGGTTGCCGCTACGATGTTGCTGGAGCGCATGCAGGACCCCGACAGGCCGCCGTACCGCAAGATGCTCGATACCGTGCTCGTCGTCCGCCAGTCCACTGCACCTGTGAGGAGATGACGCGATGCGTGAGACCCAGCTCTACAAGAAAGTATATGGGTGCCTGATCGGCGGCGCCATCGGCGATGCGTTCGGCATTCGGGTCGAGATGATGCACTATCGCGACATCGAGGCCCAATACGGGCGGGTGACCCACTTTGGCCCCCTGCCCCCACGCCAGTCGAGCCAGCAACTGCCCCTGGAGCGCTGGTATCCCTTGGGCGTGCAACTGGGAAGCGTGGATGGCTTCCACCCGCTGGGCCGCTGGAGCCGCGAGACCGGGGCCTACACCGACGATATGCGATATAAACTGATGGCCTGCCACGCCATCCTGCGCCGGCGGGGTCCGATCACCGGCCGGGACCTGGCCGCCGAGTGGTTGAACTACCGCTTGATGGTCGAAGGGGCCGAGGAGTATGAGCCCACCCTCAGTTGGCCCGGCCCACAGCGGGCTTATGCCCGCATCGTGGCCTCGCTCGACGGCCTGGTACAGATGGCACAGCAGCAGCGGCCGTGCCTATCTGGGTGGGACACACCGATGGGATTGATCCACGCCGGCGATCCCGCCGGAGCAGCGAAGGGAGGGTACTCGATGGCGGTCGCTGTCGCCACGGCGCTGACGCCCGGCGCGACGATCGGCCAGGTTGTCGAGAACGTTCTCACATACGCCGACAGCCTGGGCAGCCATGCCGGTGAGTTCGTGGGTCGGGTGAACCGGCTGTTGGAGATCGCGGCGCGGTGCGAGGACGCTTTCGGGCTGTACGAGCCGTTCTACCGGGAGTTCCTGGTGACCTTTCCACCATGGGACGCGGTCTTTACGTTGGAGATGGTCCCGGCGGCCCTGGCGATCTGCTTCATCGCCAAGGGCGACGCTGAACATGCCATCATTGGGGCCGCCAACCTGGGACGCGACAGTGACACCATCACCAGCATGGTGGGTGAGCTGATGGGAGCGTTGGAGGGCTATGATGCATTCCCAGGCGATTGGGTTGATCAAGTGGCGCGTCTGAATCCAGAGCCCGACATGGCCCGCATGGCTGAGGACCTTTGTGCGCTTATTCGGGAGCGCGCCCAGGCCCAGCAGGAACGAGCAGGAGCCCTGCTATCAACGCTTTTGGAACAAGGATAGCCACGGGGAGAATGAGCCGTGAAGAAGATCGGTATCATCAACCAGCCTCTCTCGTCGGTCATCGCCGGCCTGGGCCACACCGACACATTGGTCATCGCCGACGCTGGCCTGCCCATCCCGCGCGAGACGTTACGCATTGACCTGGCACTGACGGCGGGCATCCCTACCTTCTGCGACACACTGCGCGTCGTGTTGGAGGAGATGTGCGTGGAACAGGCCATCGTCGCCGACGAGATGCTAGAGATGAATCCTAAGGTCTACCTGTCGGTCAGAGAGCTGCTGGGCGATGTGCCGATCAGGACCGTGCCCCATGCGAGCTTCAAAGAGCAGACCCGGACATCCCGGGCCGTCATCCGCACCGGCGAGTGCACGCCGTACGCCAACGTTATCCTGGTCGCCGGTGTGTGGGGTTTCGGTGCATGAGCACCGCACTGCATACACGCCTGGTGCGCGAAGGAAAGGAGGTGGTGAGGAATCCGAGAGCAACTTGACCAGAAAGACACAGACTATCCGTCTTCACCGGCAGTTGAAAGATGGTCTGTGCGCACAAAATGTGTGGAGTAGTCTCCACATCGAGCAAATGATAACTCAAGTGACAAGGAGGTCCACAGATGAACCGCTCACGTCTGCTAACAGCACTGTCCCTTTTTGCCATCCTGGCGTTGGTGCTGGCAGGCTGTGCCCAGCCCACGCCAACGGCAAAGCCTGAGGAGGAAGAGGAGCCCACGCAGGAGGCGACGCCCGTAGCCGAGGAAAAGGTAGTCCTCACCGTCTGGGACTTTGGCGGCTCCGAGTTCGAGTGGATGGACGCCATCGCCATTCCCGCCTTTCAGGAGGCGTTCCCCAACATCGAGATCAACCACGTCGGTGTGCCAGAAGATGATCTGGGCCTCAAGCTGGAGACGGCCATCGCCGCCGGCGAGGTGCCCGACCTGGCCATTTTCGTCCCCAGCCGCGTGGTTAAGGCCGGGCACGTTCTGTATCTGGATGACTATATGAAACGGGACGGCCTCTCCCGGGAAGACTATTGTCCCCTGTTCGCAAGCTGGAACGTTATGGAAGACAAAGTATACACGCTGCCCATCGACACCAACATCTGGGCCATGATGTACAACAAAGACCTGTTCGCTGAGGCCGGATTGCCGGAGTTGGGCCCCGACGATGTCATCACCTTTGACGACTGGCTGGTATATGCCCGGGCCGTCAACAAGCCCGCCGACACCCTCGCGGAGCGGGTGTGGGGATCGGCTCTCTTCGAGCCTGAGTGGAACTCGATGAACAACTATATGAGCGATCCCTATGTCCTGGGCGACGATGGTCGTACCTGTGTGGGCAACGCAGAGACCGACGACTGGCTCCATTTTTGGGAAATCGCGTTGACCGCGTACGATGAGGACCTGACAACCCAGACGGCAGGCGTCCTGCTGGCCGATATAGAAGAGGACATGTTCACCCAGGGCAAGCTAGGCATGACCCCCGGTACCCTTGGGGATGCGATCTATGCAAAGCAGAATGGTGTCAACGCTGGGCTGGCGGGCCAGCCGGTCGTCTCGGACGGATGGGATGGCAACGTCGGCGGGTGGAACACCAACTACTCCATCCTGGCCGCCACCGAACACCCGGAAGAGGCCTGGCAGTTCCTCAAGTGGCTGTCCACCGAAGCGCTCAAGATCATCCCCATCGGCACCGACGCGTTGGATGCCGGGGCCGGGGGCGGTCTCCCCGGTCTCCCCTGCTACCTGCCCTTGCTCGAATACGGCAAGATCGTGGACATGATCGAGGGCGATCCCTTGGTGGCGGATGGGGTCAAGCTGATGCAGCGCGTCAAGGCACCGCCCTTCACCGTGGACATCTGGACCTCGGTGGATCCCTTTTACGAGGCCTTCCGACGCATAACTGAGGATCGAGAGGACATCGCGGTAGCCGTCGGGGATGCCGCTCAGGAATGTCAGGACATCACGGACGAACTGTGGGACAGCTGGGACGCGCTAAGCGAGTAGCGCGTCAGATATGATCCGGGATGGGTTGGGGGCCTAGTGACGTTACGGGGTCCCCAACCCGGACCGAGGAGGTCTTGTATCTGTGACTGCTGTTGTGCGCAAGTCGAAGAGACGCCGGTTGACCGGCATGGAACGGAAGGAGGCCATCGCGGCCTACCTGTTTCTCTCCCCGTGGATCATCGGCGTTCTCGTCTTCCTGGTGATCCCCATCGGGATGGCGGCCTACTCCGCCTTCACCAGGTGGACGATCATCAACCCGCCCCCGCGCTGGATCGGGCTGGAGAACTTTCGCGAGATGTTCACCGAGGACCGTTACTTTGGCTGGTCGTTAGGGGTCACCGTCAGGTACATGCTGATGACGTTAATACCCTTCTTGATCATCGGCCTGGCGCTGGCGTTGCTGCTGAACCAGAAGCTAAGAGGGATGGACTTTTTCCGCACCGTCTTTTACGTGCCCGCGGTGGTCTCTGGGGTGGCGGTGACGATCCTGTGGATCAGCCTGTTGGATGCGGACGTGGGGGCCATCAACACTATCCTGCGCTCGTTGGGCGTGGAGAACCCCCCCAATTGGATCAACTCGGCCAGGTGGGCGCTGCCCTCGGTGGCCCTGATGGGCCTATGGGGCGTGGGCGGCGGCGCCATCATCTATCTGGCCGGTCTGCAGAACATCCCCAATCACCTGTACGAGGCCGCCGTGATCGACGGCGCCAACAACTGGCAACAGTTCTGGAAGATCACCATCCCCCTGCTCTCGCCCACTATGTTCTTCACCCTCATCACCGGCCTGATCGGTTCCTTCCAGGTCTTTACCCCGGCCTACATCATGGGAGGTACCAGCCGGTTCGGCGGCGGCTCCAGGTATCTGAGGTTCTATCTCTTGCACGTCTACGTCAAGGGCTTCCAGCAAGGCCGGTTAGGATACGCCTCGGCGCTGGCCTGGGTGTTGACCATCATCTCGGCTATCGCCGTCATCATCGTCTACAACTCATCGGAGCGATACGTCTACTATGAGGAAGGTGGAGAGGGAGGAGCGTAATATGGCACGTGTAGAGACGTTTGGAAAGGGCCAAGCTGAGGCGACGAAACCCACTTTCTGGGGCCGACAGTCGGTGCGCGGCACGCTGCACGCGGTGTTCGTGTACGGGCTGTTGGTTGGCCTAGGCATCGTCGTCCTGATGCCCCTGTCGTGGATGCTGACCGCCGCGCTGCGGGCGCCGGGTGAGCCCGTATATACCATCCCCGTGTCCTGGTTTCCCACCGAGTCGCTCCACGTCCAGAACTTTTGGACCGTCTTGACGAACCCGGCCTACCCCCTGTGGCGACCACTGCTGAACACGGTTATGTTGGTCGTGCTGAACATCACAGGCGTGATCATATCCAATACGATGGTGGCCTATGCCTTCGCGCGCCTGAACTTCCCCGGCAGGGAACTCTTGTTCCGCATCGTGATCCTGACCATGCTGATGCCATACGTAGTGCTGATGATCCCCCAGTTCCTGCTGTACAACACCCTGGGCTGGTACGGCACCTACCTCCCGCTATGGGTATGGAGTTTCTTCGGGTCGGCCTTCTTTATCTTTATCACTCGACAGTACATGCGCTCGTTCCCCCGCGACCTGGACGACGCGGCGCGCATTGACGGCTGCAGCCGCTTCGGCACTTTCTGGCGCATCATCGTGCCCCTGAGTAAACCGGTGATCACCGTCATGGCGGTCTTTACCTTCCAGGACGTGTGGAACGACTTTAGCGGCCCCCTGATCTACCTGAACGACCCGGCGAAGTTTACGCTGGCCATCGCCCTGAACTACTTCCGTATGACGCAGTTCTCGGCCGGCGTGAACACGACCAACCTGTTGATGGCGGCAGCGCTGATGTCAACGATCCCCATGCTGGTCCTCTACTTCTTTGCCCAGAATAGCCTGATCGGCGGCATTGCCAGCGTGGGGTTGAAGGGGTAGGGCGATCTGCAAGGAGACCAATGATGCCAATTCCATACGACTACGAAGAGCGCGTCTATGCCGGGGTGTTGGGCAAGCTCATCGGCGTGTACCTGGGCCGGCCGTTCGAGGGCTGGACCTATGAGCGCATTATGGCCGAGTTGGGCGAGGTGTGGTTCTATGTGCACGAGCGGCTGGGCAAGCCGCTGGTTGTGACGGACGACGACGTCGCCGGCACGTTCACGTTCTTGCGCGCGCTGTCCGATTACGGCAACCGGCACGACCTGACACCAGCGCAGATTGGGCAAACTTGGCTCAACTATCTCATCGAGGAACGGACGATCCTGTGGTGGGGCGGGATGGGCATGTCCACCGAACACACCGCCTACCTGCGCCTGAAGCGGGGCGTGCCGGCTCCACGCAGCGGTTCGATATCGCTCAACGGTAAGGTGGTCGCGGAGCAGATCGGGGCGCAGATTTTCATTGACGGGTGGGCGATGGTCGCGCCGGGCGACCCGGGACTGGCCGCCGACCTGGCGCGCCGGGCGGCGAGCGTCAGCCACGATGGGGAGGCCGTATACGGCGCGCAGGTGTTGGCGGCGATGGAGGCGCAGGCGTTCGTCGAGCCGGACATCGGCAAGTTGCTCGACATGGGCGTCTCGTTCATCCCCCGGGATTCGGTGGTCTATCGCATGATCGGCGACCTGCGCGAGTGGCGGACCCAGGAGCCGGATTGGCGGGTGGCGCGGGAGCGGCTGGCGGCCCATTACGGCTACGACAAGTACGGCGGCAATTGCCACGTGGTGCCCAATCACGGGTTGATCATGCTCAGCCTGTTGTATGGCGACGACGACTTTCAGAAGACACTGATGATCGTGAACACCGGCGGTTGGGACACCGACTGCAATTCCGGCAACGCCGGCTGCCTGATGGGGATCAAGAACGGGCTGGCGGGGATCGAGGCCGGCCCGGACTGGCGCGGGCCGGTGGCCGACCGGCTCTATCTGTCCGCGGCGGACGGTGGGCGGGCCATCACCGACGCGGTGGCCGAAACGTACCACGTCGTGAACGCCGGGCGAGCGCTGGCCGGGGAGGCACCGCTGGCACCGAAAGCAGGCGCGCGCTTCCACTTTGAGTTGCCCGGGGCGGTGCAGGGCTTTATGCCGGAAGATAGCGTCGAAGCGAAGGGGACGGTGACGGTGGAGAATGTGGTGGGGCACAGCCGGCAGGGAGCGCGCAGCCTGGCGTTACGCTACCATCACCTGGCACCGGGGCGCGTGGCGCGGGTGGCGACGCCCACTTTCATCCCGCCCGAGGCGGCGACGATGCCCGGCTATAGCCTGATGGCGTCGCCGACGCTATACGCGGGGCAGACGGTGCGGGCCGGTGTGGAGGCGGACGCCGGGAATGGGGTGGAGGTCGCCTGCCGGCTGTACGTGCGCGCGTATGGCGCCAATGACAGCCTGGTGCGCGTCTATGGCCCGGAGGCGGTTCTGGCGCCGGGTGCGAGCCAAGAATTCGAGTGGCGGATCGGCGATACCGGCGGCGCCCCAATCGCTGAGATTGGCGTGGAGTGCAGCGCGGAAAAACCAGGTTTCTTGGGAGGGAGGGCCAATGGCACACTCTACCTGGACTATCTTGCCTGGGATGGCGCGCCCGACGTGACCTGGACGCGCCCGGCGCACAACGGCACGCTGTGGCGGCGAGCGTGGGTGAACGGCGTGGACGAGTTCCCCTCTTGGGGGGAGCCCTATCGCCTGATCCAGAACGAGGGGCGGGGGTTGCTGATCCAGGGCACGCGCGAGTGGAGTGACTACCGGGTCAGCGCCGACGTCACGCCGCACATGGCGGAGGCGGCGGGTGTGGCCGTGCGCGTGCAGGGGATGCGCCGCTACTATGCGCTGCTGCTGTGTCGCCAGGGCCAGGCGCGGCTGGTCAAAGCGCTGGACGGCGACACGGTGCTGGCCGAGGCGGATTTCCCCTGGGAGTTCGGCGAGACGCACGACCTGAGCCTGGAAGTTGTGACGGCGGATCGCGGTGCGGTCCACCTGCAGGGCTGGATTGACGGCCAGTTGGTGTGCGACGTGACGGATGCCGCGCGGCCGCTCACCGGCGGCGGGGTGGCGCTCGTATGCGAGGAGGGCCGCACGGCCACCTGGACCGTCACGGTGCGGCCAGCCGGGTAAGAAAGGTGGCTGGTTGTACGTTGCTCTCTGGCCCATCCTGTGTTATCATAGCCGCATGCGATGCCGATGCTATGTTCTGGCCTGTGTTTCTCTACTGCTGTTGGCCGCCTGTGTGCCGGCCACGCCGCTCCCGACTCCCACCCCTACGCTGACCCCGTCCCCGACGCTGACCCCTTCACCGACGCCGACTGCCACGCCGATCCCGCCCATGGTGTTGACTATCCGCTGGCCCATGCGGGTTTCGGCGCTGCGACCGGTGCCGGTTGAAGTAGGGCTGGTCCCGCCGCCGGGCGTGGGCGTGATGGCCACGGTGCGCGCCGTGGTGATCGGCCCGCTTGGTGAGGTTGGCCGCTTCGACCTGTCGCCACGGGAGGGGAACCTGTACGTGGCTGAGGAGCCGTTGCAGTTCCCGCTCGAGCCGCCGGTGGGGGAATGGCGGGTGCTGGTGAGCGTGGAGTCGGTGCTGGACGTGCAGGGGGAGCGGGAGTTGGCTTTTCGGCCGGCGCCGATCTCTTTCCGCGACCTGGCGAACGTCCTGCCCGCAGGAGCGACCTTGCGCGTGCCAGAGGATTTCAGGGAGGTCGTGACCCAGGGCGACGCGTTGGCGGGCGGGCGCGCCTGGCGCTACGAAGACGGCGAGGTGGGGCTATGGTGGGCCCCCGGCCCGACGAAGCCGTTGGCGCTCAACAACGCGGTCGTGATGCTGGAGGCGACCCACGATCCTGAACAACCACCCCAGGTGCTGGGCGTCGAGGAGACGGAGTGGCAGGGTTACACGGCGTTCCTCTTCCGCGAGGAGTGGCCCGCCGACCAGGCCGGGGCGGGCGGCCGCCCGGCCGAGGCGCTGGTGGTGCAGGGGCCTGACTACCACCTGTACGTGCTGCGGGTGCGGGCGCTAGAGGGCCAGGCGATTCCGGCGCTGATGCGGCTGGTGGGGGAGACGTTTGCGCTCACTGAAGAGTGAGACGTGAGACGTGAAACGTGAAATGTGAAGCGTGAAACGTGAAACGTGAAACGTGAAACGTGAAGCGTGAAACGTGAAACGTGAAACGTGAAGCGTGAAACGTGAAACGTGAAGCGTGAAACGTGAAACGTGAAGCGTGAAACGTGATCAGAAGATGTTGATCGGCGTGCCGACCTGCCAGTTGCTCTGGATGTAGTCGTCCTCTGAGCCGCCGATGGGGTAGGTCCAGCGGTAGATCCAGCGGGCCGCGTCGCAGGAGGCGTTCAGGCAGCCGTGGCTGCGTGGAACACCAAAGTCGTTGTGCCAGTAGGTGCCGTGAATGGCGGTGCCGGTCGGGTCGAAGAAGGTGTTCCAGGGGATGCCCGGCAGGTCAAAGATCTCTACCGGCGGTAGGGAATCCCCTGGCTTCATCGGGCGATTGGTCATGTGGCGCGAGGGCTGCTTAAGCAGGACGCTCACTTCCCCGGTGTGCGTCGCCAGGTCCACGTCCAGCGTTTCCAAGACCTTGGCGCCATCCCGCTCCACTTCGCTCTGCACTTGCTGGATGCCCACACCCGAGGCGACCAGGGTGGTGAACACGGGCCGCTCCCCCTCATAGCACGTCAGCCGCTGCTGGCCCAGGTCCACCTCGATGCGCTTCTGGCCGGCGAAGGGGTGGATGGGGGCCATCTCGGCGCGTGGGATGCGGCGCACGTCGCGCGCCAGCATCCATTGGTAGGGTGGGTCCTGCGCCGGGAACTCGTCAAAGACCTTGTACCAGCCGGTGCCCTGCTCGTCCTCGTAGGTGTCCACGACGTGGTAGACGGTGCCGCCGTAGAAGCGGTAGATTCGCCTGGCCTGGAGGTGTGGCTCGGCGTAGGCCTCGGTGTAAATCTGGGAGACCTCGCCCCAAAAGCCCCATTCGCCCACGTCGCGGATGAAGGGCTGGGGCGGGTAGACGCGCACGGGGAGGACCCAGGCGGAATGGACGTAGCCCAGGGTCGTCTTGTACCACAGGTCGTTGTGGGCGCTGAAGGGGGCGCGGGTCTCACCGATGATGGAGAAGGACTCGTCGCGGGAGCGGGTGGCCAACCGCTCGGCAGAGGTCGAGGGTTCCTGGTAGAAAGCGAGGCTCTGGATGGCGCGGCCCATGAGGGCGTAGACGTCGGTGTTGGATTCATCGCCGGGCTCCGGGGGGATGGGATAGCGCGCGCGGGCGTGAAAGGTGCGGGAAAGGGCGGCGGCCGCCGTGCTGGCGGCGATCAGTTTGAGCAGTTGGCGACGGGTCAGTGTACCAGGCATGGCTACTCCAAACGTAGAGCGAGGGCAAGATGATCTTGCCCTGCTTTAGGAGCATTATACCACGTTTTCCACAAAATGCGGGTTACGGCTCCATTACGGGACGACTAGGCTGCCGCTCGACAGCAGGCCCGCCGGACTGTTGTCCGGCGTGAGCATGAGGCTAGTGACGGGTTTCAGAAGTAGGCCTCGTAGCCTGTGATGTGCAGTTCGTCCCGCACGGTCTGCAACTCCTGGCGCAGGTTGGGATTGACCGAGATGCCCCGCTGGCGGATCTCTTTTTCCTTCTCGTACTCCTTTTCGCCGGCGACGTAGATGCGCTCCTCGCCGGGCGCTTTGCGGGCGTCCTGGAGCGCGCGCATGATCTGGCCGGTGACGCGGCGGGAGACCTCGAGCGGGATAAAGTGCTCGACGTCAAGCGCCAGGAAAAAGTGGCCGAGCATGTAGGGGCGGCGGGAGCCATCTTCGGCAAAGCCCAGCAGGTCCTTCATGAACATGCCGCCGCACAGGGAGGCGGAGAGGATTTCGACCATGGTGGCCAGGTCGTAGCCCTTGTAGCCGGCCATTTCCTCGCCCGCGCCGCCCAGCGGGAGGAGCGCGGCCGTGGCCTTGTTCAGGTCCGTGAGGATCTTGTGCGGGTCGGTGACCAGGTCCCCCTCGGCGTCAATGACCCACCCGGCGGGGACATCCTTTTCGGCGCGGGCGGCGACCTCGATCTTGCCGCGTTGGGTGATGGAGGTGGCGCCGTCGAAGCAGAAGGGGTAGTCCATGTCGGAGGGGGCGGCGAAGGCGATGGGGTTAGTGCCGAGCATCGGCTCCGTGGAGAAGGTGGGGGCGATGGAGGGGCGGGCGTTGGTGACGGTGAAGCCGATCATGCCTTCCTGGGCGGCCATGAGCGGGTAGTAACCGGCGATGCCAAAGTGGGTCGAGTTGCGCACGGCGACGGCGCCGAGGCCATAGCGGCGGGCCTTGTCCATGGCCAGCCGCATGGAGCGGTAGGCGATGACGTGGCCCATGCCGTGGTGGCCGTCCACGAGGGCGGTGGTCTCGGTCTCTTTGACGATTTCCATCTCGGTGTGGGTGAATTGGACGCCGGCCTTGATGCGGTCGTAATAGTACTTTAAGCGGCCGATGCCGTGGGATTCGATGCCGCGCAGGTCGGAGGAGATGAGGACGGAGGCGCAGATGCGGGCGTCGTCGTCGGGGACGCCCAGGGCGCGGAAGACGTCTATCATGAAGGTTTCGATGACGTGCACGGGGATGTAGATGATGTCTGTCATACTGTTGGTTCTCCTTTTGGACCCAGTTTCACTTTGCGGAAGAGCCCACGCAGGGCAGCACGGAACCGTTCGCGTGGGGAGCGCTGGGCTGCCAGTGCCCGTTCCAGGTTGCGTGCGGCGCTCTCGTGATAGTGAGGGGCAGTCTCGGGGGTCCAGAAGCGGAGGGCCTCCTGGTAGCAGCGAATGGCGCGGGCCAGGTTCGCCCCCCGCTCCCCCGTCGGCAAGTCCGAGTAGGCGGTGCCCAGGTTGTTCTGCGTCATCGCATACTGGAAGGGGGCCGTCTCGGGGGTACGGAAGCGCAGCGCCTCCTCGTAGCAGCGAATGGCGCGGGCCAGGTTCGCCCCCCGCTCCCCCGTCGGCAATCTAAGGTAGGCGGTGCCCAGGTTGTTCTGCGTCATCGCGTAATCGAGGGGAGCCGCCTCGGGCGTATAGACCGTCAGCGCCTCCTCGTAGCAGCGAATGGCGCGGGCCAGGTTCGCCCCCCGCTCCCCCGTCGGCAAGTCCGAGTAGGCGGTGCCCAGGTTGTTCTGCGTCATCGCGTAATCGAGGGGGGTCGCCTCGGGGGTACGGAAGCGCAGCGCCTCCTCGTAGCAGCGAATGGCGCGGGCCAGGTTCGCCCCCCGCTCCCCCGTCGGCAAGTCTGAGTAGGCGATGCCCAGGTTGTTCTGCGTCGAGGCGTAATCGAGGGGGGCGGCCTCGGGGGTACGGAAGCGCAGCGCCTCCTCGTAGCAGCGAATGGCGCGGGCCAGGTTCGCCCCCCGATCCCCCGTCGGCAAGTCTGAGTAGGCGTTGCCCAGGTTGTTCTGCGTCGAGGCGTAATCGAGGGGGGCGGCCTCGGGGGTCCAGAAACGGAGGGCCTCCTGGAAGCACTGGATGGCGCGCGCCAGGTTGGCCCCGCGATCTCCCGTCGGCAAGTTCGAGTAGGCGATGCCCAGGTTGTTCTGCGTCGTGGCGTAATCGAGGGGGGTCGCCTCGGGGGTACGGAAGCGCAGCGCCTCCTCGTAGCAGCGAATGGCGCGGGCCAGGTTCGCCCCCCGATCCCCCGTCGGCAAGGCCCAGTAGGCAAGCCCCAGGTTGTTCCGCGTCATCGCGTAATCGAGGGGGGCGGCCTCGGGGGTACGGAAGCGGAGGGCCTCCTGGTAGCACTGGATGGCGCGCGCCAGGTTCGCCCCGCGATCCCCCGTCGGCAAGGCCCAGTAGGCAAGCCCCAGGTTGTTCTGCGTCCCCGCGTAATCGAGGGGGGCGGCCTCGGGGGTATGGAGGCGCAGCGCCTCCTCGTAGCAGCGAATGGCCCGGTGCAGGTTCTCGGCCCGGTTGCCCCGGATACGGTCCTGATAGGCATTGCCCAACCAGACCTGGAGACTGGCCCACTCTTGCTCCTCATTTCCTGCCTCTTGCTCTTTGCTGACTATTTCGTCCCGCTCCGCAATCGCCTTCTGGTACGCCTCGATCGCCTGGTCCTGGAATTCTCCTGCCCGCCCGTAGTCGTTCAGTTCGCGGTACATATTGGCCAGGTCCTTGCAGAGGAAGGCGATGCCGGGCCAGTGGGGTTGGTCCGCGGCCCGCTCCCGCTCCAGCCGCCGTTCGTAGAGCGCGGCGCGCCCGCGTAGTTCCTCCGGCGGCAGAAGTGTGCGGCTGAAGCGGTCCAACAGGTCCACGATCACGCCGGTGCGCATCGGCGGTGGGGCGGCCGGTTCGCGCCAGGCAGGCTCAGTCTCGAAGTAAAAGATGCCGCTGCGGGCGGCGAAGACGTCGGCGGCGTGAACCATCACCTGTCCCAGCGTGCCCTGGTTGAGCCAGAAGATGAGTGGGACGTTCAGGCGGGTGAGCCGCTCCCGCTGAAAGTTGAGCGCCCGCAGGGCGCGGCGGGCCTGCTCCACGGGCATGCGGTCGGGGTGGCCGGCGGGCAGGGAGTCCAGGGGAAACCCGGCGTCGGCCAGCCCGCGGGTGAGGACGAAAACGACCGGCGGGCGGGGCTTGTCGCGCAGAATAGCGGCTATTGCCAGCGCGGGACTATCCTCCTGAGGAAGCAAGTTGTACAACAGCAGTCCCTCCAGCCGCCCCGCCAGGTCGGGCTGTTCGGGGGAGAGTTCGGCCTCGATCAGGCCGCGGTCGCCCCGAATCTCCAGGTGCTCGCGTATGCGCTCCATGAGCCGCTGGCGCAGCGGCCCCTCCTCGCAGACGGCGAAGATGAAGGCGCCACGCTCCAGTAGATCCAGCGAGTCGCACAGGAGCAAGAGTTTCAGCCCCAGGTCCGGTGTGGGGGCCGGCTCAGCCTGCCTGGCGGAACTCATCCGCGCGTTCCTCCAGCAGCGGCCGGATGATGGGATGGATGCCCCACCAGGATTTGCCGCCATCGTATTCCAGCAGGCTCAGGTTGTGCAGCAGGTCGCGGGCGACCTGGCTGTTGGTGAATGGGCCACCCTGATAGATACGCCAGAGTTCGTGATACTGCTCCTCGGTCAGGCTGGCGCGGTAGGTGTTGCGGAGCTGGCCGGCGGCGTACTCCACGTCGTCGAGTTGCACCGGGCCCTGCTCACCGCGCAAGCGCCGTGCCCGGAGCACCGCATCGCGGGCCAGGGAGATCAGTTCCTTGAGCAGGCCGCCGGAGAGGTCTACCAACCGTTCGGCTGCCTCCGGCGCCAGCAACCCGGGCATCAGCCGGCAGGCCAGCACTTTGAGCAGTGCTTCCCGCCCTTCGCGGCAGAGGCTTCCGTCTCGCTCGACCGTCTTGATGTTAGGCAGCACAAAGTTGCGCGCAAACGACATGCGCACCTGGTGGAGGTCGTTGGTGTTGTAGATGGCCAGGGGGACCGTGTACACCACCCGGCAATGCGGAGCCATCAGTGCACTTGCGCCGTCGTGGAACAGGTCGCGCACCTGCGTCAGGTCGAGCATTTTGTCCAGGTCGTCTACCAGTACCAGTGTGCGGCGGCCTGTTTTCCCCTGTAGGTCGTCAAGCAGCGCGTTCAGCCGCTCGAGCAGGTCGGATAGATAGGATTTCGCCTCCCGGCGTACCGTCTGGCGCCGAGGGGCGTCGGTGGTCAGTTTGAGGCTAAACTTGGCGATCACGGCGTCCAGTTCACCTCCGACCTCACTTTCCAGCCGGCGCCGTTCGTCCTCCTCGAAGACGCGAGTGGCGTACCAGAACAGCAGATCGTTCGATCGCTGCTCGTTCAGTTTCATGCCGCGGTGCTTGGCTTCCTGGAATACCTGGAGCCCCAGCATGACCAGCAGGTCGGCGTAGTCCACGTCGCCTATGTCCAGCAGGCGACCTGCGTCCAGGCGCACAACGGTGTGAGTGGGCTCGAGCGCCTGCTCCAGTCGCGCCAGTTCAGTGGTTTTGCCGCTTCCCCGGTGGCCAGTAAAGAGGGTCTTGTCGTCGTCACGGGGGTCGAGCGAGCGCAGTTGGTCCACCAGGTTGGCGATGCTGGCATGCTCTGGGCGTTCGGCGTAGAAACGTTCCAGCCACTCGCCCTGCAGGGGCTGGTCAGGCACCAGCACCTGGTAGGCTTCGGTCAGGTTCTCGGCTTTGCGGAGCAGTTCCATGGCGATTTGCCTCCTCAGGCGGTCTTTCTGGCATGAGGAGATTATAGCACAGGTTGGCGCGGGGCAACAGGGGGGCAGGGGCCAGGGACCAGGGATCGGGGATCAGGGAATAGGGAGCAGGAAATGGGCGGGGGTCAGCGAAACGGCGTCCCGGTTCCGTTAATTGTTTTGTACCGGTAATTGTTTTCTCGACGTTTTCCAGCAGTTGGTCAGCCGCTGCGATCCAGGGCATTCTGGTTTGCGATCATATCATAGCACAAAAGTTCTGTTTTGCCAAGTTCACACAGTGCGAGTGCGAAACGCGCGAAAGCAGCGGCTGGGTTCGTGTTTTTCGCGAGTTTTCGTGCCTTTCGTGGTCCAAATACCCTCTACCATGGCCAGTTGTGGGAGAGCGCCCCTCACCCCGGCCCTCTCCCCGCAGGGGAGAGGGAGCAATTGGCCTTCTCCCCGGGGGGGGAGAGGGAGTAATCTCCCCTCTCCCTGTCAGGGAGAGGGGAGGGGGGTGAGGGTGGTGCGCTCAGCGGATGGTGAGGGGGCCTGAGCCCTGGTCTATGCTGAGTTCGATCCTGTACTCTGCCGTGTCAAAGTTGTCGGTCTCCCACGTGCCGTCGTCGTCCCGTTCCCCCTCTACCAGGCGGAAGCGGCGGTCGGGGTTGAAGGGGCCGCTGCCGGAGTCGAGTTGGACCCGCGCGCCGACGCCTTCAGGCAGGACGATGGTGAGCGGCCCGGAGCCCCCTTCGATGTCCGCCTCGAAGGTGCTGGCAGCCGGCAGGGCCAGGTCAACCGGACCGGAGCCAGCGTCGAGGATGAGGCTGCTGACTTCGAGGCCGGCCAGGTCGAGGTCGCAGGGACCGGAGCCGGTGTCGAGCACCAGGTCGAGCGGCACCTCGGGGCTGAGCCTGACGTCCCAGCGGTCGGTGGTCTGCCCGCTAAAGCCGAACGGCCCGAACCAGGGGCCGGTGAAGCGGGTGTCGAGTTCGACGTCAGCCTGGTCGCCGTGCTGGTCCACGTCAAAGATCAACTCGCCGCGGTAGGCGACGTTGCCTTCGATCAGGTTGGAGGAGTCGCGCAGCGCACTCAGGCGGCCCGGCAGGCTGGTCCAGTCAATGGTGACGGAAGCGCGCTCGATGCCTGCCAGCGGATGCTCGACGTGTTCGGTCAGCCATTCGGCCGGGCGGGCCAGGTTGGCCAGCCCGGGGATGCGGGGCGCAAGCAGGACGGCGGCGATGGCAGCGCCGATCAGCAGCAGGATGAGCAGGCCGCTGACGATGGCGCCGATCCACGAGCGGTGGCCGAATAGCACGTCTATGCCGACGGCGATCAAGAGCAGGGGCCACAGTCGCAAGAGGGCGTTCCACGATTGCCAGGGCACGAGACCCAGGTTGGTCAGCAATAGGAGAATGCCCGCGGCAATGAGGAAGAGCGGCCAGAAGAAAGAGGGCGGGCGCCGGTGGGGCCGGTACGGCCTGGGGTCCGGCTGGCCTATGAATGGTTCCTGAGCGTTTGACATGGTTACCTACCTCCTCGTTCAGTATCCGGTATTTGTATGTTATACGCAAACCAGTGGGCAGGGTTGCGGGGTTGAGAGGATGTGGTTTGGGCGCTTGCCGCCGCTGGGGCAATGTGGTAGACTGTGGGCGCGGACTGTTGTCCGCGTGGAGCGGAAGGGGGGAGGCGCGGACTGTTGTCCGCGGTGAGCGATAAACCAATTCCCAGTCCAGGAGGCGGATCAGTGGCGGGCAACGATGCACAGGCTATGGCGGGGATGCTGAACGCTTTCTTGCAGCCCTGGCACGACGCAGTAGAGCGCCCGGAGAAGGCGCAGCCGGAGGTGCTTCACAATCTCCTGAGCATGTACGCGGAGACGGATTACGGCAGAGAGCGCGGGGCGGGCCAGGTCGAGACGATCGAGGATTACCGGCGCGCCTTTCCGGTCACCACGTACGAGGATTACAAGCCGCTCATGCAGCGCGTGATGGCGGGAGAGACGGGCTTGCTCCTGTCTGAGGAGCCGGTCGGCTGGGCGATCACGCGGGGGACGACGAAGGGGGAGTCCAAGTTCATCCCAATGACGCCGACCGACCTGCGGATGCGCATCAGCGCGGGGCGGGCGATGATGAATTACGTGGCGCACAGCGGCCGCTACGACCTGTTCGCCGGGGTCAACCTGAACCTGAATTTCCCCTCGGTGGTGGGGACGGTGCGGGTGGGGGAGCGGGAGGTAGAGTACGGCTACAGTTCCGGCATCTACGTGAAGCACGTGTCGGCCTTCACGCCGATCCGTTCGGTGCCGGCGCAGGAGGACATTGACGCGCTGGGGGGCGGGAAGACGGTCCGGGACTGGGAAGCGCGCTTCGAGTTGGCCTACCAGCAGTGCAAGGACGAGAACGTGACGCTGGTGGGGGGGGTGGCGCCGACTGCCATCCGCTTCGGCCAGTACGTGAAGCGGGCGCACGGCGTCTATCCCAAGGAGTTGTGGCGGACGCAGGTCGTGACGCTGGGCAGCGTGCCGGGCATCAACACGCGCTACGAACCGGCGCTCACCGGGCTGTATGGGCCGGTGACCATCCGCGAGATCTATGGGACGACGGAAGGGATGTTCGGCCAGCAGCGGGACGAGAAGCGAGCGTGGGTGCCCAACTATGACCTGTTCTTGTTCGAAGTGGAGACCCGCGCGGGCCTCAAGATGCTGCACGAGATGCGGGCAGGGGAGATGGGCAGCCTGGTCGTCTCGACGCCGATCCTGGCGCGCTACAAGATCGGCGACACGATCCTGGCCTTCGAGCGGCCGTACTTTCGCTGCATCGGCCGCGACCAGTGGTGGACGCCCCTGCGCTACGCGTGGGACGAGTTTACGACGCTGAACCTGGGCCGGCTATGATGGCCGGCCCAGGCAGGGTTTCAGGCTGCTAGAGGCCGCGGATGAGGCCGCGCAGGAGCAGGCCGATACCGACGGCGATCAGCACGATGGCCCAGCCGACGTTCCAGCCCACCAGGTTCGCCAGCCCGACGCCGATCAAGATGACAGCGAAGACGAGGGTGCCTCCGACCGGCCGCCGGTAGGCGGGCACGAGCAGGCGGATGGCGATCTCCACGAGGAGGATGATGCCGGCGCCGATCAGGATGATAGGCCAGCCCTCCACGCGAGAGCCGGCGATCTCCAGTCTGCTCAGGAGGCCCGTGTTCTCCACGAGCAGCACCAACCCGGCCCAGATGAGGATGACGGCCCACAGGGCCGCGCCGAGCGGGTCACGGCGCCATTTCTCTTCCCAGTTCTTTTCTTCCTTCTCCTGGCTCGTTTTCTCTTCGTCTTTTTCTGACTTTTCCTCTTCTTTCTCGTCCTTTTCGTCCTTTTCGTACTGTGGCTGGTCGGACCTGGATGTACTCATCCACTACCTCCTTTCGACGATTGCGTATCAGTATCCGGCGAGTAAGCGAGCGTTATTATATCACATATTTCCGGGATCGTACACATGAGAATTCTACTGCTCGAGCCGTATTGCGGCGGTAGCCACCGGGCCTGGGCCGAGGGGTACGGCGCCCACAGCCGCCACGACGTGACGACCCTGGCGCTGCCGGCCCGCTTCTGGAAGTGGCGCATGCAGGGGGGAGCGGTGACGCTGGCCGAGCAGGCGCGGGCGCTCCCGGCTCGTCCTGACCTGATCCTGGTCTCGGACATGGTCAACTTGCCCGCCTTTCTGGGGCTGGCCCGTGATTTTCTGGTGGGCGTTCCGGCTGTCCTGTATTGCCACGAGAACCAGTTGACCTATCTCTTCCCGCCTGGCCAGAAGCGCGATCTGACCTACGGCATGATCAACTGGCTCTCAATGCTCGCCGCCGAGCGGGTCTTGTTCAACTCTCAGTATCACCTGGAGGAGTGGTTCGAGGAACTGCCCCGCTTGCTCAAGCACTTTCCCGATTACGGGCACGTCCACCGGATCGCAGAGGTGCGGGCCAGGGCACACGTGCTGTCGGTAGGTTGTGACCTGCGGCGCTTCGACCTGCTCCCTGCTCCCTGCTCCCTGCTCCCTGCCCCTCCCCTGATCCTGTGGAACCAGCGTTGGGAGTACGACAAGGACCCGCAGACCTTCTTCCGGGCGTTGTACGCGCTGGCCGAGGAGGGGGTGGATTTCCGGGTGGCGCTGGCAGGCAAGAGTTATCGCCAGAGTGCGCCTGAGTTCGAGGAGGCGCGGGAGCGGTTGGGGGCGCGGGTGGTTCACTTTGGCTACGCTGGGGCGAGGGAGTACGGGGCCCTGCTGTGCCAGGCCGACGTGGTGGTCAGCACCGCGCTGCACGAGTTCTTCGGCGTGGCGGTGGTCGAAGCGATCTACTGCGGTTGCTTCCCGATCCTGCCTCGCCGCCTGGTGTACCCGGAAGTGGTCCCGCCAGCGTACCACGAGGGCTGCCTGTACGAGGATTTCGAGGGACTGGTGGCGCGGCTGCGGTGGGCGCTGGCGAATCTGGAACAGGCGCACGCGGTGGCGGCTGCGCTGCGTCCCGTCGTCGCGCGCTTCGATTGGGCAGAGCTGGGGCCGCAATACGATCAGGTGTTGGAGTCGGTCTGCTGCCAGTATCGCCAGCGCATCGCCGACAGCACGCCGGGCATGACGACGGTGTAGAACCAGTAGCCGGGGCGCGAGGCGGGAAAGTCCCAGGCTCCGATGCGTTGCACGAATTCCCCGCCGAACCCCTGCTTGAAGCGGTACACGCCCCACAGCGGGTCCGCTTCGTCCAGCACGTCTGGTGCCCCCCACATGTCGTAGACGGTGCAGCCCAGGCTCTGCGCCCAGCGCATGGCTTCCCATTGCAGGAGGTGGTTGGGCATCTTGTCGCGGTGGGCGGAGCGGGACGCGCCGTACATATACCACGCCCGACGGGCGAAATGGAACACGATGACCATGGCCACCGCTTCCCCGGCCACCTCGGCGATCAGCGGCTGGGCCAGGCCGGCCTCGACGAAGGCGCCCCAGGCGTCACGGTAATACTCTCGTGGGCGGATGACGAAGCCGTCACGGGCGGCGGTTTCGGCATACAGGTCGTACAGGAGCGGCAGGTCGGCCGGCGTGCCGAGGTGTACGGTGACCCCCTGGCGCGCGGCGAGCCGCACGTTGTAGCGCCACTTTTGCTTCATCGCCGCCAGCAGACCATCGGAACTGCGGGTCAGGTCGAGCAGGACGGTGTTGCGGAACTGGACCTGTTCGCGGGAGGGACGCCAGCCCCGGCGGCGCAGCAGTTCGACGATGTCGTTCCCTGCGGCGGTGCCGGCCCGTACGTCGGGGTCTATTTTGACGAACAGCGCCCGCGCCTGCCGGGCTGTGTGCTCCAGGTCGCTCAGCACCTGGTCCAGGAGGGCGGCGTCTCCGTAGTCGAGCACCGGCCCCTTGGGAACGTAGGCCACGGCCAGGGGCAAGCGGCCCAGGCGGCGGGTGAGCAGCGAGGCGGCGGCGCGAGGGCGCTCGCCCTCCAGCCACAGGTAGCGGGCCGGCCGCCAGCCATAGCGGGCCTTGAACTCGCCCCACTCCCAGGTTTGGAGGACGTGGGGGGTGGGGAGGGTGGAGAGGGTGGAGTTCCAGCCTAATTCGTAATTCGTAATTCGTAATTCGTAATTCGTAATGCGTGATGCGTAATGCGTGTTGCGTGGGGCGTGGGGCGTGGGGTGTGGGTTCATGTTCGTAGGTTGAGAGAGCGGGTTTTGTCGCTGCGCTTACGGGAAAACCGGGTTTCTGATCTGATGCGGAGCAGCCAGCGGTATAGGCGGTAGCGGGCGGGGGCGTAGACGCGGTCCCAGGCGCCGACGCTGCGCACCAGGCGGCCGCCGAAGCCGCGCTTGAAGCGGTAGACCGACCACAGGTCCCCCTCGCGCTCGGTAAAGTGTGCCTCCAGGGTCGCTTCGTCCTCGTCGGGGACGCCCCACAGGTCGTAGGCCGTGCAGCCCAGGGATTTGGCCCAACGCATCGCTTCCCATTGGAGGAGGTAGGTGGGCATCTTTTCGCGGTGGGCGTCGGCGGAGGCTCCGTAAAAGTACCAGGCTTGCGGAGGGAGGGCGAAGGCCATGAGCGCTGCCACCGGCTGTGAGTCCACCTCGGCCAGCAACAAGCGCGCCCATCCGCGAGGCACGAACAGTTGGTAGGCCGCCTCGTAGTAGGCAGGGATGTGGATGCCGAATTGGTCCCGCGCGGCGGTGGCGGCCATCAGCGCGTGAAAGGTTGGGAGGTCGGCCTCGGCGGCCTCCCGCACCATCACCCCCTTGCGGGCCGCCAGCCGCACGTTGTAGCGCGTCTTGGACTTCATCGCCGCCAGGATCGCTTCTTCGCCGGAAGAGATGTCCACGACGAGGGTCCGGCGAGGTTGAATGGCGTTGAACGGGGCAGGGTGGAAGCCGAATCCCTGCAAGCGCTCCCGGTGGAGAGGTTCGTCGGGCAGGTCGGGTTCGACCGTGAGCGCGATGGCGCCCCGCGCGCGGGCGGCGCGCTCGAGTGCCTCCCACAGTGCACGCACTTCTTCCTCGGCAGCCCAATCCACCAGCGGGCCGCGGGGGACGTAGGCCAGGCGACCCAGCCCAGCCGGCAAGCGCCGGTAGAGCACCTGGGCTCCGGCGACGATGGCGTCCCCATCGGTGAGCGCCACACGTTCAGCGGCCCACCCGAACTGGGCCTTGAGCGCTCCCCATGGGCTGCTCTGGAGGACGTGGGCGGCAGGGTGGCTGACGACGAAACGGTCCCAAGTGTCAGGAGAGAGAATGGAGAATGGAGAATGGAGAATGGAGATTGTGGATTGGGGATTGGGGATTGGAGATTTGCGATTTGCCATTTGCGATGCGCTAATCTTCCCTGCGGGCTACGATGAGCAGGCCGCCGCCCTTGTCGCCAGGGGGGACGTCCATCTCGTAGTAGGGTCGCCAACGCTGGGTGAGGTTGCGCACGACGAGGCGACGTAAGAGGGCCTGGTAGCCCAGAGGCCGGAGACGAGGGGAAACCAGCAGCCTCCAGGCCGACCAGCGCTGCCCGATTCCGTAGCGGGCGTTCATGCGGTCCCACAGGTGCTCGACCGCGGCCGGTATGTAGTAATGGGCCTTTAGCATGGTCATCCCGGCGGAGGCCAGCAAGCGCTGCCATTCGCTGGGGGTGTGATAGTGATAGTGCTCCAGGCGGGCGTCTACCGCGTCGGCGTACCGTTCGGCCCCGCGCAGGTCGCCAGCCGCCATGCGCCGGGCGTAGCCGTCGAGGTGGTGGCGGAAGGCGTCGGAGGGAACGGTGAAGACGAAGCGACCGTCGAAACGGAGCACTCGCCCCGCTTCGTGGAGGGCTGGCTGCACGTCAGAGACGTGTTCCAGGACCGAGTTGGAGACGACGGTGGCGAAGGAGCCGCTGGCATAGGGCAGGTGGCGGCCATCGGCCAGGTCCACGTGGCGATAGACGCCTGACTGGGCGGCCTGGCGCAGTTGCTCGACCCACGGGTCAAGCCCAACGTCCACGGTGCTGCCCGATCCAAAGATCACCCGGCCGACCAGGCCGTCGCCGCAGCCGAGGTCGAGCAGCGGGTGCTCGTATTGCGCCTCTTCCGCCGCTACGCGCAACTCGACTGCTCGCCACAATGCCACCGGCGGAGCGAACCAGTACACGGTCAGCAGTTCTGTGAGATAGTCCTGTGTCATAGACGATGAGGTTGCCTTCTAGCGGCTGCGATCAAGTGGCTACCGGGCCGAACGGACCTGGACCAGCGTCGGCTCTTCGCCCTTGCGCCAGATGAACTCCACGTTGATCTGTCCACCCCAGCGCTCGGCGGCCGCCAGGACCAACCTGGCCAGTGCGCGGGCTTCCTCCTGCGTGAGGGCCAGGCCCGCCGGAGGAGGCTGGGGTGTGGTGTAGCCCTCGGGGCCGGTGACCCGGATCTCAGAAGGGGGCATGGGTTGGACCTGGACCTGTTCGCCCTGCACGCTGTAGATGTCGCCGCCATAACCACCGACGACGACCTGGCCGGTGCCAGGAGCGGCCTGGATCAGCACTCCCGGCAAGGCGTCCACGGGGGAGTGGCTGAAGGCCACGCCGGAGTGGTCCTCAGCCGTGATGGGGGCCATCGGCTGGAGGATCACGGCCATCTGGGGGAGCGGCGCTTTGTGCTGGGTGCAATAGGAGAGGGCTCCGCGCCCGAAGCTGGACGACCAGACCTGGCGGATGGCATCCCAGAGGGCCAATCCTTTCGGCACGGAGAGCAAGGAGAGGAACTGGCCGGCGAAAGTGTGGCGGGGGTTGTCCTCGACGGTAGCCGAAGAGCGGACTGCCCATTGTTCGACCGCCAGCGGCAGGTCGGAGAGGTACGCGCCCACCCGGTCGGGCATGGTAGCGTGGCGCAGTGCCTGCGCCACCTCCACTCGCTGCGGTTCCAGCGCCTCCATGGTGTGCTGGACCATTGCCCAATCGTCGGTGAGGCCATCCAGGACCTTGCCGATCTTGGCGATGGCCTTGGTCAGTTTGGCCCGCTGCACGACCATGTCGAAGGCGGCGGTGCTGAGCACCCAGGTGGGGGGCACCGGGAAGCGGTTGGCGGCCAGCCAATAGAGGCCGTACCCCTTGCCACCGAGCAAGTCTACCGCAGGGATCGGCCGCTCCTCGTCTCCTTCTTCTTTCCAGGGGGTAAACAGTATCGTCTTCACTCCAGGACCTCCACAATACCCGCAGCGCCGTCCACGCGCAACCGTTGGCCATTGCGGATGCGGCGCGTGGCTTCCGGAACACCGACGACGGCAGGCAGGCCGTTCTCCCGCGCGACGATGGCGGCGTGCGAGATCACCCCGCCCAACTCGGTCACGACCGCGCTCAAGCGCCGGAAGAGGCTGGACCAGGCGGGGTCGGTCAGGCGGGTGACGAGGATGACGGGTCCTGTGAGTTCGAGGAGCCGCCTGCCGGCGTCGAGTGGGTCGTTGGTGACGACGGCGATGCCTTCGACGGGGCCGCTGCCGGCGCTGGCGGCGATGCCTTGCAGGCGGGTGGCTGCACCGGCGGTCTCTTGTTCTTGCTCCAGCGCGGGTCGCCAGTGCAGGG
>Ga0307377_10000244_pt1 | contig 75886 bp, 69 predicted proteins | sample TR3MG_FD_202535 | JGI IMG/M metagenome (GOLD analysis project Ga0307377, IMG submission 202535) | Soil microbial communities from Risofladan, Vaasa, Finland - TR-3 | ecosystem: Environmental > Terrestrial > Soil > Coastal area > Acid sulfate soil | place: Finland: Risofladan, Vaasa | collected...
TTATTTCATTACCAATCCTAGGTTTCGTTTTTTATTATATAATAAAGAACGGTCCTTGGCCAATTTGGTTCATACCTAATCAATCTGATTATTTTGCTTATATGATTGTTGGTATCCTAACTTGTGTTCTCTATTTAATCGCAATCACTCTTACTTTTGGACTATGGATTAGTCAAAAAACAAGAAAAGGGAAGAATCTTCAAATTAATTGATAGTGTTTTGATAATTTTTAAAAACAAAAGAATGTACAGAATATATCGCCAGATGAGGATATTGTTGGTGGAATAAGATGAGTGAAAATGCTTTTCAAGAATATTTGAAAGAGAATAAAGTGGATGAAAACACGATAGAAGTTTATCTTACAAGTATCAGTGAGTATGAGAAATTTCTACAAAAAGAGAATTTAACACTTGAAACTGTAAATCCCAATAAATTAGTTGAATATACAGAATATTTGGTTTCTATAAATAAAGAAATAGTTTTGAGTTTTCTTAGAGCAATAATCAATTATGCGACTTTTACTAAAAGATTCGATTTCATTGTAAAAGCAATTGATATTGCAGAATCTTTCAATGCAATGGATAATCTTTATGAGAGAGTGGCTGAATGGCATGGTGAAAAAACCCGAGATGAGATTTTCAAAGATTTAACTGTCCCACCACTTGGAGTACATCCCGAAAAGAAACCTGAATTTACTAAAATAGTTTTGAAGCGTATGGAAGAAAAACTAGGCGATGAAAAAACTATTGATTTACTTTCTCCTTGCCTTCATGGTCGCCCTCCCGACGATATAGAAGGCGATAAAAAGAAGATTAAAGAGCTTGGGATTGATGGGTTTCTAAAATGGAAACATGATCTAGCTGTTCAACGTCTTGAGAAACATAGAGATGAGGGAACATTAGAATTCGCTCAATATGTTGATAATGAAGTTGTAGAATTTATTAGGAAAGATCAATCAATACTTGGTGGAATTCGAGAAGGAAATATCATTTATCAAAATAAAATTCCTTACCAAATTAAAAAATTCCTAGAAGCGCAAGACGATAATGAGAAAAGATTCAATATTTGTTATTGCCCCTGGATTAGAGGTGCGATTAAAGATGGCACTGAAAAAGAAGTCTCTAAGCATTTCTGTCACTGCAGTGCAGGTTGGTTTAAACTTTATTGGGATAAAATCTTTGACAAACCAGTGAAAGCAATACCTACTAAAACTGCACTTTATGGTGATTACATCTGTACAGTAGAAATTCATGTTCCAGAAGATGAAATGAAAAAATATGTTAAAGAAAGTTAAGATAATATTTCTCTATAGAAATAGCGTTTAAAATTCCTAAAATAAGAACCTTTTCGATTCTGTCGGAAGAGTTCTTTTTAATTTATTTTTACTTCTTTTCTTGGATCTTCTAGTTCTGTTTGTTTTGGTTCTGTTCCTTGTTTTATTAGGAAATATTTAAGCAATGATCTAAAACGAAAGTCAAAGAAAAAACTCCAACATAACACTTGCTAATGAAAAGAAAATCCTTTTTATTTCGAACAACCATAAGTATTTTTTAGGGATGGATTTTGCATACTAATAATTCTTCTAGAGTGAAGATATGTCTTTCAGTTTTTCTAGTTTGTTTTATTTGTTTACAAATCAGTTTTGTTAATGGTCATGATCCTTCATTGATGACTTTGGATTATGATTTTACTACTCAAACGTTAGAAGTTTATATTGAACACTTGATAAGTCCGGAGGAAAATGAAACTCATTACATAAACAAAATTTTGATTTACAAAAATATTACCCTAGCGCAAGAACACGATTATACTAGTCAATCGTCAAGTTTCTTGACTTTTTATTATATAATTGGCGCTTCTCATTTAGAATACATTAAAGTGGCTGCTTATTGTAGCATGGGAGGTAATATCAATAGATCACTCATAGTAATCGATCCCGATTATACCTTTGCATCAAACATAACATCAGCAACCTTAGATTCCTTTCAGTTATTACCTACCTCCCTAACATTATTCTGCATTACTTTCATGAGCTTCATCATTCAAACAATTAAACGTAAAAAAAGATAAAATCACTAATTCAATTCTTCAATTTTTTTTCTTATATCCCCAATCATTTCCTCTAATAAATGGATTACTTAATTTTACAATTTTCTAAAAAATTATTGTTCTTTTCAAATTTCGTGGAATTTTCCACAATAATAGTTATAGTAACTATCCTTCAAAACTTTCAGGTAATGATCTAGAAAGCGTATAGCTTTACTTGGTGGAGAATAACTTCTAGCTTTTTCATATGCCTTTTCAATTAACTCCAAATCTGGATATTCGATCTCTTCATAAGTCAATCCATTATCAATTGCTTGTTTGTAGTGATTACGAAGGGCTATAAAGAATTCAAGATACTGATCCAAAATTTCATCCGGATTTTTTACTATTCCTCCATGTCCAGGGACAATGAAATCGATAGGCATTTTCTTGAATTTTTCATAAGCAATAATATATTCTTCTGGGTTACCAGTTCGTCTAGGTTTATTTTGATAAAAACTCATAAAAGGTAATCCAAAATTCGAGCTTCCAACAATGAATAAATCTCCGCCAAATAGTACTTTTTCATTTGGAAAATAAGCTATACTGTGGCCAATACTATGACCTCCTGTTCGATAGAATTCTATGGTATGTTCTTCTTCATCTAAAACCAATTTCTCTTCGAAAATTCTTTTCGAGTATTTCTTCAAGCTGATTCTTTTTGGCATATTTTCTTTGCACTTCTTACTTATTATTAAGTCACAATCAGAATAAACTTCTAATCCTCCTCGATGATCATTATGAGTATGTGTTAGGAATAGGTATTTTATTGGTACTTTGAAGTGATCCTCCATTTTCTTTCTGAAAGCTTGACTGTCTTCTATTTTATAACCCGTTTCCACAACTAGTGAATTTTTTCCTAATTTCACTCCTCCTAAAACACAAGATCGAGTATTCCTTTCTAATTTGGCATCAGCGATAACATTACTCGTTAAAAACTCGATATCATTCATAGAAATCGAGTACACAACATTCTTTAAAAAAATAATAATTGTGGTTTTAAATGGAAAAAAGTTGAATTAAAGATATAAAAAATAATTTTATACAAGTGAATTAATAATTCGTAGTATGAAAGCTGTTCAATTAGTTGAAATTGATAAAGATCTTGAAGATAGAGAAATTCCAAAACCCGAACCTAAAACGGGCGAGGTTTTAATTCGAATTAAAGCTGCTGGAATCTGTCATTCCGATGTCCATTATCGTGATGGTGTTTCTTCTGTTGGGTATTTGCCAATCTCTTTAGGACATGAGGTAGCTGGAGAGATTGAGGAACTTGGTGAAAATGTTACAGATTACAAAGTTGGTGATCGTGTTTGTCTTAATTATATGATCACTTGTGGAAAATGCAAATATTGTGTTCAAGGTTCTGAGCAATTTTGTGTAGAAGGCAAGATGATTGGGAAAGATGTAGATGGAGGATATGCTGAATATATTGCTGTTCCAACAAGAGGCATTTACAAAATTCCTGATTCCCTTTCCTTTGAACATGCAGCAGTGATGATGTGTTCATCAGCAACCTCTCTTCATGCAATCAGAAAAACACGTCTACAGCCTGGTGAAACCATTGCTATTTTTGGATTAGGTGGATTAGGCATTTCTGCACTACAATTAGCTAAAGTATATGGTGCTCGAGTGATTTTTGCAGTCGATATTGATGAAAGTAAATTACTAGCAGCAAAGGAATTAGGTGCAACACCAATAAATGCAAAAAGAATCAATCCTGTGGAGAAAATTATGGAGTTGACCAATGGTGATGGTGTTGATGTAGCTTTAGAATTAATTGGACTTAAATTAACCATGGAACAAGGTGTCAGATCTTTAGCCCGTTTTGGTCGCTTAGGATTAGTAGGTATAACAAAGGAATTAATGGAAATCAACTCCTATGAAGCAATTTGCAGAGAGAAAGAGATAATTGGCGTTTCTGATCATTTATTATCTGAACTACCTTTTCTATTAGATTTAGCTGAACAGGGAAAACTAGACTTAAGTAATGTAGTAACACAATCAGTTACATTAGAAGCAAAAGAAGTCAATAAAATTCAACATCAACTTAAAGAATACAAAGCGGAATTTAGAACAGTAATCAAACCTTAGATTTTTTTAGAAAGCAGATAGAATAGATGAGAAAAATGAGCTCTAAAGTCCTAGATCTATCAAAAATAATCATTGAAGAATTCATTCCAAAAAAAGTAACACGGAAGAGTTGGAAGTAATTTCATGAGTGGAATGACTGAAATCTTTTTCTCAGACGAGAATCTCCCAGAGCGAGTGAATACTGGATTGACCGGAGTAAAATCAATCTATAGAGGACGAGGGCTTGGCAAATGGTTGAAAGCATCAATGATGCAATATATTAAAGAAAACTTGCCAAAAACTGATTATATTGTTACTAGCAACGCCGATCATAATGTTCCAATGTTATCGATAAATACTCGAAAGGGTTTCAAACACTATCTTCAGCGAAAATCGTACAAATTTACTAGACGAACTATTAAATCTACTGTAAATAAAATAGCTGAATAAAATACTATTCAAGTTTCAATATAATACCTATTTTTTAATCTCATTATACACTAAAGAAATATTTCTCTTGGATAATTCAGAGCTAAAATTTTCTTGAAGATATAAATAGAATTCATAGCTGAAACATTCAATATTCTTCGCTTTAGTGGCAATAGCAAATTTAATAGAATTTTTAGTAGCTTCATTACTGATATCTTCACCCACTAAAGCATAAATTGGCATAATACCGATTGAGGGACTACCATTAGCTGCTGCTAACTGTATATATTCAACTTCACAATCAGGACATTTTGGTATAAATCTAAAAATCGGATTGATAAATTCATAACCACATGATCGACATTTCCAGCCCCAAGTTGTCATTTATCATTCCTTCCAAGTTAAATTTTTACTGTAATTCTCTTTTTTAATAGATTTCAATTAATCAAATTAAACATTTGTGTTTAGGCTAATATAAATAATTAAATACTTTAGAAAAAGAATAAAAAAAAGCACTAACTCAACTTGCACTTCTAATTGACTCACACATTCTACTTGAAAAATTAGATGAGGTGGTACAAAAGATTTGCTTTCATTAATTCGGTCCAAGATAACAGGTACTAATACTCATTAGTTCTGAAAAGGGTGGAGAAAAAATCTATACTTAATTTATACTTTTCAAGATGAAAATTCAACTAATACATAAGCTTTATAAACGAAAACTTACTATTAGTAATATAGTTACTATTAGTAACTTAATGACTTGTAGTAACATTAACATAAAAGATATAACGAAAAGTGTGTGATAATATGTCTACCAGATCAAGAAGAGAACGTGAAAAATTAAAGCGACGTAATAATATAATTGAAGCAGCACAAAAACGATTCTTTGAAAAAGGATATGATGAGGTTTCTATGGATGAAATTGCTGGAGATTTAGAATTATCAAAAGCAACGCTTTATTTGTATTTCAAAAATAAACAGTCACTATATTTTGCAGTAGTAATTGAAGGTATGGTTATACTTCGAGATGCATTTAAAATAGCAGTGGAAAAAGAGAGTACTGGATTAAAAAAGATTTTAGGCATAGCCCAGTCTTTTTTTGAATATATGCAGCTTTACTCGAATTACTATCTTCTTAATCTTTCAGCAAGAGGAAAACGTTTTGCAAATATGCTCAATAATAATGAAATTGACAATGCAGAATTTTATTTAGGACTAACAGTAGAACTACTTAATTTACTTAAAGATGCGGTAAGTATAGGCGTTGAGGATGGTACACTTAGAAAAGATCTAGATCCTCTCCAAACAACGATGTTTTTAGGTGTGGCTATGGAAGCTGCCGTTCAAGTAACTCCTGAGTACCAAATTCTCTTACAACAATTCGGTTTTACCAAAGAAGGATATTTTCAGCACTCCATTAATGTGTTATTACAAGGAATAGCTGGGAAAAAGGAAAAATATAATTGAAAGAGGAAAAAAACATGGAAGAAAATAATAGAAGAGCAATGAGAATAACTATCTCATCATACGGAGCTATACTAGGAATAGCTGGAATTGAACATGGAATTGGTGAAATACTACAAGGAAACACCACTCCTAATGGAATTGTGATCGAATCATGGCCTAATTCAGATTTATATGAACCATTATCAGGAGAACCTGCTATGACAATCATTCCCAATCTTCTCATAACAGGAATTTTAGCCATTATTGTTTCCCTAATATTGATTATTTGGACAAGTGCTTTTATTCAAAAAAAGCATGGAGGATTGATTTTAATATTATTATCATTTATACTTCTCTTTGTTGGTGGTGGATTTGGTCCCCCAATTATTGGTTTTATGGTTGGATTGGCAGCAACAAGAATAAATTCGCAATTCAATTGGTGGAATAAACATGTTTCTGTTAATGCTAGAAGTTCACTATCAAAAATGTGGCTTTACTCATATATTTCTAGTATTATTAGCTGGTTCTCACTTTGGCCAGGTATAATTATCTTAGTGTATTTTACAGGATTTCAAAATTCGTTAATTGTAATAATACTAACCTTGTTCAGTTTTGGAACTCTTATATTCACAATCTTTTCAGGTTTCGCTCACGGTAGTGTGAATAATATCTCAGATAATAAACAAGATAAAGAACTAGAAGGTGCATTACATGTCTAAAAAAATTCTAATTGTATATGGATCGCGTTTTGGAAGTACAGAAGAGATTTCATATAAGTTGAAGCAAACTCTTGAAAAAAATGGTTTTTTTGTCGATTTAGTTAATTTAAGGTCTAGAAGAAATAAAAAAATCAATATACACGATTATACGGGTGTATTAATCGGAAGTGGAATCTGGGTCACTAGATGGACAAAAGAAGCTAAGAATTTCTTAAAAACAAATATCAAAGATATAAATGAGAGGAAAATATCAGTAGGAATTTTCCTAAGTTCAGGAGAAGCATCTGAACCAGAAAAAAGACCTGAAGTAGTTGAAAAATATCTAAAGAAGGTCTTTACAGAATTAGGGTTGGATTTAGGAGATCATGTGTTATATGATGCTTTTGGTGGAGTATATGATCTATCGAAAACTACCAATCTAAATTGGATCAATAGAAAAATGTTGAGAATGGTAGCACAAGAAGACCCTAAGATTGATCTATATGAAAGGAGAGATTACAGGGATTGGAATCAAATCAATGATTTCATTAATCACTTCATTTCAAAAATTCAATAGAACCAATAAGTTCTATTGAATTTAAAATATTCTCAGAGAAAGTAATTGAGCTAATTTTAAAAATTTTTAATATCAACACTGACTTTAAAGAAAAAAAGAAAGCTTTCAATAAAGAAAATCAATGCGATTCTAAAAAATTAGATTATTAATTATTAAAAGAAAAAAAACATATACAACTCGCAAACTAATTCTACCGCACTTCAGTTGAAAAAATAAATTAAAGAAATGATTAATTCAATTAAAATAACACTTCAAAGAAAATTACTTTTCCTGATTCGTATTAGTAATTATTTGGTGTATCTCATCAATAATTTCAACTTCCAAACTCCCTCACTCTTATAAATTAAGAGTCTCATAAATAGTAAAAAAAATTGAAGGAAGCATTACTTCCTTCTACGTTTCAAAAGAACAACAGTAGTAATTATCGCTGAAAAAACAATCGTAAAACCAGCTGCAACACCATTTTCAGTTGTTGGGGAAGTACTAGTTGTAGCTCCAGGATAATCATCAGGATCTGTTGGATCAGTTCCTTCAGAAATTTCTACATTATCATTATAAGAGTCGCCATCAGTATCAGCATTATTTGGATCGGTAATATAACCATCCTCACCTGCTATGACTTCCTCAAGATCTGAAATTGTGTCATCGTCACTATCAGCATCAGTAGGATCAGTGTGATAGTAAAATAATTCATCGTAATCGGTAAGATCGTCAGAATCTGTATCGGAATTTAAAGGAGCAGTGTTATAAAATTCTTCAGTTAAATCATCTAGTTTGTCACCGTCGCTATCCATTTGACCAGTATGAAACATTGATCCTTGGCAACACGGCCAAGGTGAATAACCTGAAACTGCTACTCCAGAAATGCTAAGACAATAAAGTTTTTCATCCCAACAAGAAAATAAGATTTCTGAAACTGAATCACCATTAAGATCTGCAACACATGGAGAATTTTCTATGTTATCATTTGCTGTAAAAGACCACTCTACATCTCCTAAATGACTTAGACAATAGAGTTTATTATCATATGAACCAATAACAATTTCCAGTGTATCGTCTCCATCTAAATCTGATAAAACAGGATCTGAATTAATATCATTACCTGTTGTATAATTCCATTCTTGATTACCAGTATGATCATAGCAATAAACTCTATGATCCCTTGAACCAACAATTACCTCCAGTGTTCCATCTTCCTCTAGATCACCAACAGCTGCGGAATTATATGCAAAAGTATCATCTGCTGTAAAGTTCCATTCTTGATTACCAGTATGATCAAGACAATAAAAGACATTAAACCAAGTTCCAAAAAGAATTTCATAGGATCCATCAGCATCAATATCTGCAATAACTGCTGAACTGCTAATAGAATTTCCACCAGTTGAATAAAACCATTCTAATGAGCCTGTATGGCTAAGACAATAAAGATTTCCATCACCAGAACCAATAATTACTTCTAGAGTATCATCATCGTCAAGATCAGCTACAGCAGCTGTAGCTTCTACATCTGCACCTGTTGAATAAAACCACTCTAATGCACCAGTATGATCAAGACAATATAATTTGTTGTCTTGCGATCCAATAAGAATTTCAAATAGACCATCACTATCTAAATCAACAAGAACAGGTGAAGATTCCCAAATTCCATTACCAGTAGTATAATTCCATTCTTGGGTACCGGTATGACTAAGACAATAAAGAGTACCATCCCAAGAACCAACTAATACTTCAAAAAAGCCATCATTATCAATATCAGCTGTTGCTGGTGTTGAAAGTATTAAATCATCTGTCCAATATGACCATTCAACTTGACCAGTAGAGTTAAGTGAAAAAATTCTATTATCACTTGATCCAAATATTACTTCTGGTAATCCATCAACATCAATATCAGCAACAGTTGGAGAAGCCCAAACATCATCATAAGTTGAATAATGCCAAAACTCAGTAACAGTCATAGCATCAGGGAGTAACGCTGGTTGAGAGTTTAGCATACCCATATCAGTAGGTACACTTGTTTGTTGTGTAAATAACAATAACATAACTAACAATAGAATAAGAATAATATTTTTTCCAATTATTTTCATTTAACACCCCTCCAAAAGGTACTAAATACTGGACATTTAGAATTAATTTATCTTTTGGAAAAAGTATATACTGGTCCAGGAACTTCAGAACCTCCTTTTAATATAAACCATAGTCAATTATTCCGAAAGTAGATAGTGACAATAATTTAGTTCCAACTCACACAAGAAAAAATAGAGGAGCTATATTACTTCCAAGGGGTATTTTTAACTAATTGTTTATAAGTATCAAAATCACCTTCCCAAGGATGAAAACAGTGAACAAACCAGTTGACACTAACGGAGGAATAATCACTAATCATCTCATCGAAATTATTTTCCTTGTCCCAATAAAAGAAGTTAGTCATAAATACAACATCAAATGATTTGTTTTGCTGTTGCTGATATTTCTTAATATAGGCTAAAATTTCTGGGTAGTGTTTTGGTTCAAGACCATCATAGGAGTTAGCTAGTAAGGGGAACACCCCTTGATACTTTGCAGCTCGTCTAAAAGGCTTCTTATTTGGCCAATTACCACCAACCCAAATAGGTATTGTAGGTTTTTGAACAGTAGCTGGGAGAAATTGTGTTTCTTTAATTTGATAGTGTTTCCCATTGTAAGCAAATTTTTCACCAGACCATAAACCTTGAAGAATGTCCAAGCTTTCATCAAGCATTTCTCCACGTATTTTATCATTACTTTCCATACCAAAAGCAGCAAATTCATTTACTGGGTCACCACCTAAACCAACACCTAAAATGAATCGACCATTGGACAAATGGTCCAAGGTAGCAGTTTCCCTGGCAACTTTCCAAGGTTGCCTTCTTGATAATGGCGTCACAGTGGTACCAATACGTATCTTCTTCGTTTGACTTGCTATTGCTGCCAAAACAATAAATGGATCTACAACATTTGCTTCAGGCATATCTCCTGCATAGAGATGATCCCATAAAAAGAATCCATCCCAACCAGCTTTTTCTGTTTCCTTTGCAAGCTCCACAAAAGAGTCCACAGTCCACTCCTTACCAAAATTAGCAATATAAATACCATAATTTATGTTAGAACTCAAAAACAATCACTCCAATAAATAGTGACTATTACTATGTTGCTTTATTTTTTTGTATAGTTCTGCAGTATGATAAATTTTACCCACACAGGAAACCACAAAATTATTCGATAAAAACACTAAACACAACTCGCAAATTATCTACTCGTTCTAGTTGAAAAATTACCAAGTTGAAAATTGAATCCTATTAACATAAGAAATTTGGTTATTGTTTTTATCTAATGATCTAGATTCCATTTGAATTAATTCAATTAAGTAATTATCCAAATTCATAACCTTGACCCCATAACATCATAAAACGTTTTTTTGGTCTGGATTTATTTTGCTTCTCGATCATTAGTAAACGTTCTTTTTCTATTTTTTTATCAAATTCTTCTTTTGTGAAGTTTAACCAAATTTTTTCAGAATCAACTTTTAAGAAATCTGATTTGGTAAAGGAAATCTTAGGATAATTTTTCAATAGTGACTTTTTTGTCATTGTTATTTCAATAATTTGATTTGATTCGTTCCTTTTAATCTCACAAAGCTTTCCAATATTAATATCGTTTTTATCAGAAATATGTTTTATTCTTGTTAATTTTTTCAAATTTAATTTGTTTATATTTTGACTCATATCTGTTTGTTGAAGTGATGAATTTAACACCTGGTGTAAATTTGTTTGAGATGACTTCGTTGTAGAAGTTTTATTAGCGAAATTGATTCCACAATTGCTGCAAAAATTTTCCTCTGTCTTTAGAATAGTATGACAATTTGGACATTCAAAATGTTTATCCATCTAATCAAAATCCCCTAATTATCTATTATTGAATACTTATAGCAACCAATATTATAAATATATATAATTTGTTTTACTGATAATTAGATCTATCCTTCTGATCATAACCCATTTCCTTGTTGTGAGTTAAGGGAAAGAACTTTTTATCCCCTCTCAGTTCAATATTAGCTCATTAGATTTAGCAATCAATTTAGAATTAAACTCAAGTAATCAATATTTCTTTTTGGAGTGAAATAATGAATGTAAATTAAAGCTAATTTGATTATTGAGCAATATTATATTCATTTTTCTTTTTTAAAAAGTTCCCAAAGAAATCAAAGAAAATAAAACTAAATGAAGAAAACTAACAAAACTCGCACTTACAATTAACTACCCCATTCCAGTTGAAAAATTACATGAGGTGATACAAACTACCTACTATTAAAGGTCGATTATGGAAAGGGAATAAATTCCCTCCATTGACCGCCGTCAGACATAAGTCTGACTATTATCAGAGGAGGTGATCCAGCCGCAGGTTCCCCTACGGCTACCTTGTTACGACTTTTGCCTCCTAGCATGCCACAGTATCGACGCCCGCATTAAATCAGGCGCCTCAACCATAACACAGTTGGTTCTGCAACAATGCAGACGATAAAATCTACACTGTAAATGCTATTATGCACTCCGCATTGCTTTTGCAACGACGGGCGGTGTGTACAAGGCGCGGGGACGTATTCAACGCGTCTTGATGAAACGCGTTTACTAGGAATTCCATATTCATGCGGGTGAGTTACAACCCACAATCCTGACTGAGACCGGCTTTCGGGATTCGTTCCTCCTTTCGGAGTCACAGCCCATTGTACCGACCATTGCAGCCCGCGTGTAGCCCTGATCTATCGGAGCATACTGACCTGCCGTTGCCCACTCCTTCCTCTGGTTTAGCACCAAGCAGTCTCCACAAGGTTCCCGGCATCCTAATAGGACCCGCTGGCAATTGTGGACGTGGATCTCGTTCGTTGCCTGACTTAACAGGACACCTCACGGCACGAACTGTCGACGGCCATGCACTTCCTCTCGGCTAGTTAGCTAAAGTCGTCAGCTTGAGCTTCATTCTGCCGTCTGATCAGGTGAGTTTTCCGGCGTTGAATCCAATTAAACCGCAGGCTTCACTCCTGGTGGTGCGCCCCCGTCAATTCCTTTAAGTTTCAGTCTTGCGACCGTACTCCCCAGGTGGCGGACTTAACGCCTTCGCTGTGGCACTGCAACGGCTCTTGGCCGCTGCAACACCTAGTCCGCATCGTTTACGGCTAGGACTAACCGGGTATCTAATCCGGGTCGCTCCCCTAGCTTTCGCCCCTCACCGTCGGATACGTTCCAGACAGATGCCTTCGCCATAGGTGGTCGCCATAGGATCACTGGATTTCACCCCTGCCCTATGACTACCTCTGTCCTCTCCCGCTCCCAAGACTAGCGGTATTCCCAGCAGACCGATAGTTAAGCTATCGGATTTAACCAGGAACCTACTTGTCCGGCTACGAGCGCTTTAGACCCAATATACGTCCTGACCACTCGAAGAGCTGGTTTTACCGCGGCGGCTGGCACCAGCCTTGCCCTCTCCTTCCTTTCCCAGCTTGTAAGACTGGGCGACAGTCTTCCGTAAGAAAGACACTTGGAATAGCCCACTCACACTTTCGTGCATTGGCGAGTTTTCGCGACCGCTAAGCCTCGTAAGGCTCGGCCCCTTGTCTCAGTGGCCGACTCTGGGCTCCAACTTCCATTGCCCATACCGATCGTAGCCACGGTGGTCCTTTACACCGCCGTCAAGCATAATCGACCGCAACGCCATCCTAAGGCCCGTCTCCCACGGCGGGTCGGTTTTTGGAAAGATACCGTTCCAGGCCAAATTTCCTATCGGGAATTAGCCACAGTTTCCCGTGGTTGTTCCCGTCCTTAGGGTAGGTTCATTACGTGTTACTGAGCCGTACGCCAGGTGCTCCATTCTGCACCTTTGACTAGCGTGACTTAGTCCTATTCCAATAGCAGTCAGGTCCGGCAGGATCAACCGGTGTTGATACCTGTTTTCTCTACGTTATGGGATTTCTCTTCGTAAAAGAGCATTAACATAACAGGGTATATTTGTACGGATATTACTAACAAGATTTTATCTTTTTTCTCTTTCCGTTAGAATTCATTCTCTAACAGTAGGAATTGATTGTTTGTAACACCTTATCATGTTTTTCAACCAAACATGACTGGGTAGATGCGCGAGTTGGTTTTCTTCAACCCCGAACCGTCAAATTTCGGGATCTCATCTTTCTATTAATCGTAATATTAGTCGATTTCGTCTTCGTGTTGTATGCTCGTTTGGATTAAAACAATCTTTCATCCCGAGTCTTTGACTTTGGTCAGATTGTGGCCGTTTCGAGCAGTTTGCTAACGAAACTATTCTTTTCCGTGGCAATTTTTTCTTTTTAAACTTTTGCTCAAGTGAGCAAATGGTCTGCAAGTATTTTGTCCCTTGCTTCCCTGCCCGAAAAGATTAGTCTTTTCGACTTGTTTTGTTTCGAGGTTGACCTATTAAAAGCTTTCCTCTGTAATTATTATTACCACTATTAACATAAAATTTTTTCTCTTCCCTTTTGATGTTAATTTCCACTTTCTTTTCTTCTTCTTTTCTCTTTTTGGTGTTAATTTTCTTTTTTTAATTAATCATTGTCTGTTTCTGTGTCAGTTGAAAGGTTAGAGATAATAGTTTTTCTTGCTCTTAAACATTTAATTAGTAATTCAATTCCAATACTGATTCCTACAATCCCATATGCACATAAAGCAAAAAAACAAGCTGTGTAATAGGTTGGAAAGGGACTTGATTCAGTATTCCAAAAATAAAGATCAATTAGTTTTGATGCCCAATGTTCAATAAAAATTTTGAACATGTTTGGTAACAAACCAATCATTGTTCCCAGCACTGGAATTAAGAACCATGGAGTTACTAAACATCTACCATATTTTGTTTGTCCTATACGCTTTCTGTGTATTTTGTCTGTTAATATTACTATAATTAAAATTGATATTAAATCAATGAAAACTTCGATTAGATACATTAATTCAGTCCATTTAATAATATCATCAAAAAACTTCGTATTTAATAATGCATCTCGAAATGCTCCCCTATAGATTAGCAAAAAAATATTTATTAAAATAATTGTTAAGATTGTTATTAATATGAAAGCAAAGTTTACTTTGACTATTTTTCTCTCAATTTTGTTTTCTTTAAAATTAAAAGTATAAATTATTAGTAATATAAATAAAGTAATTGATATAATTAAAAAGCTTAAATAAAGACAGAATGCTATTAAGAAGATAGTACCCGACCAATCATAGTCTACTGTAAAGTTAATTTGTAGACTAATAAATAAACAATATTTTATGATGGTAAAAATAGCAGCTGCTATTAACAGATTATTTTTTGTTCTATATGCTTCTTTTGTGTTTATATTCTCCATCCAAAACCATCCTCTTTTTCTCCCTTAATATTAGCATTGTCAAGCTTTTTCAGCTTCAGTGTATAATTTTAGTAATTCATTATTTATTTAGTTTATTATACTTAGAATCATTTTCTCTCTTTTTCTTTTAATTGAAATGAATATAGTATATATGAAAACCATTTTTATTCTATTTTTTGTTCAAGGATATTCTTGAAATAGTATTTCATAAGAAATCATCTTTTGATTAGCATATGATTCCGCTTCTTCAAGTGAATTAAAAAAAGCTATTACATCATAAACTTGGAATACTTTCTCTCCATCTATTTCAATTTCAATCATAGGTCGTGCAGCTTCTAAATGTTCTTCTGGTGCAACATCAAGTAAAGCAAATTTCAATTCTTTAGAATATTCTTCACATATCTTACATCTTTTAGGTCCTCTTGCACAATGCATTTTCGTCATTTTTTTAATCAAGTACTTCATTATAATCATCCCTTACTAGATTGCTAAAAGAAAATCCACTCTTTATATTAATTCTTTTTTTTAGTATAAAGGAAATTAAAGAACAAAATTATTGTTCTTTATATGTTCCTTTTTTTCAAAATTTTTCTTGTAATCACTAATACTCCAAAACTTATTATCACAGTACTAATTGGGAGAGAAGCTTTTCCAGTTTTAGATAGTTTCAATGTGCAATACTCATAATCACCAGTTGTTGATTTCAATTGTGAATAATAATTATCTAGATCCAAAAGATCTTCTGAGAAAACAAAAAAGATGTCTATAGAATCACCAACTACTAGATTTGGATCACAACCTTCTGTATCACCAGTATCCATTGGCAATGACATTTCACATAATAGACTTGTTGTTGTTTTGCTCCACCGTCCATAGGAATCAAAGCTACCTCCAACAGATATATCTGCTTTACCAGCATAACTATTAGTAGTAACACCATCTATTGTATCATTCTCAAAGCTGCTAAACAATTTCATATCATGTCCAGCATTAAAAATCAGTTCTTGATAAGTTGAATCATCAACTAGAGAGGCTGATTCATTTGTTCTAAAGACAATAAAAAAATAAAAACCACTGATTTGACTTTTAATTTCTACTCCGAGATAAAAATTAAATTCTGCTTCATCATATAAGGACCAAATATCGAAAATTATTGTTTTTGTTTCGTCATTTACATCATAAATTGTCACTGTAACTTTCTCTGAATTTTCCCATTCTTCAAGTAGTAATTTTCCATCTATAGTCGGTGCAAGATCTGGGTATGAATTAATTGTAGAAACCATTGTTGCAGATTTTGTCATAGAAATTGAATAGAGATTTAATATTATTAAGAAAACAGTCAAGTAAATTATTTTCTTCTTGAAAACATCAAACATAATTTCAAACCCTCCAAATTTAACCAATTTTTTCTTATTAATCATAACAAAGAATCGTACACTTATTCAATAATTTTTTGTGGATTGAAAAAATAGTTGTTTTTTTAAGAAAAATAAAATATTTTAGTTGAAAATTTAATTTCGACCATTCTTTGCAAATACCTGCACAATACCTCTTGTCATACAATAGACCACAAAATCAGCCATCTTTTCTAAAGAAATATTTACTTTATGAGATATTTCAAAAACTGATTTCGTTCCATCAAATTCTTGGAATGCTTTTCCAAATCCTGAATAGAATCTTTTCTGCATTTCTCCTTCAAATAATTCATATTCTTCTTGATCTATTGTTTTCTTTGGCATTAATTTGTCAGCTTGCACCATTACTGCAGCTACTTCTTTACTCAAATATTGTTCATCACTATTTATTATTCGATGATCGATTATTTCGAGCGTTTTTTTCATTGTTTCAACATTGAATTGTAATCCCACTTCACTCATTGCTTCGTTTAAGATATCCATACTTTCTGCAATTGCAGATATTCTTGTCATTCCTTCTTTATTTGGAAAAACCAATGAGATAAATCTTGAATTTGAATTTGAAATTACTATCATTTGTTTACTTTTTAGACTTACTACCGAAAAAGTTTGTTTTGATCTTGGTATTATTACTCCTTCTTGATACATCTCTCGAGTCTTTTGTGCTAGATCTTGTGGATTTATCTTAATTGCTTCTATCCAATCAGGTAAGAAAGAGCTGTTTAATTTATCTGCCTCAAAGTCAATAAATAAAATTCCATTCCAATTCACATAGAGTTTTGCAGCATTTTGTACTTTATCTTTTGCTAATTCTTTAAATGAACCACTTTTTGCTAATGCTGCTTTTTTCTTTCCTATATCTTGGTATTCTAAAATTACTCTATCTAACAAATCAGAAAAGTTCTTAGGATTACCATAAGCTGTTCTAACAGCAAATTTCAACATTTTTAGAATTTCTTCTTGATACTCGAGAGATTCTACTAGTGCAACTGCAACATCAATTAATTCTATTTCATTTACTTTTCTGGTTGCTCTTCCAACAATCATTTCTTCGCCTGTTCTGGTAGTTACCTTATCTATCTGTGCATGTGATATTCCAGTATAAAATTCTCCAAGATGAGCTAAATCTTGTAAAAATTCAAGATATTCTATTTTTTCTGTAGTTAATTTATTCATATAAGCAATTGGTCCAAGTATAATATCAAATGTCACTAGGAAGAGTGCTTTAACACCCATTTCTTTTAGAATTGGTTTTGAAAAAGTAGAAATATCCAATTCTTTTATGAAATCTTCCATTTTTGACATTCAATAATCACCTTAAATTCTTCTCTTAGTACATCTAGGACTAATTCAAGCATTTTCTTTTGTTGCTTAATCACTTATTATCGTAATGTTCAGCGAAATACTAATATTAAGATTAGTAAAATGAATTCACTCTGAAATTCATTCCTAAAGTATTCTATTGATAGTTTCCTTCTTTTTTATTAAAAGAAATTTACTTTCTTTGTAATTTATTCTAATTTTTGTCCCTTTTAGATTTTGTGGGAAATAATTTCAAGGTTTGTAGTATTTTTGTCAGCAGATTTTAAAATAAAATGATTCTATTTTTTTAGTTCTCTATCCCCTACCTAACATCTCGATAATGCTGGTCTTTATAATTCTTGATTAGTATTTCTGATATGAAGATATATCAATAATAAGTGGAAGGTCACTAGAATAATGCCTGTTGAACTTGATTTTTGGGCTCAAAATCTCAATCGTCAATATCGAAAACAGGATGATTTGAGTGATTATTTAACAAAAGAAAATGTGCAAACAAAAACAAAATCTTTTTCGATTTTTGAAAGTGAGTAATACTTTTAATCATTTTACTATTTGGAATAATTTCGTTGTTCTTTAATTTGAGAATAGACTATTTTACATACCTTAGCATCTATTTCTTCTTTATTTGATGAATCAATAATAATGTTCATTTTTGAAATTTCGTTATTTATTAATGATAAAGCCTCTCCTTGGGTTAATAATAATCCCAATTCTAGCGAAAATCGTTTCATTACAATTGCAGCTGAATTAATTTCTTCAGCATTAGTAAAGAGTTCCTTTAGATATTCATCCCTAACTAATAACCATAGTTCTTTTTCTGTTGCATTTAATAATTTGTTTCGTAAACTTACTTCATCTGTTTTTAATGAGTCTTCAGTATTTGATTCTTCACCTATAGTTTGACCATTTTTTATAGCGATTGCAGCTTGCTTCTTACTTTCAATACTAATTTCTTTCAGATTTTCTCTATTCTTAATGATATCTAGAACTATTTCTTCAATTAAACCAATTACCTTTTCATCTACACTCATATTTGGAAAATCTTTTAATCCTGCTGCTGAGAGACGATTCATCATTTGACTATCGAATTTTTTAATATATTTAGTTATTTTTAACTGATTAACATTTAATTCCATCATTATTCTTTCAATAAAATTTCTAGCAAAATAAGCTGGTTTTTCACGGTTAATAATTATAGCTTTATCATACAATTCCTTAACTAATTCTTTTACAGTTTCAATTATTCGTTCTTCATTCATTTCCTCAATTTTTGCTAAAACTAATGATATCTTATCGGTAATAAAATCAGTTTTTTTAGAACTAATAGTTTGGGTAACAATTTGCTTTCTAGTTATTTGATCTTTTGATCTAAAATCTGGTTCAGGCATTTCTATTGTATCGTATTCCATAACTAACATTGTTTCCAATATAAGATCAGCAGCAATTCGCCAATCCATCTGACTTTTATCTTTCCTAACCTTTTGAATTCTTTCCGATACTTTGTAAAATTCTTCTTTTGCCTTTAATACCCAACCATGAGAGGGAATTTCTGAGAGGATAATCTTTATCATATCACTATTTGAATAATACCTATTACCCATATCTTTAATGAAAATGTCAGCTTTCTCTTTTGCTTTTTGTTGAATGCCACAAATGAAAGAAGTTGCTGCAGTATAGAAATTAGCCCTATGATGATCTATTATCCAAGATTGTAGAATTGGGTGAATTATCTCGTTACAGATATAAGCTCTTTCAAGAATATAGGAAGCTGAATCATCTTTTTCTCCTTCTGTATCGCCAAAAATTGATCGATCAAGTGCATATAATTTTTTTAATTTCTTTATCAATATCTTTGGGAGATCAATTGTTAAATATTTAATCCAAAAACCTTCTTCAATAGAAAATCTGACTCTAAATGAATAGATATCAGGTAGTTCATATTGCTTTTCTTCCAAACGATTCAATTCAGATTTATAATAATTAGCTGATAACATTCTTGGGATATTATAATCAAACTCTAATACATAAGCTGTTTTTGCTAATTCTGAGGATAAATCAAATGCTTCTTCAATATCCTTTGAAATTGCATCAGAAACAATTAAAGTTCTCTCAAGCAAATGATCTTGGAATTCATTTTTTTGTTTCTCAAAGTTTTCAATAGCTAATTTAAGTGCCTCTTTATCTTCCCCAAAGATTCCAAGACCAATTTCTGTCATTTTTGTTACTCCTTTTATTACTAAAATCTTTTAGCTATTGATTTTTGATTATTTATCAGAACTTTATTCGTTTGTTTCTATGAATAGTGCCCTAAACTAATCTAAACTAGAATGAAGTTACAAAAAAACCTTATGTTATGGATATAAGAGGAAAAAAAATCTGAAAAGTAATTTCTTCAATTTATTTTGTAAATTATTCTTTTACTTCTATTGTATCTTTTTCTGTTTCTCCTTCAGTAGCAGCTAATTCTTCTTTTTCTTTTTCATTAACTGATTTTGAATAATAGAACATAGAATATAAGAAAATGCAACCTAGGAAGAAGAAACCAAAAACATACCAAAGTGATATCTCCAAAATCACTAAAATTATTGCAGCAACCCAGGAAATGATTACTGCTACTAACATTAAATCATATCCTAGCTCTAAACCAGCTTGTTTAAATTCATCTTTCCATTGGACCATTGTTATCTTACTCTATATTCTTAATAGTTAATGTCTTTTCTAGTGTTTATTACTTTTTTAGTTTTTGCCTCAGAACCAGTTTTAAGCAACAAATTTTTGAATAATCGTGTATGATAATATTGTGTACTACTATCTAAATCAGGAGATTGTTATGATTTACCCATATTTTATTGCAGTAATCATGGGATTTATTTTAGGATCCTTACCATTCGCTTGGATAATTGTTAAATTAGTAACAGGCAAAGATGTGCGTAATGAGGGATCAGGTTCAGTTAGCACACGTAACACTGTTCGTACAGCAGGTTATGGATGGGCTATTTTAACTGCCTCATTAGATGTTACAAAAGGATTTATCGGTGGATTTCTTTTATTATTTGTAATCTTTCCATCATCAACGTTTACAGAACTTGCATATCCAGAACTTCTACCAGCTCTTTGTGGTATAGCTGCTTTTGCAGGTCATTGCTGGATGCCTTGGATGAGATTTAAAGGTGGCAAAGGTTTTGCTGTTTTAACAGGTGCGCTTATTTGTGTGAATCCTTGGGGTATTTTAGTTTGGTGGCTTTCTTTACCTTTATATTTAATTATTATTAGATATAGTGGAATTTCAGGTATTATGGCAACTTTTTCTGTAGCAACAGTATTTACTTTCTTTTATGGATTTGAAGCAACTTATTGGCATGAATGGTCTATTCTAGTTTTTGGTTGGGGATGTACTTTATTAGTTATACTTAGAATGATACCCGACTTTATTGGAATGAGAAAAGGAGAAATTAAACGCTGGAAAGGAATAAAAGTTAGTCAATGGATGAGATAATTTACAAAAAGTGAAGGCAGTTAATTTGCTGCCTTTTTTCTTTCAAATCTCAGCGATTTTTACTGTTACTCTAATAAACAACAAGCATTTACTTAGATTGTTTACTTTCATTATTTTTAGCTGTCAATTTTTCGAATGTTTTTTTTGTTTCTGGAAGAGTAAACGTAAAAGTTGAACCCTTATTTATTCCATCTGAAAATGATTTTATGGTTCCTCCATGAGCTTCTACCAAACTTTTTACAACGGTTAATCCTAGACCAGAACCAGGAGTACTTGGGTCAATTTTGACATACTGTTCGAATATACGCTCTAGATCTTTCTTCTCAATTCCATACCCATTATCGGTTACAGCTACTCTAACCATTCCATTTCTTCCTTTGCTTGCAGAAACGTCTATTTTACAATCCATTGGTGTGAATTGTATAGCATTCATTAATAGATTCTTTAGCACACGAGTAATTTGTTCAATATCACACCAAACTTTCAAATCGTCTGGTACTTCTATCATCGCAATGAAACTTTTTTCAATTCCAATAGTACCTATTTTGCTTACTGCTTGTGAAATAAGTTCTTTTAGGTTGTGTTCCTTCAAGGTTAAGGTGAAATCTTGCGCTTCTATATTTGAAAATTCCAAAATATCCATTATACTTTTCGATACTCTATCTAGATTGTTACGTAAAAATTCTATTGTTCCAAACGTTTCATCATTTAATTCCCCTAACTGTCCAGAGAGGATGTGATCAATTAATTCTTTGGAATTTCGAAGTGGTTCGACTAATCTAGTTGTAGTCATTTCTACAAAAGTAGAGCGTTCTTTATTCAATTTGATTAATTTATCATTTAATTCTTCCATTTTCTTATATGATTTCTCGAGTTCTTCTTGTTGAATAGCTAATGTTGTGATATCCTCGCTTAAAACCAATATCTCAGTTATTATTCCTTCCTTAGTACTCATTGGAACGACTTTAAAACTCAGGATAGAGAATGGATCAGGTTTTTTGCTACCAGTAATTTCTTTATTATGTAATCGATTTACTGAAATATTTTCTCCTTTAAGACCTCTCTTAAACAAATGTATGATTTCTTTTGAAAAGATTGATTTTTCTCCCTTTCCATTTTTCAAAACATTTTTTCCAACAATATCTTTTTTCTTTATATCAGTCATTATTTCAACTAATGGATTCAAACTTGTTATAATTCCATCAGAATTTACTGTAAAAATGGCAATTGGAGAATACGATATAATATTATCCAATTCTTGCCTTGTTCTTCTGAATTTTTCTTCTGGTACTAAAGCACTGAAAATAGCAGAATGTAATTTATAGATATCAGGAACTGAAGTTAATTGTTCGTTTCCTGCTACTATAGTTGGTAATGATAAAATATCATATTTTTCAGCTAATTCAGGTTCTTTCTCGATATCCACTTTTCTATAGGTTATTTTTCCACCATACGATGCAAGAACTTCCTGCAAAACCTCTTCAGCAGGAGCACAATAAACACAATGCTTTGAAGTGAATAAAAGGATTTCAGGACCCACTGTGGTATTATCAGCTATGATTGCAGCTAATTGCACATATAATTCTAAGAGATTATTATAGAGCGTTTGTAATTCTTCATTTTTATCTCGTAATTCCTTCTCAACGACTTTTCTATCTCGAATATCAGTTATTAAAGCATAAGTTCCAACAGTGTCCCCATTTACAGCTAAAATAGGTGAAGCACTTACTAAAACTGGTAATCGTTGACCTACTTTTGTTTTAAATGAAACTTCATATTGTGATGAGCTTTTATCAGTTACCCTTGTTTCTGTTTCTCTATTAACTCTTGCACGATCTTCAGGAACAACGATTTCAATCGCACTCATCTTCATTAATTCTGCTTCTGTATACCCCAATTTATTACATGCAGCAGGATTTACAAAAATAATATTTCGATTCATATCAGATGCGATTATTCCATCAACCATTGTTTCGACTAATGTTCTGTACCAACTACCATCAGTAAGGATTTTTTCAAGTGCTGGATGGAGCTTTGTTTTTGGTGCTCCTCTAGTAGTACCTTCTTCTGATTCGGTATTCACGGCATTTCACTCAGTACAAATCATACAGTCTCACAACTAAATGCTAATCAATTCAGTCAAATATGACAAAATAAATCTTATGATTTCGACATTTTTGTCAAAAAAAAAGTAATTTATGATTACTTTCAGTTTTTTTGATATATTCAGATTATTTTTTCATCTAAGATGTCTTTTTCTATTTTCTCTTTCACTCTTTCATTTGGATTTCCCCAACCACCACCACCAGGAGTGTTTATAATGATCTTTTCTCCAGGTTCTAAAGTAAAGGAACTTTTCCCATTAATAGTTATTTTTTCATTATTCTTTGTAATCTTATAGTATAGTCCATTTACTCCATCTTCTCCTCCATTTAATCCCCAAGGCTTGATTTTTTGTCTTTCACCAAGAACACTTACTATTACTGGAACTAAAGTTCTAAAAGCTCGAACTACACCTAATCCCCCTCTTTGTTTTCCCTTGCCACCACTATTACTTCTAAAAGAGTACTCTTCTACTATAAGGGGATATCTTGCTTCAATTTCTTCTATTGGCGTATTCATGGTATTAGTCATATTTGAGTGAATGCCATCCACTCCATCAAATAATGCTGATCCACCAGTTCCTCCACAAATAGTTTCATAAAATGTGAAAGGATTGCCTTCATTATTTATTCCACCAATAATGAGATTGTTCATTGTACCTTGAGAAGCTGCAGGTATATTATCAGGCATTATGTTAGCAAAAGCTTTCAATAAAGTATCAACAACCCTTTGAGAAGTTTCAACATTTCCACCTACAACTGCAGCAGGTGATTTAGCATTAAGTAATGTTCCTTCAGGGACTATTACAGTTAAATGACGGTATAATCCCTCATTCGCTGGAATTGTAGGATCTGTTATAGATCTAACCACATAATAAGAACCTGATAATGTAACTGCATAAGGACAATTGATTGCACCTCTTGCTTGTTCAGAAGTTCCTGTAAAATCAAATGTTATGTGATTTTTCTTCAGAATAACCTTCACTTCAATTTTATATGGTTCGTCTCTAATTCCATCTCCATCCATAAAATCAATTCCAATTGCTTCCTTTTCAGGAAAGTCTTTCAGAATAGAAAGGAATCTTTTTTCTGAATAGTTAAGTATCTCATCAACTGCTAATTTGTATGTCATTAAACTTTTTTGTTCTATTAATTCTATAAGCCGTTTCTCTCCGGTCCAATTTGATGATAATTGGGCCATCAAATCTCCTTTACGTATCTTTGGTGTACGAGAATTAATCATAATTAAATTGAGAATATCTTTATCCACTTCCCCTTTTCTAACGATTTTAATTGGAGGAATTCTTAATCCTTCCTGAAAAATATCTGTAGCATTTCCAGGCATTGAACCCGGAGTCATTCCACCAATATCATTATGATGTGCTCTACTAACAGAATAACCCACTAATTCATCATTGAAGAAAATTGGTGTAACAATAGTTATATCTGGTAGATGTGTTCCACCTAAATATGGATCGTTTAAGATAAAAGAATCTCCTGGATAAATTTCATCCTTAAATTCATTATTAACACTTTTAACAGTTAATGGCATTGCTCCAAGATGTACTGGAATATGTTCTGCTTGCGCCATCATTCTCCCATTAAAATCAAATAAAGAGCAACTGTGATCCATACGTTCTTTTATATTTGTACTATAAGCAGCATTTCGCAGGATAATACCCATTTCTTCAGCAATATATTCTAATCCACCTCTAATTACTTCTCGAGTTATAACATCAATATGTTTCGCGGTCATTTCACTTCACATCCTTCTCAATCGAATCATTCCATATTCATCTACTAAAGCTGTCCATTTCTTTGGAACAACTGTTGTTGTATCATATTGCTCAATTATTACAGGTCCTTCTATTGAATTATTAGCAAGTAATTTCTCTCGAGAAAATATCGGTGTTTTATGAAAGTCATTTAATTCAAAGAAATAAACATCTCGAGTTTCTATGATTGCATCTTCTGCTGGTTTTAATTTACCTTTTTCTATTTTATGAATCTCTGGTTTTTTAATTAAACCTAAACTATTAACTCGAATATTTACCACTTCAATTTCTTCGTTTTCCATGGTATAGCCATATATTGTCATGTGCTTCTCATCAAAAAGTTGACTGATTTTTTTAATATTGTTTAATTCTCTCAAATTAAGGTTTGAAACAGGCACTAATAATTCAAAACCTTGTCCAACATACCTCAATTCGACAAATCGTTGATTAGTTATTGACTTATCTTTAAAACCTTCTTCCAATAAAACTTTATTTCCATTTCTCTCCAATAATAAAAATTCATTATTTAATTCATTAAAATTAATTTCATTTAATTTCATTCTGATAGATTTTACAAAAGTATGTTTTACATCGGTATATAGTAAACCCATTGCAGAGAATAATCCAGGACTATGAGGAATCAACACTTCCTTTATTTCTAGTTCTTCTGCTAAAGCACAAGCATGAAGTGGTCCAGCACCTCCAAAAGCATTTAGAATGAAATCTCTGGGATCCAATCCTCTTTCAACAGTCACTATTCGTAAAATTCGACTCATATTATTATTTGCTATTTGTATGATGCCTTTTGCAGCTTCTACTTCAGACATATTCAGTTTTACTGCGATTTTATCTTTGATACTTTTTTTCGACAGATTAGAATTGATTTTGAAAGTTTTGTTTAATAATCCTAGTGGATTCAATCTACCAAGTAATAAATTGGCATCTGTTATTGTAGGATTTTCCCCTCCATTATCATAACAAGCAGGTCCGGGATCAGAACCAGCACTAATAGGTCCAACCCTTAATGCATTTCCAGAATCTACCCAAGCAATTGATCCACCACCTGAAGAGATTTCAGCTAAATCAATAAATGGAAATCTTGCAGGATAACCACTTCCTTTTGTAATTCTTCCGCTATGTACTTCACCCCCAACTTCATATTCAGATGTAAGAATAATCGTCTTATTAACAATTGAACCTGCTTTTGCAGTTGTTCCACCCATGTCAAATGAAAGAACTCTTGGTAAATCAAAAAATTCAGCAATAAATTTTGAAGCGACTACTCCAGCAGATGGACCACTCTCAATTATACTAACAGGTAGTTTTTGAATGTATTCAGCTTTACTTACTCCTCCATTGCTTTGCATAATAAATAAAGGCGCAGAGAAACCAAAATTTTGGAATGAATTTGATAGTGACTTTACATATCTCGAGACTAAAGGCATTAATATTGCATTAATAGCTGTAGTACTTGTTCTTTCAAATTCTCGATGTTCAGGAGAAACTTCATAACTTGCAGAAATATACAAATTTTTGAAGTTCTTTTCAAAATATTCTTTAATTTTTCTCTCATGTACTGCATTTTTATAAGAATGTAATAAGGTAATTGCTATACTATTGATTCCTTCTTCTCTGATCTTTTCACTAATATTTTTCAAAAAATTTTCGTCTAACGGTTTAGTAATTTCTCCATTGTGATTCATACGTTCATTGACTTCAAAACGATATCTTCTAGGAATAATTGGTTTTGGCCTTTCAAACGAAAGATCATATAACGAAGCTCTTCTTTGTCTCCCAATTTCTAAGATGTCTCTAAATCCTTTTGTTGTTATTAAAGCAGTTTTTGGAAGCTCAAGATTTACTTGTCCTAGAAAAGCATTGGTTGCTATTGTTGTTGCATGGTAAATTTGTTGAACTAGAATTTTCTGTGCATCTGTTAATTTGTCTTGCAAATTAGTTATAATTGCTTCTTCAGGATTTTTGGGAGTTGTAGAGACTTTAAATTGATTAATTATTTCTCCTGATTCTTTATCCTGAATAATAATATCAGTAAAAGTACCACCAATATCTATACCAATAGAGATTTTTGACATGGGAAACATCATCTTTAAGAGTATACTAATACTATCAACGAGTAAATCTTCTCTTTAACAAATTTTTGCATAATTAATGATTCTCAGCAAGTATCTTTTGGAGGAATGTTTTTTAAAATTGAATACAATGTTTAATGTGGGATTTTATAATATAGTTTAATTAAAATTCTGGTGAAATTAATGAAAATACCAATATTGGATTTAATCAAAGAAAGAACTATTTTTTTCGATGGAGCAATGGGTACTGAATTAATAGAGAAAGGAATAATACTAGGGGATTCTGTTGAAAGATTTTCACCTTATTTTACTGAAATCATAACTGATATTTACAAATCATATTTTGATGCAGGTGTTGATGTAATTCATACAAATACCTATAGTGCAACAATTATTGCTCTAGGAAAAAAAGTTGAGGGAAAAGTAAGACAGATAAATCTTCGTCAAGTAGAAATCGCTCGGAATGTTTGTCCAAAAAATGGCTATATAGCAGGAAACATAGGACCGAATGCTGTTTTACTCGAAAAAGATGGTGGTGATTATACGCTACCTATGTTACGTGAAGCATTTGATGAACAAGTTGAAGCTCTAGTAACTGGAAATGTGGATCTTTTTAGTATTGAAACTATGTACTATATTGAGGAAGCAGAAGTAGCTATTAAATCTGTAAAAGAGCAATCTGATAAACCTATTTTTGCTGCAATGACATTTGGGAAAGTATCTGAGGGATATAGGACACCAGTTGATAATAAAGATGTCAAAGAATGCATTGAGCGATTAGAAAAAGCAGGTGCAGATGTAGTTGGCTGTGGTTGTACTCTTGGAAGCTATGAAATGATTGGATTAGCAAAAGAAATCAAAAGTGTGACCTCTAAACCAGTTATCATTCAGCCAACAGCTGGAGCACCACTTACTGTAGCGGGAAAAAATCTCTATCCTATCAATCCTGAAAGATTCGCTAACGATATGTTAGAAATTAAAAAGCTTGGAGTAGAGGCTCTTGGTGGTTGTTGTGGAACAACAAAAGAACACATCAAGGCAATGATTAATCTCATTATGAAAAAGAAATAAATTAATTCCATTGGGTCGGGTAGTTCTCTCCGACCTCTTCTTTTAAACAGGTTTTTATTATTTAGTTATTTTATTATATTTTTTATTTTGGTGAGTTTCTCTTTTCTTGTGAGTTCATAGTTCTATTCTTTAGGAATTATCAGATTTAATGCACTATCTTTGTATTTAAAATCTAATTTTTTTGAATCTCTTGAAAAAATCTCACCTTCAATTTCCCGGATCATTGGTTCCAAGCTTTCAATAGACATATTATTACTGCAAAAAATCTATTTTTTTTCTCAATTAGCTAATTTTCTAATATTATTAAGTTATGGTACTTAGATAAATAATAGCAATTCTAATTAATGGTATTGAAGAAGTTAATTTAGAATAAAAATTAATACTCAAAAAAATGAAGGAGTTTTGTATTTTGAATTATGACAAAACACTTGTGGAAGGAAAACAATTTGAATTATATGCCAGATGTATTTGTAAATTAGATGTTCAAATAGAGACAGTATTTGTTGGATTTCCTGGCATGGGATTAACTGGTGCTATAGCAGCTCAACATATTTGTGAAAAACTCAAATTAGAGACGATTGGTTTTGTAGAAGGAATAGCTATTCCACCTGTCGCAGTTTTTCTTGATGGAATCTTAAGGCATCCCTATCGTATTATGGGAAAAGAAGGATCGAAAATTGCAGTTTTTATTGGTGAAAGTGCAGTTCCAGCTGAATCTGCTTATTTCATTGCTAATGCTGTTATGGACTGGGCAGAAAAACATGGTGCAAAAGAAATTATTGCATTAGATGGATTTGCTTTTCTTGATCGCAAGGATGAATCTAAAGTATATCTAGTAGCAGAACCAGAAATTAAGGAAAAAGCAGCAAAAATGAACATTCCTCCTCTAAAAAGTGGATTTATTCAAGGATTTGCAGGAGCAATTCTTAATAAAACAATGTTAAGTGATATTAACGGATATGCTTTCTTGGTTGGAACTCGACCAGAGCTTCCTGATCCAGGAGGAGCTGCATCATTAATTAAAACAATTAATACATACAAAGATACACATATTAATACTGACACTCTTATTGAACAATCAGAATCCATTAAAAAGAAATTGCAAGAATTATCATACCAAACCCAAGAAATGGGAACTGTTCAACCTGAAGCCAAAAAGAAAAGTTTCTATACTTGAGTCTGGAATCTCCAACTCTTTTTCTATTTTTTTTTCATACTAAATCTTCTTATTTTGAAAAGAAAAATAATATCAAGTGGTAATTGATAATGGCAGATGATATAACATCCTTCTTTCTTGAAACATCTCGTTTAAAATTAATGCTTCGTAGTGGGTGGATTTTCTCAGGAGTACCAATTGGGAACGTTGAAAGTGTTGCGGATCATAGTTATATGATTTCTTTAATCACACTAATACAATGTTTAGAAGAGCGTAGAGAAGGTAAAGAAATTGATTTAGAAAAAGCATTATCTATGGCACTTTTACATGATATTTCTGAGGGCATTTCACAAGATCTGGATAGAAGAATTAGGCAATTCGCGCCTGAAAAATTTGATTCTTTTAAACATGATCTTGATATAAATGCTACAAAGAAATTACTTGAGAAATTACCTGTTGAAACAAGTGCTACTTTATTAGAAAATTATTTAGAGTTTCAGAAAAAAGAATCACTTGAAGCAAGGATTGTCGCAGAAGCCGATAGAGTAGAAGTAATCATCCAATTATACAATTATATAAAACAAGGTACCCCAAAAGATAATTTTCTATTATTTTTCGAGAATCTTTCTAAAGAAGTAAATAATTTTGAATTTAAATTGATTCGAAAAATTGCTCTAGAATTACTTAAGGAAGGATAAAAATTGGCAAATAAAGATTTCAGTTCTGGTAGATATTCAAGATTCGTAATTTTACCTTCAATTGGAGAGAAAGGTATGAAAAAAATCCGAAAAGCTAGAGCTACTATTGTAGGAGCTGGTGGTCTTGGTTCAGTTTCTGCTGTTCAACTTACTGCATTAGGTATTGGTTCATTGAGAATTATTGATAAAGATATTGTAGAATTATCCAATCTTCAAAGACAAATGCTTTATCGTGAGAAAGACATCGGAAAACCAAAAGTATTAGCAGCTAAAGAATTTTTAAATGAACTTAATCCAGAAGTTACTATTGAAATAGTTCAGGAAGAAATAACTAAAGAGAATGTTTCACGTGCAATAAAAAATGTTGATTTCGTAGTTGATGCTTTAGATCATTTTACTCCACGTTTTGTTGTTAATGAAGCTTGTTTGAGGGAAAATATTCCTTTCTTATTTGGAGCCGTTAGTGGATTAAATGGAAATACTATGACCATTACAAGAGGAAGTACGTGTATCCAATGTTTGTTTAAACATGTAGAAAATAAAAAACTTCCAACAACTAAAGAAACTGGTATACATCCGTCAATAATACAAATCATTGGTTCATTACAAATTGCAGAAGCTACTAGAATTATGGTTAATGAAAAACCGCAATTGTTAAATAAATTACTTTTCTGTGATATTGGTTCCATGCAATTTGAAACAATAAACGTAATAAATAATCCAAACTGTATTTGTCAAAAATATCATTGAGTGAAAAGTATTAACAAAAAATAATAATGAAGGCGATTTGAAAATCGCTTGAAAGTTTTTCTCTGTTATAGAACTGTTCCATTCCAAACAATAAACATGAATATTGAAAATCCTAAAAACATAGAGGCAGTAATTGAACGAGCTACTGATCCTCTAAAGGTTCTATCTGGATCAGCTTCTTGATACATTACCAACCAAGCTAATGCCAATAATCCTAATATTAAGAATATAATACCAAATGCTAGATAACCTTTGGGACCAAGGAATGCATTGAAATCCTTCATATGAACTTTCACCTATTTCTGTGATGTTATTTAGTTCATATTAAAATCTTTCTAGAATAATTAGAAAAGAAAATTAATAAAAAAAGGGAAATTAATGTCTGTCTTCAAGAGCAATTGGGTAAAATTTCCTTTTTAGTGTTGTTTTTGATGGTTTTCCAACAAAGACAAACATAATCATTAATCCCAATAAGATTACTAGTAAAATTAATTCAATTATCATGAAAATATTCGACGTTAACGAAGTAGAAAAGACACTATTAAAACCAGAAGCAAGATTTTCATTAATATTTGCACCAAATAACATTGGTATAAATGGTACAATGCCAAAAACAAAGGCTAATATCGCTGAAACTACTGAACCCATATAATTATTTATTTTTGAATTTGTATTTATATTCATTACATTTCTGCCTTTATACCAAAGTCCAATTTTTCCATTTACTCTACCTCGTCCTATGAGTGGTGTTACATTGAATTCTGCAATTTCTAATTTGGTGGATTTGAGATCTAAGAGCTCTTCATGTGGTGTAACATAGCATCCTGGAAAAACAGGTATAACTTTAATAAATTCAGAATCATCAACATCAACTGCCATTGTGGGAGGAATTTTAACAGTAATTTGGAAAATCTTCTTTGGATTCATTTTTTCATAATATTCAATTGTAACATTTTTTTGTTCAATTTTTGACTTAATCGATTCTTCTTCTTTTAATTCTGCTTTTAAACCTTCTAATTCTTTTTTGCGTTTTTCTAAACGTTCTTCGAGCGGGATTTTATCTTCGATTGGAGTGAAAATTGCTTCTCCTACTTCAATAGCTTTTTCAGTTTCATCCTCTATTACTAAATCTTCGGTAAGTGTTTCGAGCGGTCTAATTTCTGAGGTAGATTCCTCTAATTCTTCCTCTTCTACAAAAATTTCTTCAGATATATCTGTAGTTGATTCACTGTTAATATCATTAAAGGATTCATCTTCAACAACCGGTAAATCCTCTATTGATATCTCTGGATCAGTATCAACTTCAACTTCTCTGTCATAAATAAAAGGTTCCTCAGCTATCTCTACTTCTTCCTCTTCGTCTTCTTCCTCACTATCTAGTTCTTCTTCTACTTCTGTATAATCTTGAGCATAAAGCTCTAAATCTTCATCTAATTGATCTGAAGGAATATCTTCATGAATCCTATCTTCATCAAAAGTTAATACATCACTTAGATCTTTATCTCTAGGGGGTGCAATAGATTCTTCATCATCGAATGTTTCTACATCAGTTATTATTTCATCCTCTTCGAAGTCTTTTATATCAACTTCTTCTATCTCTTCATCTTCTTCATCTACAACCAATACTTCATCTAATAATGATTCAATTGTTGGTTCTACATCAATTTTTTCTTCCTCTCCACTATCATCTTCAAAATCAATTGATGTTTCTAAGTCAGAATCTGGTGTTTCTTCTATGTCTTCATCCTTAGTTATTTGCCAAGGATATTTTCGTTCTTCAATTGGTTCTATCGGAGATGTTATAAAATCACTTGTTTCTAAAACAGAGCTAATTTCTTCATCCTTAGCATAACTTTTCTCCACAAAATTATCAGTTAGCTTATCCAATTCTGATTCAGTTTTAGCAGATTCTACTAATCGATTAGCAATTTTCAATAGTTCTGATTCATCAAGTTTTGGCGGATAAACCATTGAATCCTTAATTTCGCTTTTTTCTTCATCTGGTGATATCATTTCTAATATTTCTGCACTCGGAGGATCAATTAATGGGTCACCTAATTCCCTATCTACAATACGATAAAAATTACCCCAAGAATTCAATACAAATGCTGTTGGCATTCGAAAAACTTCATAGTCCATTACCTGACCATCTTGTCTCTCAATTGCAGCATCTCTTGTTTTTATTGAAAAACCTTTACAAGCTGTTCTAAAAGTTGATGCAAAAGGAATGGATTCTGGAACTTCTAAATCAATAATATATTCTTTATGATTAAATGTTACAATACTCGAAGAACCAGCATAAAATTCAGTGCCATACTTTTGTATAAGATAATCTACAGTGGAATAATGATTTTCTAGTATTACAATTTCTCCTGCTTGATTAACTATACCAATAATTCTTGGTTGAATCTTCAAAGTTGCTTCAAGTTCATCCAAAACTTGTACAAGTAAGGATCCTCTCGGAATTCTGAATGTGAAATCAATTACTTCTGTATCAATGATTACTTTAAAGTCTATAGTGTGGATATATCCGCTCATTTTTCCACCTTCTTATATAATTATCAACAACGCAATTAATTATTAAGTTATTGTGTTTGTGCTTCCTATAGAAGAATTTTTTTATCATAAATTGACTATTCAAACACACAAAAGTGGGAGAAATATTATTTGATCAAATTGGATGCCACTTATTCTAATGATGAGCAAAAGGATGAGCGGATAGACGATGCAAAACAAAGAATTTACAATTTTCCACAAAAAATACAAATCGATGCTCTCATTTTGAAAAGAATTTTCAATTATTTACCTTTGTCAGTAATAATAATCCTTTCATTAATTTTGAGATTATTAGCAGCTCAAGAATCTTTAGGATTTATTCATCCTGATGAAGTCTTTCAATCCATAGAGATGGTTCATTTCAAAATTTTTGGTTTATACGGAACAGGGGAGACTATTCCTTGGGAATTTAATACAGACTTTGATTATGGTGGAGCTCGTTCTTGGTTTTTTGTTTATATTCTTATTGGACTTTACCGTTTTATGATGTTATTTGGTATAAATGATCCAATTGTACTCATTTATGGTATTCGAGTATTTCTTTCACTATTTTCAATTATCACTGTAATAGTTGCTTATTTCTTTGGAAAAGAAGCTTTCAATAAAACAATTGGATTAATTAGCTCTTTTATCTGTGGTATTTGGTGGTTTTTCCCTTTTTGGGCAAGTCGTACAATGACAGATTCGATTTCTTCGGATTTGCTCTTCTTGAGTATTTTTCTAATTTATAAGGGACTGAAAACAGATATTCTAAAGAAAAAAATCACTTTATCAGCTATTGCAGGATTTCTATTAGGATTAGCATTTATGATCCGATTTCCCTCAGCTCTAATGGTCATTCCTCTGGTTTTTGTGTTGTTATTTATGGCTTCAAGTGAAGTTTATCAAAGAAAAAAACAAGGAAAAATATCTCTAAAAGAATTTTTTAAACCATTTTATCCTTTTCTTGCTTTTTGTTGTGGAGCATTTTTGATGGTTATTGCTCAAGGGATTCTTGATTATTTTACTTGGGGATCCTTCTTACAATCACCAATTAATTTTTTTATGTATAACATAGTAGAAGGGAATAGTGCTCATCATGGAATTGCTCCATGGTATCATTATTTTTCAGGTTTGTTTCATGATTTTGGAGATTATTTTATCATTCTATTCTTGTTATTTTTTGTTCTTGGAATAATCTTTAATGAAAAAATTAAAACAAAATCTTATATGTTGATTATTTGTTTCTATTGGATTGGAGTGTTTTCCCTTTTAGCACACAAGGAGTTTAGGTTTATTATGACACTTTTACCTATTGCGATTATTTTAATAGCTAATGGTATTTATCAATTTATTATACTTTTCAGAAAAAAGTCTTATCAATACACTCTTCTTAGTTTGCTTTTGATTATTTTTTGTTTAGGTTCATTATATATGACTGCTATAGAAAAAGTTTGGATTTGGAAATTTAATTCTGGAATTTGTAATGCTATGCATTGGGTAGGACAACAAGAGGATGTTGAATTGGTTATTGTTTTTGAAATGGTTTGGTATACTGGTGGATATGCTTATTTGGATAACAATGTAAGTGTAAAATTCACAAGGATTAATTTTTTTGATCCTTTTCTTCATATTAATTCCACTTACTATAAGTACCTTTATGCTCAAGTTGGAACATATATAGTAATTAGATCCTATGAATTTGACTATTATGATTTTTATTACTTTAATATAGCTGAATTTTTTGATTCACAAAATTTAGTACAAGTAGCTAATATTGCTGGATATCCAAATGCATATGTTTATCGAAGTGCCAATTAACTAAATCTAATCCATTAATCGTAAAGTATATTCTTTTTTATATTCAGGTACTTTTGCCCAAATACCTATAGTATTTCGCAATTCAGCAGCAAATGTTAATGATTGAGCAGCTTCTCCATGAACAACAAATGTTTTCAGAGGTTTCTTTGAAATTTTCTTAATGTGGTCCTTTAACTCACTTTTATCAGCATGTGCACTAAAGCCTTGTATTTTTTTCACTTTAGCTTTTATTTTGATATTTTTATCATATATTTCAACAGAATTAGCTCCATCTGAAATTTCCCGACCAAGTGTACCATTTGCTTGAAAACCAACAAATAAAATAATTGATTTTCTAGTTGGTAATTCATTTAATAGGTGATTTAAAATTCTACCACCAGTACACATACCTGAACCAGCAAATACCACACATGTTTCCCAACCATTTAAGATTTGTCTCGAGTCATGGTGTGTTTGTGAGAATTTTAATTCAGGAAATTTTAGTGGATTATCACCTGATTTTAGTAATTGTATCGTTTCCTTATCAAAACATTCTGGATGATCCAAGTATATTTCAGTAGCATCGATTGCCATTGGAGAATCAATATAAACAGGCATTTTATCAATTGTACCATTTTCAAATACTTCATTAAGGAAATAGACTAAGTTTTGAGTTCTACCAATCGCAAATGCTGGAATAATTAATTTTCCCCCCTCATCATAAATATGTTTTGCATATTCAATCAATTTTTGTGCGGCTTTTCCCATTGGAGGATGAATCCGATCACCATATGTTGATTCAGTAATCAAATAATGTGCTTTCGGAATAGCTTCCGGATTTCTTATCAATGGCTGACCATTTTGCCCTAAATCTCCAGTAAAAGCTATAATTGTACCATCCACATTAATAATCGGTTGAGTTGAACCAAGAATATGCCCAGCATCGAGAAATTCAAAGGATATTTTTCTATCGATATCTTCATTTTGATGATAAGAAACAGTTTTAAAATGTTTTAAAGATTCATAAACATCTTCCTCATCATATAGTGGTTCTAGTTGAACTCGACTTCTGTCTTTTCTTTCCCTTCTAGCTTCTTCTTTTAAGATTTTAATGGCATCAAGTAACAATATTTTTACTAAATCTTTAGTTGCTGGAGTACAATAAACTGAACCTTCAAATCCTTGTTTATATAACAAAGGTATACGACCTGAATGATCAATATGTGCATGTGATAAAATCACATCGTCTAAGGATTTTGGATCAAAAGAGAAATTGTTATTGTAATGGTGTGGAATACCTTGAATCATTCCACAATCTAATAATATCCTCTTATTTCCTGCTTCTATCATATGAGCGGAACCAGTAGTTCTCGCTACAGCACCATGAAAACTAATTGATAAATGCAATTTAAATTACTCCTTAATCTAGTAGTATAATAGAAGATACTCCCTCTTTTAAAAATGATGTCAGTAAATAATCATTTTTGCACTTTGAGAGAAATTTATAACTCTGTATGAGTCTTTCAACATAATTTTTATTTGACTAGGATGCAAATATAAAGGCACAGAAGTGAGAATTTCACTTTTGTCTATAGATCTCTTATTACAAGAGAATAATGCTTAGTGAGTAGTGTAAAAAATATGTTTGAGAATATCGAAAAAGCTAGACATCTTCTCAATTCAGGTTCGACGAGAGCTGCTATTGATGAGTTCTTTAAAATCATTTCGGAATTAGAAGAAAAAGATAATCATGAAGAAGCTTCAAGATTACTTATAGAACTTAGTTTAGCAATAGAAAATCAAGCTGATACACGTTTGCTTCTTTCAATCCTTGAAAAAATTCTTGATGAAATTGAGAAAATTGATCTTGCTGATTATGAACCTTTTTTAACTGAAATTGAGAAATTTTTAGATAGAGTTTCCATTATCTGTGAATCAAGGGAAAACAGATTAGATTTAGTTGGAAAGATTGCAGAAGTATTAGCTAAATTATATGAAAAATCTGCTAAAAATCCAAACGAACGTATTTTAGAATCAGCTAAAGCTTATGGAAATATGGCTGTTGAATTACTCTCAAAACCAAGAGCTCGTGTTGAAGAAGAAGCTCAAGCTGAAGAGCTTATCAAAAAAGCGGAAAAATTATATGAAAAAGCAGAACAAAAAGAAGGAATTATTGATATTCTTACTCTACTTTCTGTAAAATATCTTGAAAATAAAAACGAATCAAAAGCAGAAAGTATTCTAGATCAAGCTGTAAACACACTACTTAAATTAAAAATAGATGAGAAAAAAATCGTACCTACAACTGAAAAAGTTATGAATAATTATGCTAGTTTTGTGGAATTTAAAATAATGGACATCCTTAATCCTGAATTACCAATAACTAAACCTAAAGAAGCAGGTTTTGATGATAGCATAGCTGTACGAATTATTAGACATGCTAAAGATATTTGTAATACACGAAAAGCTGTACCAGCTATTTCAATTTTAGCAAAAGAATTATCATTAATTGGATTAGCAATTTATGAGAAAGGACTATACGAAATAGCAATCCCCTATTTCGAATTAGCTAAAGATTATTATCTGGAAGTGGGGGATAAAGAAAAAACAATTGAATTTGGAAATAATCTTGTTACTTTGGGTTTACAATTATATACAGCAGAAAAATATCCGATTGGTAGGGATTATTTTAATTTAGCAATAATAATTGGTAGTCAAGTTGATAAGAGTTTTGAAGTGATTGTATATCAAAAACAAGCTGACTTATTCTTGAAGTACAATAAATTTCAGTTAGCTATTGATGTATATAGACAAATGATAGCACCTTTGAAAGAGCTGCCAGATAGCGATTTGAGAATTGATATGCCAAGTAAAATTCGACAACTTGCTCGTGAGCGTTTTGAAAAAAATGATTTCCACTATGCAGAATTAATGTATCGGTTATGTGCAGATTTCTTCCTTGAATTTGATCAAATAGAATTAGCAGCAGAAACTCTTGATGCTTCTTGGCAACAGATGTTTAAAGTTCGCAATCTTCAAACAGGAATTGATTTAGCTACTAAAGCAGCAGATGCTTATGTCAAAGCAGGTTTAGATGAAGAAGCAGCAGATGTTTATGAAAAATTAGCTGAAGAATTACTAGTTGAAGGGCATTATGATATTGCTCTTGAACGATTAGTATTAGCTGCTCAAAAAATACCTCCTCAATTACATGAACAGAAATTTAGACCATTAGTTAATCTTACTACAAAATATACAGAATTATGTTTAACGAGTGGAGATATCATCAATGCAAGAGAATTATGGGGTGCTGCATGTGATTTCAATGAGAAATTGTCTCGAGCATTAATTCAGAGGGATATTAACTCTGCAGTTGAAACAATTGAGGATCATATTAAAAATGTCAGAAAGTTTGACAGTGAAGAATTAAATGATGTCACTATGAAATCTGCAAGAGGTAGTGGGAGAGTTTTATCTGAAGCAGGTGAATTTGAACGTGCAGCGAAAATTATGGTAAGTTTTGCAACAGATTTCTTGCGTAAGAGTTTAACTGAATATGCTGATCCATTATTTGAAGAAGGAGCTGCAGAATTTAATAAAGCTAAACAACCGGAAGAAGCTGCAAGGATATTATCAGCTTTAGCTAGATATCATGCTGAGCACCTCAATTTTGATAAAAGTTTGGAATATTATCTTAAAGCATCGATTGATAGTGGTTTCTCAGACAAAGAAAAAATTTATCCCACAGTTGCAAATCATTGCTTTGAAACTTTTTCAGCTTTATTGAATAATGAAGACTACATAAACTCTGAAAAGGGTTTTAAATTAGCAATAAAAATTGACTCAGATATTAATCCAGAAATTGCTGCAAATAGAGCATATGAAGTAGCTAAAAAATTCTTAATTAAAAATCAATTTGAATTAACACTAAAATATTATTCCCAATCCATCGAAGGTTATATGCTTTCCTCTAAAAAACATGCTATAATTGTTGGAGCAGAAACGATTGAAAGAGGAAGAGAATTTTATCAAAAAGGTAATGCTATTCAAGCGAATAATCTCATAACATTAGGAGTAGAAACATTATATAGAGCTGAGCAAAAAATCCAAGCAGCTCAAACTGCTCGAATTGAAGGAGAAAAATTCCTCTCAAGCACTGCTCAACAATTTGGTCTTACACTATTAAATAGAGCAATAGAAATGTATACCGAATTAAAAGATGAAAAAGCGGTTGCAGAAATTTATACTAGTTTAGGTGAATATTATATTATACAGACTCAATTAGAGCAAGGTTTATTGCAATTTAAAGAAGCAGGTAATCTATATCTAAAGAATAAACAATTTAATGATCTAAGTAAAACCATCTCTAAAATTGTAGATATGGCTTCGGAAATTGTTACTGGAAAGATAGCTACTGATGTTTTGGATAAAAAAACTCGAGAAAAAACTGGACTTCAATTTTTCAAAGCTGCTGAAGATTTTGCCAGTGATGTAAATGACCATAAATTAAATAGTGAAATTAAATATAATGCTTGGTTAATTTTCTCTCAAGAATTATTTCATGATTCAGCATTAGAGTGTTTGGAAAAAACATATAATGCTTATAAAACTCAAAATGAATTTAATAAAATAATCAAGTTATCCAACGAAGTGGTTAATTATTCTTCAAAACTAATAGATGAGAATGATTTATTTAATGCAACGAAATATCTAAACCTCTCTATTGACGTTTTAAGAAGTGTTAACAAGTTTACTGAGGCTGCAGGTATTTGTATCAATACTTGTGAAGTTTTTCTTAAAAATAATAATTATGAAGTAGCTGTTTCATGGGGATTAAGAGGAGCAGATATTTTATCTGAAGTGCAAAAAATAAATGAAGCAATGCAATTTCTTGAGGAATTAGCTGAACTATTAATGACTATGAATAGTATTGAAAATGCAATACTTTGTTATGGAAAAATAGCTAAGATTCTCGAACAGAATAATCGTATGAAAGAAGTAGAAGAAACAGCTCTAAAAGTAATGGCTTTTGGAACAGCTAATATGAAAAGCAACAATCAAGAAGCAGGACTTCGATTGTGGGAAGTAGCGTTAACCATCGGATCGATCGTGGGAGAAGAATTCACAGGTAGATTATGTATGATCGAGGGTCAAACCTTCTATGAAATTAAAGATTATGAAAAATCCCTTGAATTGTTCAAAGAAAGTTTCAATCTCTTCAGACGAGCAGGTAAAAATAATAGACTTATTAATCTTGGGAATGGCATTTTTGACATTTCAGAAGAATTACAGAGAAATAAAGAATATGATATTGCTTTTAGAATGCTTCCTATTGCATTTGAATCAATAACTCTAGCAGATGAACTATTTTTAGGAACAGAGAAACTTATTTCCTATGCTAAAAATTATATTGAAATTGACCGAGTAAAAGAAGGAAATCATCTTATCCATACAGCTATTGATGCACTTTTTTCAAAGAAAGAAATGGCTGGTGGAGTAGAGAAATGTTTTGTTGGGGCAGCTTTACTGATTTCTTATGGTAAAGGATCAGAAGGAGGACGTTTAATTGATAAAGGCATGGAAAAGATTACTCAAATTACTGATGAATCTGCAATTAAGCATTTAGCTACAGTTTGTCGTAATCAAGGAATCATCTTAAGAGATGATGGTAAATTGGAAGCTTCTCATGTCATTCTTGCTTCTGGAATTGGCATTTTACGTACTATTAATGATTTAGTTGGTATTGGACAAATTAGTATTGATTTAGGGAAAACACTAGTTCAAAGAAATGAAATGAATGCTGCTGTTGAAGCTTATAGAAATGGTGTTCATCTTTTAGCACAAGGAGATTTAATCAAAGAATCTTTGAATATTGTCAATGAATTAATCACAGAAGGCAGAAAACAGATTGACAATAATAATACCACAGTTGGAGTACCTCTAGTAGAACTCGCTGGAGATTTGTATATTCTTTTAAAACAACCTGAGCGCATAATGGTTATCTCTGAGATTTTTATAAATCAAGGAGGTAAAATGCTTAATGAACGAAACTTTGATGTTGCAGCTTTATATTTCTCCAAATCAATGGAACTTTCAACTAAAGCAGGTCTTACTGATTATCTCCCTAAGGTCGGTAATAGATGTATAGATTTTGGTGTAAAACTCGTAAAAGAAGGAGATCCTATTTTAGGCATTCAATTTATGAATGCTGGTGCAGATTTAATTACTGAATATGAGGAAAAATTTGAGAGAGCAGGTCGTGCAGCTTCAAATTATTTAGAAACAGTTACTTTAGTATTAGGATCTGATTATGAGAAAACAATCCAAAATGAAGAAGAAAGATTAGAACTTATTGGTCAATTTATTGATTCAACTTCAAAGTTTCTTGTCAAAATCCAAAACATACAAGCATTAGAGGAATTATCTAAAACTTTGATTGAATATGGTAGAAAACTTCTGAAATCAAAAGGTCCAAGAATTGCTCGTCTTATTCTTGATCCTGCTCTTACTGCAGCAAACAATGCTGATAATACTCAAATTAAAATATCCATTGCTAACGAATATCTAGAGCATGTAAATTATTTAATCCAATCAAAGAAATTAGAGCATCTAGATTCAACAGTTAATCAAGCTGTTAACATCTATTTAGAAGTAAATGATCACAAAGAAATCCGTAAGTTTATGGGAGTTATTGCTCAAACGGGTCGTTCTTTATGTTTAGATTATTCCACAAAAAGTCATGGTATTAAACTTCTTAATATAATAACTAATCTTGCTATCTCATTAGCTGAACGTGATTTCTATCCTGTTATCTCATTTCCGTTGATTCAATTAAATCAAGATGCAATGGAACCAGAAGATATTGAAATAATGATTTTTGCTAGAGAGAATATTTTAAAATTATTAACATCAATAATCGAATCTAATTTACCACTTTCTATTCTAGGTAATATTAATTTAACAGATATGACTACGTTGTGGCATAAGACAGCAGAACTTCTTTTAGATAAAACAACTACTTTTGATCAAGCAATTAAAATAGAAAATCAAGCTTTTCAACTAGCAATTCTAGCTCAAGCACCTCAAAATGGTCTTTTAATTATAAACGAAGTATTATCAAAAATGGATACTTTATTGAAGAAACGGATAAAAGGTATTGAAGTTCTTTTTGAAATAATCGCAGTCGCTCTAAATGGATTAAATCAAAAAGAAAGTGTTATCGAATTAGGGAAACAATGTTTAACACTGGGTCAAGAATCTGCTGACAAAAAACGATTACAGGAATCAATTAATTTTCTTAAAACTGCAGGACGTATTTTTGATATTATTGGAGAATCGAAATTAATTTCTGAAGTAGCACTAGTATGTGCCAGTATAGGTGATTCTCGATTAAAAGAAGATAATTTCAAAGAAGGATTGTATTATTATTCAACAGCTTTAGAAAATTATGAATTGTCTCGAGATGAAAAAAGCATTCAAATAATAGCAAATACCATAGAAGGTCTTTTCAAGACAGCACCAGTAGAAGATGGATATATATGCTTCCTTGTACCAGGGATGGTAAATGCTAATAGAGATAAAATTGATGTAGCAGAAGATTTAGCTTCACAAGCACTAAAAGAAGCTAAGAAGATGATTAAATCAGGAAGGAAAGAACTAATTTTCCATTCTATTCCATATACTTTCGCAGCAACAGATATCTATGAACAAACTGGTAATTTTATTGAACAAACTAAAATTTATGATGAAATAATGTTCTCATATTTGGAATCAATTTCTGATAATAAGATTATTGAGTTATTCCTAGATTTACTCATTAAATCTATTCTTAAAAAACTACAAATATGGGAATTCACTGAAATTGGTAAAATATTTCTGAAGCTAAAAGACCAAAGAATTATCCGAAATAAAAAATTCAATGCTATTACAAATACAATTGATTTTCTTAGAACCGGTAAATTAGATTTAGCACTTGAACAAGCAAGACTAGTTAATGTCCTTTTCCAAAGAAGTATTGAAGGATTTATTAATACATTCAAAGACCAAGTAAAAATCGACATCAATGAAAGAGGTCGAATTAGTATTTATGATTATATGGAAGCTCAACCAATTTCTGATCTTGTGAATGTTCTTATTGAAGATTTATATGCTCGAAAAGAAATTTCAGGAAAATATTTCCAAATTGGTCTCTTTGTTTCTGAAGAAGTTCTTAAAGATGTATTAAGTATGTGCGATAAAGAACTTCTTGAACGAGGTAAAGCTGTAGTAGCTGCATTAGCAGAAAAAACCAAACTAAGTTTAGATGAAGCTTTAAGTGTTATTCGTATTGAATATATTCCACAAAAATTCCTAGCAACGCTAAATGAGGATAATACTATATTATATTCATACCAGCAGCTTAGAAGTGAGGTTGAAAATCTTGCTTTAGGTTATCAAGATATTGGAAATATTGACTTAAATAAAATTTCACAACAGCTTATATTTCCACCTGATACAATTCAAAGAGAAATTGAATACCTTATTCTTGAAGGTAAAATTAATCCAAGGTTTGTTGGACGCAAATAAATCCCTCATAACTCTTTCGAGGTATGTCATTTGTCTAAAAATAGTACATTAGATAAAGCATATGAATATATTAGAAAAAATGGTTCAATACTTGAAAATGCTAAATTAGATATTATCTTTGAAAAAAATATTGAAAAATCAAAACAGATTATTTTAGAGCATTTTAAATCACTACAAAATGAGGATGGGGGATTTCCATATCAGAATATACAAGGTAATATTTCAACAATTAATCACACTGTATCTTCATTGATAACACTAGTAGATTATGGATTAACTGAAAATTTAATTATTGAGAAGGCTATTAAATTTCTATTCGAAAGACAAAAAAAAGAAGGGTGCTGGGATGAACAGCACGATTTACTTTTACTAAATCCTCCTGTGTGGGACACACCTGAAAATCTTTTTACACAAATATGGCTCACTGCAAATACTTGTCACTTGCTTATATTACTAAATTTGAAATATTCACAATATTTGATGAGAGGGATAGAATTCCTTTTACAAAACAGAACAAAAAATGGTAAAATCAATGGATATTTGCTTTCAAACTGGATAGCTATTGCAATTTTTAGTAAGCTTCGGGATTCAGAAAGCGAAATTGTAAAAGATTTTATTTCGGTCATAGGAGATAATCTTGAAAAAATACTTGGAACTTCTGATGCAGTGTGGTGTTTGAGGTGTTTTCTTGATGGAGGAGTTTCTTCTAAAAATTATATATTAAAAATTTTACTTGAAGATATTTACAAATCACAAAAATCAGATGGGCGTTGGGAGAGTGTTGATGGAAGTGAATTTGATATAAAAACGACATTGGAAATTGTTAGACTATTAAAACAGAAAATTGTTAATGAAGTATAATTATTGCATCTCCCTTTTACCACCTAGAGGATCGACTTTACAAACAATAGCCTTTCCTCCAGCTCTATTAATTGCATCCGCTACTTCTTTTTCTTTATCAGGTGCATAAACTATGATGCATCCACCAAATCCTGCTCCAGTGAGTTTTGCTCCAAGAGCACCATTTTCCAGTGATATTTTAATCAATTTATCCAATTCTGGTGTTGAAACTTCTAAATAGTCTCTTAATGCTTTTTGTTGTTCAGTAAGTAAAGTTCCTAAAAGTGAATGATCATGGTTTTTTTTCTTGGATAATTCTTGACAAGCTTGCTTGGTTATTTCTCGAATTGCAATTACCCCATTTAATCTTTTATTTTCTTCTACTGACAGAATCCCTTTGAATTTTTGTAATTCATCAAATGAGAGCGTTTTCAATATATCTTTTTTATTTTCTTGGATTCGTTTTATCCCATCATTTAGCTGTTTTTTTAGAAAGGTTAAAGGTTCATTTGCAGCTCTTCTTACCAAACTATCACCAATGATTATCTTAGGAAAAACTGTTTGATATTTTTGAATTTCAAAAGGAGGTCCATCACAATTAAGAGAGAAAATTCCTCCTAATGAAGAAGCATATTGATCCATTATTCCGCAATTTATTCCTAAAACCTGATTTTCTGCTTTAAAACAAATATAAGCAATTTCTTGTTTATCTAAAGCTAAATTTAACTCTTCATTCAAAGCTGTTAACCATGAAACTAATAATGCAGCAGAAGAAGATAGTCCAGAACCAATAGGCACTTCACTTAAAATTTCAACATCTAATCCAGGTATTTTTTCAATAATTCCTTCTTTAATCAAAATAATAATTATTGCTCTGAGATAATCATATTCATTATTTTTCAAAGATATTTTGTGATTAATATCAAATTTATCCTCTGTCTTCAGTTCTTGAGATTTTACCTTAATTGTATTAGATTGATTTAACTTTAAACCAATCTTTGTTCTTAGATTTATTGCAGCAGGTACAACAATTAATTTAAGATAATCTTGATGCTCACCATACAAACACACTCTCCCAGGAGCAGAATAATAATTTAGAGTTTTTTTCTCCTTCAATCTTTTTGCACCTTTCTTAAACCTTAATCAAGTCAAAAATCAATCAGTATATAAGAATTATTAGTTTTTGCTAGAAGAGTGACATTTATTTAGCTGATAACAATTATGAGAGTATAATTCTATAAAGTTTTATTGAAAATTAAAAAAATAAAATGATTTGGATACTATGGAGAAAAGGCAGCTATGATTGAAAACGCTATAATTTTCTCAAAAGAGTCAAGAGAAGTATTAGTAACATCAATCTTTGGTAAAGTTGATCCAAATAACGATGATTTTAATCAATCTCTAACTCAAATCCGAGAAATTGGAAGTAAGCTTGAAAAAGGTGTATTTAATTTAGACCTTGAGAATAATTTAACATCATTGATCCTTGGATTCAAAAATATATCAGTAGCATTAATTTTTGATAGTTCTATCGAGAAAAAGGAATTGCATTCTTGGGAAAATGTTGCTAAAGAAATTGGTAATAGATTCGAAAAAATATTCGAAACCAATGATAGAAGCAAGTTTCTGGAATACAAGGAAACTCTGAATGAAATTGTGGAATGGCATTTGAAAGAACATTCTCCAATTGATAAAATGAAAGATGCACTTTGGTAATTGGAGGAAAAGTAAATGGCTGAAGATTTTCCAAGTGTTCCAACTTTAGGAGCTTTAATATCAGAAGGATTGGCTTTTTTAGCAGTGTTTATTGTGGTAATTTTTCTATTTATTAGATATGCAAAACGTAAAAGAACAGCTGCTTTAACACTTGCAACAACGTTTACATTCTGGGGCTTAGGAGCTTTAGCAGTATTAGTAGGTTCAATTTTACAATATATTTTACTACCTGCACCAAACCCAGGAGTTATTCAATTTACTCGTTATGGATTTAACTTAGGTTATGCATTTTCTGCAATAAGTAACATCTATATGGTTTTATTTGTTTCACAGATTTTTGCACAATCACCTTTGTTTAGAAAAACTGGAAAAATAATTCCTTTAATTAATGCAATTTTGAATGGTTTGACTATTGGTCTAATAATTGATTCCATACAAACTGATCCGTATAATCCTGCCTATGGATTAACACCAACAATTTACCATTTAGTTCTTACAATTATTGCTTTTGCATTTTTATTAGGATTTAGTTTAATTGCTCGAAAAAATTCATTGTATAGATGGGAAAAAGCGGGATTCTCTTTTATAATAGGATCAGCCCTCTCTGGAATTATGATTTATCTAATGTTTGCTTTGGATCGAATTGCTACACTATTAATTCCAGGCTTTGAATATGGTTATACTCCCTTCCTTTATATTGGATGGATTTGTGCAATTCTTATGGCTACACTAGCATATGCTGGTTATGTAATGCCACCAAATCTACGAAAATGGTTTAGTGAAACGGAGGTAAAATAAAATGGCAGTACCATTAGGAGCAGTAATAACAGAAGGAATAGTATTAGTAGTTGTAACATTTGTAGTAATTATGCTCTACATTAGATATGCGAATCGTAAAAAAGATGCTGCTTTAGCATTAGCTGTAGCATTTACTTTTTGGGATATAGCAATAATCAGCCTTTTTATAAATAGAATTTTATCCTATTTGATAGAGCAAGAAATAATTGAACCAATTCTATATCAAGGTGAAATAATCGTATTTAGTGAATTAGGAATCAATTTAGGATACGCATTTTCAGCATTAAGCAATATTTTCATTACATTATTTGTAGCATTAGTCTTTACCCAATCACCAATGTTTCGTCGAACTAGAATGTTAATACCAATTAATATTGCAGGTTTAAATGGAATTACTATTGGATTATTAATTGGTGCGACAATGAGAGGCTGGCCTGAACCTTCATACGATCTAATGCCAACATTATATCATTTACTGATGACAATTATTTCATTTAGTATGCTGATAATCTTCACTGTACGACCTTACAGACAATCGACTCTGAGATGGGAACGAGCTGGCTTTGCATTCATTATTTCTTCAGGTGTATTTGGTATATTGATTTACCTTTCCTTTGCAATCGATTTCTTACTAGGCGATGGTGGCTTGAATGTTTTCGAGAAAGGTTATACTCCATTCTTCTATTTAGCATATGTATTTGCTATAATTATGTGCAGCTTTGCTTATCTAGGGTACGTAATGCCAAATTATGTTCGCAATTGGTTTAAAGAAAAAGATAGTATTAATTAGTAAACTTATCTACCTTCTAGCTCATTTCTAGATGGTAGCTCTTTTTTTTATAATAATTCCTTTAAAATTAATGCAGGAATAGAAAGAGAAAGTAATTGTTCTTTTATAATATCTTCAGATATACCTTCTGATTTTCTTTTTGCTATGTAAAGTTTTGTAAATTCCATATATTCCCAAGGATAGACAATCCATTTCTCAGTTTCACTTATGAAGAAATCTGGTTTAAAAATTGATTTGGGTTTATAATGGATTGTTGCTGTTTTCATCTCTAAATAATCAAATTTCGAAAGATGTTTTACAGCAAAATCTAGACTTCTCCCTGAATCCGATACATCATCTACTAGAAGAATTTTCTTATTTTCTAATTCATAATTTATTTCTTCTGTGAGAAAAGGGGATTTTTCTCTTTCATTTATTCCTTTGTAAAAACCAATCCCAATAGTAGTAACCTCATCAATAGATAGTAAATCACTTAGTATTCGTGAAATAGCTAATCCTCCTCTCAATATACCGATTATAAGATTTGGTTCGAAAGGATCTTTTCTAATTTTTTTTGCTAATACGAATAATTTTTCCCATATTTCATCAAATGTGAGTACCAAGTAATTTTCTTCCATTTTGTTCACAACTATTTATAGAGTAATATTGCTATTCAATTTTTACTTCTCAAATATAACATTTAATAGTGATAATTACCTATCAATAAATAAATTTGGATGGAATATTGATGCATCAAATTGAAGATTATTTTGTAATCGTTTCACAAGCAAGTCTTAATCAAAAATTTTCAGAAAAAATGATTAAAGAACTCGTTTCTAAATTGAATGTCCATGAAAAAGAGCTTCATACTGGAAATGTATTACTTATTATTGATGCTATTGCAATAGCAGGTATAACTCATCTTAAGGCTTGTATATTAAATGCTCTACATGCTTTTAAACAAAAAACCAATATTACAAAAGCAATAAACACTGAAATTCTACTTTATATTTCTGGTTACAGACAAATTAGCAGAGCAATTAAGGAAGTAGGTATGAATGTAAATTCAGAGGATTTGATAACGATTCAACTTATTCCTAAATCTAAATTTAATAATAAAATGATATTTGATTTTGAAAATTTCATAAACAGTTTAAAAATTTTAACGAAAAAATTTCATAAAGATGTCGAATCTCTTCCACTTCTCAATGAAGATAAAATAATACGAATGCTTAATATTACTAAAGAAGAAATTGATTTATTTACAATTGGGAAATCAAAATCATTTAGAAAAATAGCTATTGAAAAACTTGCTATAGAAAAATCAGCAATGTTAAATTTGATTAAATGAAATACAAATCCAATTTATTTAATTGACTCTTCATTTAGTCTTACAATTGATTTTTCAGGATAGACTGCTACTCCTATCCATTTACCAAATAATTCAATAATCACTTCCCATTCTGGTTTTTCCAAATCCACTTTTCCTTTTGGAGCATTAGGTAAATTAGCTATTGTTTCAATAATTTTAGTTCTTGAAAGTTTGGAATGTCTTCTGTTTAGAGTTATTCTCCAACTAGCTTTCTCAGGGATTTTGTTAAGGTATTCTGGTATTATTTCTAATAATAAATCTAAACTACTTTCAATTATTCTTTCAAGTGGAGTGAATTTTTTACATATTTTAAATTCAAAAATTTCCTTCTCTTTGATTTCTTTAAGCTTCAGAACTATTTCTCCTGAATTTTCATTTATAGCAATTATAAATAAACCTCGAATTGCTAAATCAAAAACTTCTACTGGTTGTATATGACAATACTCGATTAATACATGCCAGAGTTCACTCATACCTTCTCTTTCTTTTGGAGAATCACAGCTGACAAGAATAAAATGATAATTTTGAGTAATAACATTCCTATTAATCATAATTTCTCACTAGATGATTAGTTTTAAAAAATCTATTTATCAACAAGTATTAGGAAAAGTATTTTATTATAGAAAATCTAATGCAACTCTAGAAAAAGAAAAGGTAGAATTAAAATTGTCACAAGAGAACAACAAGAAACCTGACAAAAAAAGCAAAACCTCTTGGATCAAAGATGTTATTGAAATAGTATTTTTTATTGCAATCGCTGTAGCTATTGTGCTATCTTTTAACAGTATTTTAGGATTAGCACTCCATACTGATACTCCCCTTGTTGTTGTGACAAGCGAATCAATGGAACCTTCTTATTGGGGTTCTAATAGAGCTGATCATGGAGGAACAAATGACATTCGTAAAGATATGTTAATTGTTCGTGGAGTTGATCCTTCTGAGATAAGAACCGGGGACGTTATAGTATTCAAGTATGTGAATCACACAGAAAATGATATTCCAATTGTTCATCGTGTAAACAGAGTTTATCTTAACGAATCAACTGGTGATTATTGGTTTACAACTAAAGGGGATAATCCTTCCTCAAATGATGTTTTTCTTGAAGGTTATAGAATAGAAGAAACAACTATTCATGAAAGTCGTGTTGTTGGTAAAATTGTTGGAAGAATACCTTATCTTGGTGGTATTTACAAATATTTCCAAGAGAGTCAAGGTCGAACTATTTTATTAGTCATAGTAGGAGTAGTATTTGTAGCTTCTATAGTATTCAGCATGACAGGAGGTGATGACGAAAAGGAAGAAGTTTTTGATGATAAAGAAATCTTTGATGAGAACAAAGATACTAATAAAAAAGAAGAGAAAGAAATAAAATCAGAAAGCCTCTGGGAGAAAATCAAGAAAGGTTATAGAAAAATTGAGAAAAGGAAACATTACGTTATTCCAGGTTTAATTTTATTTATTATAATTCTAGTACCAATAGTTGATACATTAGATGCAAATTGGAATGGATATTTCGGAGTTGAAAATGCTACTTATGATAGAACCTTCTTCTATGAAGTTGAAGGTGGGAGATCATGGTTTGTTTATGTAGATGTTACAGTAAGTAACCCTGGACATTGGCACCAAGAGTTCAATAGTCTTACAATAGAAATCAGCAATAAAACTACAGGTGAAATTCTTGGGGAAGCTGATTGGTATTTGCTATATAATTTTGAAGGATCAAAAGCACTTAATCTAGGAGCTTGGGTAACTGATGGATTACTTATCGACAGTTTGAATTATACTATTACACTAACAGCCCATTTGGGTTCGAAATTTGGTAGAACCTGGGAAGATACTAAAACAGTTGATTTTATATTCCATTCACCATTCAGTTAATTTGTGTTTCACTATGAATGCTAAAGAAAAATTAATCAAATTAGAGCAAATATTACATGAATTAGGCAAAGTAGTTATAGCTTTCTCTGGTGGTATAGACAGTACATTTCTTGCTCAAGTGGCTTTTAATGTTCTTGGAAATAACGCAATAGCTATTACTATAGCTTCTCCATTAATGGCATCTGAAGAATTGGAACAAGCAAAAGATTTAGCAAAATCAATTGGAATAAAACACTATATTTTAGACAAATCCCAAGAAATATTCCCTTGGTTTAAAGATAATCCCCCTGATAGGTGCTATATTTGCAAGAAAGGAACTATTGTATCCATCCTAGATTTCTGTAAAAGTAAAAACATACAAGGACAACTTATCGAAGGATCGAATTTTGATGATCTTGATGATTATCGTCCAGGTTTTAAAGCAGTGCAAGAAATGAATGTTCGAAGCCCACTGATAGATTCAAAATTAACTAAAGATGAAATAAGAGAACTCTCTAGAGAGCTGGAACTTAATTGCTGGGATAAACCAGCCTCTCCATGTTTAGCTACAAGATTTTTCTTTGGAGAAGAAATTACTAAAGAAAAAATACAAATGGTTTATACAGCAGAGAAATTCTTGAGATCATTAGGACTCATTCAAGTTAGAGTTAGAGTGCATAAAGAATTAGCTCGTATTGAAACTCTCCCAGAAAATTTTACTATACTATTAACTCACTCCAATGAAATTACTTCGAAATTCAAGGAACTGGGCTTCAGTTTTGTAACAATGGATTTAAATGGGTATAAAAAAGGTTCAATGAATAAAACTAACAATTCTTAATTATTGTAAAAATTATTATTTACAAAATTCAGGTGGGAAAAAATGGATCAAGAACACCTAGAAAATTTACTTAAAAATTTTAAAGAAGGGAAAACTTCTCTTTCTGAAGTTCTAGAAAAATTAAAAGATCTTCCATATGAAGATTTAGGATATGCAAAAGTGGATCATCACAGAGCACTACGAAAAGGTTTTCCAGAAGTAGTTTATTGTCCAGGTAAAACTCTAGAGCAAATTAAAGGGATTTACTCTTCATTACGTGAAAGAAATGAAAATATCTTATTAACTCGTGCTTCTGAGGAAGTATATCAGGAATTAAAAAATCTAGATAAGAATATTCAATATAATTCTCAAGCAAGAATTGTATATTTGGATAAAAAACAAAGAGAAAGGATAGGTTCCTTATTAGTAATATGTGGAGGAACGTCCGATATTCCAGTAGCAGAAGAAGCAGCACTTACAGCTGAAATTATGGGATCAAATGTTACTAGAATTTATGATGCTGGTGTAGCAGGTATTCACCGATTGTTAAATTTCAGAGATAAAATCTTCAATGCAAATGCAATCGTCGCTATTGCTGGTATGGAAGGTGCTTTGCCTTCTGTTGTTGCTGGTCTCGCTTCTTGTCCAGTAATAGCAGTTCCAACTTCAATTGGTTATGGAGCAAATTTGGGAGGGATAGCTGCTCTGCTAACAATGCTTAACAGTTGTGCTCCCAATGTTGCTGTAGTAAACATAAATAATGGTTTTGGTGGAGGATTGATGGGATCCATAATCAACAGAAAAAGAGAGCCAGTAAATGAAGAACGATGAAAAAGCAATTAATCCATTTGAAATGGTTTATATTATATTATAGCTAATGAATTAGTAGAAGAAAAAATCATTAAATAAGAAAAAGTCATAGTAAAAAGGTGAAAAAAAGAATGATTGTTAGAGTAGTTTCAGCTATTGGCGGCGGAGTAATAGACGTAGAAGCAAAACCTAATTCTACAATAGCAGAGATAAAGAGAGAAATATCTAGACAAAAGAGAATACCAGCAAGTGCAGTAATTTGTGTTTTTAGGGGGAGACAATTAGAGGATAATGAAACATTAGAAGAAGCTGGTATTGGTGATTACGAGAAAATTTATCTCATCGCTCGTACTGAAGGCGGATAATTCATCATCCTTTTTTATTCTTTCTAATTATCTTTAATCTATTTTTTTTTTTTCATTTTAAGCTAATTTTAATTTGAAAATTTTTTTATTTTCTTAATCATGATTTTTTTTACCAAAGATTTTTGAGCTATTAAGTTTGAATGAGTATAGAGGAGAAATTGCACTTTGTTAGAGACAAATCTTTGCGGAATAAAAATGAAGAACCCTTTTATTCTTGCTTCAGGCATTCTTGGTGTTACAAACTCAGTAATGTGTCGAGTAGCTAAAGCTGGTTGTGGTGCTATAATAACAAAATCAATTGGTCCTGAGCCAAAAGCAGGATATTCAAATCCTACAGTTGTAGAACTTGGAAATGGTTCTCTAATCAATGCAATGGGATTACCAAATCCTGGTTGTGATGAATTTTATCATGAGTTAGTAGAAACAAAGAAAAAATCTTCAGCACCTATTATAGCAAGTATTTTTGGAAAGAACACAGAAGAATTTCTTAAAGTTGCGAAAACACTAAGTAAAGCAAAACCAGATGCTTTTGAGCTTAATATCTCCTGTCCACATGGAGGAAAATATGGTGCGATTATAGGGCAAGATCCTGAATTAGTAACAGAAATAACACAAATTGTAAAAAAAGAAGTAAATATTCCGGTTTTTGTTAAAATATCACCCAATTTAACTGATTTGACTATACCTGCTCAAGCAGCAATTGAAGGTGGAGCAGATGGCATTGTAGTAATAAATACTGTACGAGCAATGGCAATTGATATTAAATATCGCAAGCCTATTCTTTCAAATAAATTCGGAGGATTATCAGGTTCTGCAATAAAACCAATTGCGTTAAAATGTGTTTTTGATATGTATTCTGCTTTTGATGGTAAAATACCAATTATTGGTGTTGGTGGAATATCTAATTGGGAAGATGTTGTAGAATTTTTACTAGCAGGAGCAACAGCAGTGCAAATTGGAACAGCAATTGCTTATTGTAATAATCCACTTGAAATCTCAATTTTCAAAGAGCTTTCAGATGGATTAATTAAATATCTTAAGGAAGAAAATTTTGGAAAAGTATCTGATATAGTAGGATTAGCACATATAGAGTGATTGGAGGAAATGATATGGTTATTACTAAATTAGGAATTCAGAAAGTTGTTCCAGTAGAAGATATAAGAGAATTAACTCCTAAAAATTCTCGTATACCAGTAAAGCTAATTACTGTTACAATGCCAGATATAGCCTCTAAATCTCAACCCGGGCAATTTGCAATGATGTGGTTATATGGTGTAGATGAAAAACCTATGGGAATTGCTGGAATCAGCAATGATAAAGTCTCCTTTGCTGTAGCAAAAATCGGTGATGCAACAACGAAAATTCATTCTCTTAAAGAAGGGGATCTAATTGGAATCAGAGGACCTTTTGGAAAAGGATTTACTCTAAAAGGGAAGAAAATAGTGATAATGGGAGGTGGAACGGGTATTGCTCCAACAAAATATCTTGTTGAAGAAGCTTTGAAGAAAGAAATTGAAGTATCTCTTTTTCATGGAGCTAGAACTGCTAATGAGCTTGCATTTTTAAATTTCTTTGAAAAACTTGCTTCAAAAAACAGCAAGTTCCTCTATAATCCAAGTACTGATGATGGATCTTTAGGTTTTTGTGGATTCTCAACTCATTGTTTTCAAAATTTACTTGATGAGGGAAAAGATTATGATTATATGTATGCTTGTGGACCTGAATTGATGATGTATAATGCTTGGCAACAAGCAAAAATTAAAAAAATTCCTTTTGAAGCTTGCTTAGCAGATAGATATTTTAAGTGCGCCATTGGTTTATGTGGTCAATGTACAGTAGATCCTACTGGATTACGATTATGCATTGATGGTCCTGTTTTTAATGATAAGCAATTACAAGAAATGACAGATTTTGGTAAATATGCTCGAGATAAATATGGAAGAAAAATACCAATAAATGAAAAATAAAGAAAATAGAAGGAAGATTTTACTTACTTTTCTTCCTCATCTGTTACTTCGTAGTCAACATCTACTATGTGCTCTTCTTCTGGTTTTTGTTTTGTTCCAGGAGGAGTAAATGATGGTCCAGCTCCTTGAGTGAATTGACTTGGATCAAAACCAGCTCCTTGTTGTCCTCCAGCTTGTTGATAAACTTTTTCGGAGATTTTTTGAGCGGTTTCCATTAATTCGTCTTTTTTAGCTTTTATATCTTCATAGTTATCAGTTGCTAATGCTTGTCGAAGTGCTTCTTGCTTTTCTTCAAGTGCTTTTACATCTTCTTCTGCAAGTTTATCTGCAAAATCTTTCTTCATTTTATCGATGCTATAAACAAGATGGTCAGCTTCATTCTTTGTTTGTACTTGTTCGAGACGTATTTTGTCTTCTTCTTCGTATTTCTCAGCGTCTTGCACCATTCGATCTACATCATCTGGATTTATACCACTTGGGGATTTCACTGTAACATGTTGCTCATTTCCAGTACCAAGATCTTTTGCTTTCACTGAAACAATACCATTAACATCAAGTTCAAATGTTACTTCGATTTGTGGAACTCCTCTAGGAGCTGGAGGAATACCAATTAACTGGAATTTACCTAAAGTAGTATTGTCTCTTGCAAATTTTCTTTCGCCTTGAAGAACATGAATTTCTACGCTTGGTTGATTATCACTAGCAGTTGAATAGACTTTTGTTTTACTTGTGGGAATAGTTGTATTTCGATCAACCATAGGATCAAAAACACCTCCAAGAGTTTCGATTCCTAAGGTTAGAGGTGTTATATCTAAAAGTAAAACATCTTTTACATCACCCTTGATAACACCAGCTTGAACAGCTGCACCAATTGCAACACATTCATCAGGATTAATTCCCTTATAAATTTTGGATTCTCCAAACATATTAGCAATTGCGTCTCTTACTGCAGGCAATCTAGTTGAACCACCAACTAATAATACTTTGTCGATATCAGCTGGTTTTTTCTTGGCATCTTCTAGAGCTTGTCTAGTTGGACCCATTGATTTCTCAACTAAATCTTCTGTCATTCTTTGGAACTGAACTCGAGTAATTTCAAAGTTAATATTTTTTGGTTGTCCATCTTTATCCACAGTAATATAAGGAATATCAATATGGGCTCTTTGTTTAGTGGAGAGTTCCATTTTAGCATTTTCTGAAGCGTCTTTTATTCTTTGCATTGCAGAGTCATTCTTAGTAATATCAATACCTTCTTGTTTTTTGAATTGCTCTACAACCCATTTCATAATTCTTTCATCAAAATCATCTCCACCAAGATAATTATTCCCACTGGTAGCTTTAACTTCATACATTGTATCTCCTTCATCGAAGTGAGATGTTTCCAAGATTGAAACATCGAAAGTTCCACCACCAAGGTCAAAAACAAGAACTGTTTCATCTTTAGTTTTACCTACTCCATAAGCAAGACAAGCAGCAGTTGGTTCGTTAATAATTCTTAAAACATCTAATCCAGCTATTTTTCCCGCATCCTTAGTAGCCTGTCTTTGGCTATCTGTGAAGTATGCAGGACAAGTAATAACTGCTTGTTGAATTTCATCACCAAGAAAATCTTCAGCATCTTTCTTTAATTTTCTTAAAATCATAGCAGAGATTTCTTGTGGAGTATAGTTTTTATTATCAATATTCACTTTATGAGAAGAACCCATTCTTCTTTTGATAGAACGTATTGTTCTTTTGGGTTTTGAAATTGCTTGACGTTTAGCAATTTCGCCTACAACTTGTTCTCCATCTTCTGATATTGTCACAACTGAGGGAGTTATTCTTCCTCCTTCCGCATTTGGAATAATGGTTGGATTTCCTCCTTCCATATAGGCTATTGCCGAATTTGTCGTTCCTAAGTCAATTCCTACTACTTTTGCCATTTTATTCACCATCACTATTATTTTTACAATTTATTTCTGATTCTTCTTTTTCTTCCTCTTTATCAATTGCTACCATTACTTTAGCAGCCCTGATTACCCTATCTTTTATTTTGTATCCCATTTCGTAACTTTTCACTATTTGGTCAGTTTCATATGTACCAGATTCATCGACGACTATTGCCTCATGGAATTTTGGATCAAATGCTTCTCCACAGTGAGGATCAATTAGCATTACACCCTCATCTTCCATTACTCTTTGTAATTTATTATGGATAATTGATATTCCTTCCAAAGGTACAGTATTTTGATTATTTTCTTCTGAGAATTTTATAGCTCTCTTAAGATCTTCTATTGGTGGAAAGATCTTTGTTAGAATTTTTTCTGAAGAAACTCTAACATTTGTTTCTTCTTGTTTTTGTGCTCGTTTTTTATAGTTTTCGAAGTCAGCTTTAAATCTTTGAAGTAATGCTAAATATTCATCTCTCTCTTTTTTTGCTGATATTGCTTCGCTCAAAAGCTTCTCATCGCTTTCTAGCAGTTCCTCTAAATTAAATCCTTTAATTTCTTTCTCTAGTTCAGCAATCATTTTTTTTGCTTTAGAGTTTTTCTTTATTTTGTTTAGTGTTTCTTGTATTCGTGTTGCTACTTCTGTTGTGATCTCTATTTCCACTTCTGAGTCAAGTTCCTCTGCAGTATTTTCATCATTTTCGTTTGTTTCATTCATTCGCGAGCAGTTCTCCTATTTATCTAGTTGTATTTCTTTTCCAAATTCGTAGAGATTGATTATTTTAATGTATCTTTTATGGGGGTATTTCTCTTTGAATTTTTTTTATTTTATAATTTCATTTGGTAAAATAAACGTTTTAAATATTACTATTTATGTGAGTAATATTTTTTTCGTGATTAATTAAGATTATAAAGCTGTTTATTGGCAGTATTTTACAAATTAATATGCAATGATTAATAAATTAAATTAGAAGTTCTTTCCAAATAATTTTAATAGTATTAATACTTTCGAATGTTCATTCAATTTTAGAGGAGATTATCTCTTTCGAAAAAGGGCCCGGTGAAAAAATTCATGGGAGTTAGTTTCAAATATTCCAAAAAAGTAGCCAAAACTGGCACAAGACTTCTTATCGGTCTTCTAGTGATTGATACTACTTGGTCTTTGGTACGTTTTATTATATTCAATACAGTTTTTGGTGGAACTGCTCCAAATGATTTTGTTGTTATAGACAGTATAATTACTAATTTACTTTTTACATCTTTCTTAGGTGTTCTTGCTTCAGGAATGCTTATGCTAGGAATCTATTATTCTAAGATATCTAAATGGGGACTAATAGCTTCGATATTACTTGTTGGAGAATTTGGTATTAAAGTTGCATTTATCTTCTTTAGGTTTACACAACTTATAGGTTCATTTTATGAGGATTATATGTTTACTACTTTCAATATTTTTGAATTAGCAACCAGTACTCTTCTGATAAGTTCCTTTATTTTATATGATGTATTTCAAAGACAACTTAAAAGTAGAGCAGAAATTGGTTATGGAAAAAGTCCTTTTCCATATATTTTTGGTTTATTTGCTATAATATATCCAATCACAAATATTTTGTACATTGCAGGAATTGATGTAACACAAATTGTGAAATTATTTGCGATAATTAGAACAATAGCATATATCGCAACTATTTTAGAAATTCTGGTCTATTTTGATCTTATGAGAAGATTTGACTATATGCAAAAAATACCTGATGATCAACTTCCAAAAAATGTTAAAAATTAATAAAAAAATGGGAAAAAGAAGAATCATCTTCTTTTTGGTTTTGATCTTTTTGTTTCTAATCGCTTCAATTTTTTCAAATATTTTGCTAAGGATTTCAGAGGTATAATAGGTATTCCATCTGCTTTTTTCCATCGTTCATTAAGTGCTGTAACAATAATCATTTTAGCAGAGGGTGTTTTTACAAATAACCTTCTTTCTCTTAATTTCTGAGCAGCTGTCTCGAAAATCTCAAACCGTTTTATCAAGCTTTCTCTATCAAAATACCATCCACGCCATAAAGCCAGATCTTTCACTTCAATTATAATATGCGTTTTTTTCCTACTGATAATTAGATCGATTTCTGTAACAGTATCTCCTTCACTTAAAATTTCAACATTCTGATCAACAATTTCCCAACCTGAAAGGGTAGCAATTTCTGAGACGATTAGCTCGAGATCATGTGCTTTTTTACTTCTTGTTGTTTCGCTATAAGAATTACAAAATCTTGAGAAAAGTAACAAAGAGATAACAGGTATTTGTAAATATTCTTCATCACCTTTCATAAACTTCCTACATAAAAAGTATGGAACATTTTCGTTTCCAATCTCAAATTTCATTATTGTTTCATATAGAAGAAGTCTCATTTCATTTAAGGCATCTAGTTTTTCTCTATCTTTTCTAAGTTCCTCGATTTGCTTCATTTTAATGTCTCTAAATGGTTTTTTCAAATCTTTTAATCCCATTATACTTCCAAAATTCTCGAAAAGTATAGACAATGCTTCCACTTCTTCTTCTGCTAATTGTCTCATTGAAGCATAAAATTCGGTTATTCTTCTTAAATAAGCGATTTCACTATGCCATGATCGAACTAAATCATTTAGCTCATTTATTGTTCTATCATGCATTTTTCTTCTTTGATCTCGCATTTCAGCTAATTTTGAGCTAGCTTGACTTTGTTGTGATATACCTATGCTTTTTAATTTCTTCTCTGTTTCATGATATAATTCTGTTTCAATAAAATGAAGCTCCTCATGAAGTTCGTATTCAAGTTTTATCATTCCATTAGAAAACATAAATGCTTGATCTCTTAACCTAGCCCAATCAATTGCTAAATCTGTTAAATGAGCTTTTGCTTCCTTTGAAAATTCCATTTCTCCTTCTCCTTCTTTCGTTAGAAGATGAAATTGATTAATCAGGAAGTTAATAGCTGAAAGAGCAATTATTTCATTTGTTGTTTTTATATCATGTTTTCCTTCAGATTCAGTAGTAAGGTTACTAAAATTATCAGTTGTTAATCCATCTTTTGTCATGAGATTTGTTGCAAGACTCATTGCAAGTTTTTCTCTTTCCGGAATAAAAGCATCTAAAACATGCTTTCTGTTATAATTTTTCAAAACATTAGCGATACAAGAATAAACATGATTGCGTTTTTTTACTAATTTTTGATAGATATATTCATCTTTGTCAAATTTCCTCTCATCATCAATCTCATCTTCGGTTTCATCATCCAAAATTTCTTCAAAATCATCCTCTATTTCTTCCTCTAACTCTTCTTTTTGATTTTTAGATTTCACAGGAGATTTACTTTTTGATTTTATAGTGGATTCATCAATCACATCAGATTCTTCACTTTTAGGAGAAACATTTTTCGATTTAGTGTCTTCCTTAGATTCCTCATTTTCTTCTTTATTTGAAACAACATTCATTTTTAGACTTCCTTCAATTTCTTTTTCAAGGAAAATACGAATTTTTTGTAGTAATTGAAGGATTTATTTGTTATTTTCAGCAATTTAATAATTTATTAATGTTCCAATTTTTTCATTTAATATTGCTTTCTTAAGGTTTTCAGGATTATTTCCATTTACAAACTGTAATTTAATTTTCGATCTTTGCACAATTTGTACTGCTGTATTATCAAATAATGGGTACTGTCCAGCTTTCGTTTCGTGTGATGCTATTAACGAAATAAAATCATTAATTGAAATTTCTCTCAATAATTTAGCATCAGGAGATAAATCTGGATCTGCTGAATATACTCCATCAACATCTGTGAGGTTAATCAATTTTTCAGCTTTTGTTAATTCTGCAATTACAGCTGCAACTGCATTGGTTGATTGACCAGGCTGAAATCCACCACAGACTAGTATTTTATCTGTTAAAGCAAAAAGATCTTGAAATTCCTGAAAATTTTCTGGGGGATCTGGATATGCAAGATCTCCTAATGCGCTTATTATTAATCTTGCATTTAGTTTTGCAGCTTCTATACCCAAAACATCATTATATGCCTCAGTAGCACCTAAAGAGCGTGCAGAGGAAATATATTTTCTAGCAATTTTACCACCACCGACAACGATGGCACATTTTTTCTTAGATTCACTAAATACATTTCTAATTGTTTTTGCATATTTTGAGACTAATTTGTTGTTTATCTGATTTTGATCATCAAATAATATTGAACCACCGATTTTTACTACAAACATAATTCTCTATTTTCCTTGGAAAGTAATTTCCAATTCTTCTAATAATCGGTGAAAGATAAATTTTTGCGTATTTGTCGAAAAATAGTAAAGGAAGAGAAGGATTACAAAAATTACTTCTCTTTTAATTCTGATATCTTTTCACGAGCTACTCTCTCTCGTTCATTATCCTTTATTTGTTTAAAGACTTCTGCTAAAAGTTCCCAAGCTTCTAGATTAGTATCATCTTGTATAACACTTTTGGATAGTAAATCCTTAGCTTCCTTGGTATTATTTTCTTTGTATTCGATAACACCTAAACCAAATAATGCTTCAGAATCGTAAGCATCGGTATGTAGAGCAAATTGATAATTAGCTTTTGCTTCTTTTAGACGATTCAATTTACGTAGTGCATGGCCTTTCCCAGTATAAACCATATCTTTTCTTCCAAGTTTTTCCACTTTTCCAAAGCAATCTAATGCTAGCTCTAATTCATTCAAATCAATCAATGTGTAACCTTTAGCTAACCAAGCAATATCAAATTTAGGATCCACATTTATTGCTTTATCTAAATACTCAATTGCTTCTTTCATTTGTCCTAAATTGCTTAGAATTGTTCCTTTAGCATATAGTGACTCCTTTTCAAGTGGATCTAATTTTAAAATATTATCAAAATATGACAAAGCTATGTCTAATTCATCAAATTGAAAATGTGTTATACCTTTCCCATAAATAGCAGAAATTTCACCTGGATATTTTTCTAATATTTTATCATAACATGCTAATGCTTCTTCTTTTTTCCCATGATGAACGTGTGATAATGCATCAGAGGTTAATTCCAACAAAAACTTTCTTTTTTCTCTATCTTCATCTACCATTTTTCTACATCCAAGATATATATTACAAATAATTAATTCGTTTAAATATTATTACTTAATTATATGCTTTTGTTGTTTATTATAATTCTCAAAAATTATGATTTTTAACCATTAGTTGGTTAATTTGAAATAGGTTCAATAAACAAAGAAAAAACTACTAAATACCACTAGCAATTTTATATGCACGAGTTATTTTAAACAATTCTTTCAATTGCTTAACAATTGGATTATCTTTATTCAATTCGAATAATCTATTTCTGCCTTGTTTAGTTTCAAAAATAATCCTCATTCTAGTCAAATTACCAATTAAATCATGAACTCGTGAATGTGAAATCTTGAGCATTTTAGCGATATCAGTTAATTGATACAGCCCATTTTCATTTACAATAAAAAATTCTATTAACTTAACAGGTATTGAATTACCTAATATGGTAGGTAAAATATCATAACTCATTTTCATTCCTCTAAACACTATTCAGCACATACTTAGAATTTATAATTATCTAATATCTACATCATTTAGAAAAAAATAATCAGTGTTTTAAGATGTTTGAAGATGATTCATCTATTAATATAGAGGACAATACTGAAGACCAATCAAAGGATAATACATTAAATAATCGAAATCTATCAATAAAAGATAGAAGTAAGTTTTTTACTCATTTTGGTCTTTGGATGACAATTCTCTATTCATCATCATTTGAAGTAATTGGTGCATTAATTGGGACAATGATTTTATCAATTGCTGTTACTGTTAATTTCCTTCAGATACATCCAGATGGAACATATGATCCAAATTCATCTCATGCTTTAATTCTATTACTAATAACAAATTTAATTGCTACGATAGTTGTTGGTGGCACAGCTCTTTTTTTGAATAGAAAAATAGGTTTTACATCGAAAAAACAAATGATTAAAATTGTACAGAATGATTTGAAATTTCTTGTGTTTGGCTTTTCTGTCATGTTATTTGTTGTAGCAGGTTTAGAAGCTTTAATTAGTTTCATACAGGAAAGATTTTATCCTGATTTTTATGTTGTGACACCTTATGATTTCTTTAAATCAGACAATTTAGTAGTTATTCTTATTGCAGTAATATCCGTTTCGATTTTTGCTCCAATTGTTGAAGAGATTTTTTTTAGATGGATCATTATTGATACATTTAGAGGAGGGAGGAATAAATACGCAACGATAATTTTTTCAAGTTTAATTTTTGCATTTGCACATTCTGCAGCAAACCTATCTTATTCTTTTTACTTCTTTATAATTCACCTAATTACTACCTTCATAATAGGATTAATCTTTGGAATTATTTATTACAAAACTAGAAAAATAATCCTAACAATAATACTTCATGCTGTTTGGAATCTAGTAATTTCACTTAGTGCTATTTTTGAGTTTTTCAATTTAGGAGCAATTTACAATATTATTTATTTAATTTTAATAGGACTAGGAGCATTTGGTACAATTTTTGGAATAGTGTTCTATTTCAGAAGTAAAGAAAAAAGAGGTAATTTCATCAAAAATTTGAATTCTAAAAAAACAAAGATAAAAATTAAATCAGAATGGTTTGTTCTAATTTTAGTTTATTTTTCATTAATAGTAATAATACCAGTTATTTTACAGAATTTGTTAGAATATTTCAGTTTTGGTGAAGGTTTCATTGTTCTTATATATCTTGGATTATTAATGTTTGTCAGCTCTTTTTTGGTGTCTAAGAAATATTCCGATTATTGGAAATTATCTTCGAAAATTGATACAGAACAATCGAGAGAAATATTAGAAATTCAATTAAATAGAGATGAAAAATAAAGAAAAAAGAGTGCCCTTAAGGGCTTATTTCCATTCATTTATCTTGCACTGAGAGCTATACGTTCAATTTCTTGCATTTTACTCACTGCAAAACTTGAAGTATTATTATTTGCAGCATCAATTAGCTCTTTTGCAAGAATCTCTTCAGCTGAAAGAATGTTATTAAATGCTTTTTTATAAACTCCTTCAACAATATTCGTAAGAGCAATATCCACTCTTCTCATTGGTGCTACGTCAACAGATTGTAGTTGAGCCATTCCACCATAAGTGATTCGAGTAACTTCTTCTCGCGGTGCTGTATTTTGGATTGCATCAATTAGAATTTGTATAGGATTATTACCAGTTTGTAAATGAATAATTTCAAAAGCAATTTTTACAGATTTAATCATTCTTTCTTTTTTACCTGTGCCTTTTTTAGTTCTCATTAATTTATTAACCAAACGTTCAACTATAGGCATCTCAGCTTTTTTGAATCTTTGATGCTCATAACGACCGCCAGTATGAGGAGTAATCACAGGTCTAAGGCTGATATAAGCTTTAAGTCCAAGGTCTTCAACCATTAAATCCTTATAACTCCATTTGTTAAAGAGATTTATTCCCTCATATGTTGGTATTATTTCTTCCTTCTTCTCTTCAACAGGTTTTTCTTTTGTTGGAACTGTTTTTGGTTTTGGTTCTTTTACTGCTGCTACAGGTTCCTTCTTCTCTTCTTTTACTGGAGCTACTTTAGGTTTTTCCTCTTTTACAGTAACGTCTTTTTTAGGAGTAAGTTCTTTTTTAGGTTCCTCTTTCTTTGAGACTTCTTTTTTAGAAACATCTTTTTTAGGAGCTTCTTTTTTAGGAGCAGAAACCTTCTTAGATTTATCATCTTTTTTAGCTGTTTCCTTTTTTACAGCATCCTTTTTAGGTTTCTCTTCTTTCTTTGAAGCAGCTTCCTTTTTTGCAGCAGATTTTTTGTCTTTTTCTTCTTTAGACATAATAATTCACCTATCTGACAGGCTTTTCTTTCTTGCCATAAACTAAACTTGAAAGTGATACGCCATTAACTTTAGATACTCTCCACTTAATTCCTGGAAGATCTCCCTTTGCACCACCTTTAGCACCACCGATGCCTTCTACAACGACTCGGTCGTGTTCAGCTATATGTGTTAATCCTCCGTCAAGTGGTACAAATGCGCCAATTTGCTTTCCGTTTTTAATTAATTGAACCCTAACACATTTTCTAAGTGCAGAATTTGGTTGTTTTGATTCAACACCGTATTTTTCTACTACAATACCTAAAGCTTGAGGAGCTGCAGCTAAAGGGTCAACTTTTTTATCTAAACCTAGCATTTTTCTTTTGTAGTAGATATCTTTCCAACGGAATTTTTTTCTTTTATTTTTTAATTGGCGTCCCGCGTATTCGCCTCTTGGGCTTTTACTACCTGGCATTTCTTTTTTACACCACAAATTATTATTAATATTCTATTATTCAAGCGTTATCAGTCTGCTTAAAAATCTTTGTGAAGAATATGAATTACTATTCATACGTCACAAAAAGATTAACTCTCAAAAGAAAGTTATCTATTTTTAATTTTTTTATAGAATCTTAACTTTATGCAAAAACTGATAATATATTCGGTTTACTCCCGATATTTCTCTTTTTATTGTAAAATGAATAAGAATCTATTACTAGCAGGTGAAATTTATGCAAAGTGGGAATACGGATTTTTCACAAAAAGAATTGGATAGTGATAGAATCTGTACAATTTGTAAGAATAGAATAAATGATAACGATTTAGTGCAAATTGCTGGAAATCTTGTAGTCCATTTCAAATGTTATGTTGAGATTCAAGAAAAAATCTGCTCAATTTGTGGAATACCTTTTACTGATCAAGAAGAACTTTTTTTTTGCGAGGAACATAAAGAATATTTTCATACAAACGAACAATGCCTTAAGAAACACTTGAAACAACATATGCCTTTCAAGAAGGTGAAATATGAAGCAACTAAAAATCGCTTTACTTCAGTAGATGAATTAGAGAATTGAACTATTTTACTGATAAAAAATATCAAAATGCAAATTTGATTGAGATTTACCTAAAACAATATTTTAAAAAAGGACTTTTTCTGTTAAATATTCTGCTAGTGGTTTTTTCCACTTAGACGACAGCTGAAAAAAATAAAAAAATGGAGATCTGATTAAACTTGAGCAGTAAACATTGTTTTGTCTACCATCGAGATAAAGATGAATTCACAGAGATTGAGAAAGCAGATATGGCTGAACAATTCTTCTCTTATCTTACACAAGAACCAGATAAAATCGAAACCTACGCAAGTCAGAATGGTTCTGATGCAGTACTACTATATGAAAGCAGTTCACATGAATGGACTTTAGTATATGCTAAAGGTTCTGGAATAGTTACTCAGAGAACTGCTCGAAGAAGAGCTGATTCTGCTAGCAGATCTGGAATTAGAGCTAAAACGGGAGAACGAATTGGTATTAACGCACCTCTTAAAGTACTTTCTTCTTCAAATATTGGCGATCTAAGTAAAAGTGTTCAAAACAAATACTTACAACATACAGATCTGAGAGGGGTAGAATAAAAAACTCCTCTTTTCAATTTGTTTTTTCTTATCCTTTATATTTTTAATTCTTTCAATCTTTTTTGTGCTTCTTTCAAATAGCTTTTAATTGGTATTTTTTCTGAATCGATATTTTCAGGTGCAGTTGCTATCGTTTCTTCATAATATTTGATTGCTTCTTCTTTATTCTCTATCTTATCAAAAATTAAAGCAGCATAGTATGTTATTATATGATTTTTCTGCGCGATTTTTTTCGCTTTCAAAATCACTTTCTTAGCATCTACTAATCTATCCATTTCTAGATAGCTTTTTGCTAAATTATATAATGCATCATAATTAGAAGAGTCTAATTTAACAGCTTTTTCTAAATGATCAATTGATTTATCGTATTGCTCATTTAAAGCATAAGAACAACCTAAATAGAATTGAGCCCAAAAATCATCAGGGAAAATTTCAATTGCTTTAAAACCTACTTCTATACCATATTTCCCTTTCTTTTCTGTTCCTCTAGTACGTAGTTCATGTATTAATTCATCAAAAATTTCATCTTTTGATTGTTCACGTGTAAAACCGAATTCTTCTTCAAAAAAGTTTGTTACTTTGTCAAGGATTGATTTATCTTCTGAGTCAATCTCCAAAATAAGTCCATCGGAGGAACTAATTATGAACTTAATCCAAAAATCAGGAAATCCAAAAGATTCATTAGTTATTGTAAGAAGAGCAGTAGTTGATTTTTCTTTGTCAATAATCTTATAATATGAATGATATTTTATTCCTCTTTCATTTGTTTCATAGATTCTGAATTCATCTGTATAATCGTGAGCTTTATCTTGTTTGTGAATTTCTTTAGCTTTATCAGGTATCTGGCAATTACAAAATTGTTCAATGATTTTTTTTACAAATAAAAAAGATTCGTTACCAAAAACATTTCTTGCTATCATCGTATTAATTTGTATTTTTTTATTCATTTATAGCCCTCAATACACAGATTCACTAATCTATTCTATAGTTAGTATTGTTCTTAAATTAATTTATGCTAAGAAAACCTAAAAATGTAATCAAATAAAAAAAATAGACTAAAAGAGGAACTATACCTCTTTTAATGTCGTTTTAAGAGCTAGTAGACCTTTTTGAATATCAACTTCAGTATTAAACAATTGAACTGAAAATCTTAATCCATCAAAACGCGTTGAGATAGTTACTCTATATTTATCTTCCATTAATTCGACTATTTTATTCAAATCTTTATCCTTGTCTACCCTAACATTTGCTAACGCGCCTCTTCTCTCAAACTCATGGGGAGTAATTACTTTTAATCCCATTTCTTCCACTCCTTCAATAAGCATTTTTATCAATGAATGATTATGGTTTGCAACTGTTTTGATCCCTACTGAATTAATAAGATTTAAAGCAGCATTTAATCCAGCAACACAATAGAAAGGAACAGTACCATTCTGGAACCGTTTAGCTCCCTTATGGTATGGTTTCTCTCTACTCATCCAATCTCCATCGCTAAAATCATAATTACTTGTACCTTGGAGAGGTGGTTCCATTGTTTCAATAACTCTTGAGCTAATATAACATAATCCTATACCCAATGGAGCCATTAGAAATTTAGGACCTCCAGCACTTACAAAATCTACATCCATTTTTTCAGGATAAACTTCAATAGCACCACATGCCTGGATTGCATCTAAAGATACCAAAGCTCCATGTTCATGAGCAACTTTAGCTATTCTTTTAGCATCTACTCTTTGACCATTATTAAATTGAACCAAAGATAATGAAACTAATTTTGTTTTATCATCAATCAAACTGATAATTTCTTCTTCACTAATTTGTTTTTGCTCATTTATTTTAGCAGCACGAAATTCTATCCCTTTTCTTTTACTAATATATTTCCAAGGTAAATAATTGGTTGGAAATTCTAACTCGCTTGTGACTAAATTATCACCTTTTTGCCATTCTATTCCATGTAAAGGATAATTTAATCCATGAGCAGTATTAATTACTAATGAAACATTTTCTTTATTACAATCCCAGAGTTTAGCAGCACCTGACATAGTATTCTCTGTTACATCTTGGAATAATTGATCTACAGCTTTACCAACAGTTGGATCATGAAAATAATGAATAAATTGCTCCATTGCTTTTACAACTGATTTTGCATGAGGAGCAAAAGCTGCACTATTTAACCAAACTCGATTTAATAATTGAGGATATTCTTCTTTCCGTATTTTATCTTGACCTTCAAACATTCCATCACGACAAGCAATTTTTAAGAAATAATAATTCGTTTCATTAGAAGTTATATAAGGTAAAAAAAGATTACCTATGGTTACAATTATTGAAAAAAATCATCTGAAAAGGGAAAAGATAATTAACATAGTTGTGTTAATAGAGGGATACCTATTAAAATAAAGAAATTTTTTGAAATCGGGTAATTGGAGAAAATAATATGCCAAACTATTTGGATGACCTAAGAAAAAGAATTCGTTCGATTGAATTACTTCGAATGTTGAAGAGATATCATTCATATGAAGAGCTCAGTTCAATTATGGGGTATTCTAAAGTTGTTTTAAATCGATATATTAAGGGGCATGTTCTTCCTGCATCCGAGAGAGCAGATGAAATCATTCAAATTGCTAAATCAAAATTAGATGTTGTCAAGTTAGTTAAAGATCAGCTTGTATTCTTTCGAGGGTATTTTGATACTACAATGTTACTTGGTAATACTTCCTTACTCAAATTAGTTGCTCAATATGTTGCTGATAATTTTAAAGAAGCTGGAATCACTAAAATTTGTGCTGTAGCACCAGAAGGATTACCTATGGCGGTTCATTTAGCAACTGAATTGGGAACAGATATTGCGATAGCAAAAAGGACTCGAGATTTAGGTGTAAGAGAATTTGTTAAAGTTCATTATCCACAAGAAACTACTGGAGAATTATTATCATTAAATTTACCTAAAGGTCTCCTCACACTTGATGACAGAGTTTTAATTATAGAAGATAGCTGTCGAACAGGTACAACTCTTGAAATGATGGTAGAATTGGTTAAGAAATCAATGGCAAAGATTGGTGGAGTTTTTGTTTTAGCAGGAATGGGTGATAAATGGAAACCAACAATCAATAGATTAATTGATTCATTTGGAAAGAAGAACGTCTACATTTTTTGTGAATTGCCAATTGATTATTAATGAAAAAATTAAGGGTATCTGAAATTGAAAGTTATTATTAATAATGAAATGAGAGATTTTCAATCAATATGGATGGATGAAAAGAATATAATTAATGCAATAGATCAGCGAAAGCTTCCTTTTTCATTTGAAATTTTTAAAGCCAAAACCCTTGATGACACTTGTTTTGCTATTAAAGAGATGGTTGTAAGAGGAGCACCACTTATAGGTGTAACAGCTGCTTATGGTATTTTACAAGAAGCACTTAAGTTTAAGGGAATGGACTCCAATTTATTTAAAGAAAAAATCTCAAATGCAAAAACAAAATTATCGAAAACCCGACCAACAGCTGTTGATTTATTCAATGTACTAGAAAGAGTAACAAAGAAATTAGATCTTGTTAAATCAATTTCAGAGAATGTTGCTATAATTAGAAATATTACTAGGGATATAGTGCAAGAAACGATTGAAGAATGTGAAAAAATTGGTATTTTTGGTAATGATTTGATACAAAATGGCAAATCATCTATTATGACAATATGTAATGCAGGAGCACTAGCTACTGTAGATTATGGAACAGCTCTTGCTCCAATTAGAAAAGCACATGAAGAAGGAAAAAAGATAATTGTTTATGTAAATGAAACGAGACCAAGAATTCAAGGAGGAAGGTTGACAGCTTGGGAGCTATTTAATGAAGGTATTGAACATTACATTATAGTTGATAGTGCTGCTGGTCATCTTATAAAAAATAGGAAAATTGATCTAGTTATAACAGGTGCGGATAGGATTGCGCTAAATGGTGATACAGCCAATAAAATTGGAACATATACTTTGAGTGTTTTATGTAAAGAAAATAATATTCCATTTTATATCGCTGCACCAAAAAGTACTTTTGATAGAAAAACGAAAACTGGTAAAGAAATTACTATTGAAGAGAGAGATGGAAAGGAAGTTCAAACAGCTTTAGGTATTAATGATAAGAAGGATATAGAAGCTAAGAGAATAATAATTCATAATTTAAATTCAAAAAATCTTAATCCAGCGTTTGATGTTACCCCAGCAGAAAATATCACAGGAATAATAACTCCACAAGGTATTCTGAAACAACCATTAGCAGACTCCATTAAGCAATTTCTATTAAAAAATAGCGAATATGCTTAATTACAAAAGTTTTTTTATGGTATTCTAATTGTTTTTTTTGTTGATAAAAATGGCAGATACTGTTAAACCTGGTTTACCTCCTGAAGAGATTGCTAAATTATATTACAAATTTCTAATGGAAAATAACAGAAAAGAATGGTTGAAGACATTTCGTAAATTTCATCAAGGTCAAGCTGAAAGATATGGTTCTTCTCCAGATTTTTATTGGAGAACAGGAAGAAAATATGTAGATGAGCTAGGATATTGGTATGAGTTTAAGCATAAAGATGAAAAACAGAGCGACGATAAACACGTGAAACTATTTTTCTGGCGATATAACAAAGATGGAGAAGTTCAAGGAGCTGGACCTGTACCAATTCATATAGTAAAAGATGAAGAAGATAATGATGAATGGCGTGTTGATATAGCTACTCATTAAAACATCATCTTTTCTGTTTATTTTTTTAAAATTTCAAATAAAACAAACTCGGAAATAGGGAAAAATAAAAATACATCAAATAGTTTTTCTAGGATTAGAAAACAAAAATAAATTATTGAAGGTATCATTATGGGTATTAATCCACGCGATCTCCAAAAAATGATGAAAAAAATGAAAATGCAAGAATTGAATGGAGTAGAAGAAGTAATTATTCGCTTTGCTGATCATGAATTGTTTATTCCTAACGCTGAAGTCACTAAAATGATGATGGGCGGAGAAAGCTATCAAATTACTGGTAATTCAAAAAGAAGAGATAGAACTGATATTGAAATTATTGAAGTTGAGATATCAGATGATGATATTGCTTTAGTTGCTGCACAAGCAGGAGTATCAGAACAAGAGGCAGAAGATGCTCTTCTTGAGAGTGAAGGTGATATAGCAAAAGCAATTATGTTTCTAAAAACTAAATAAATTGGTTAAATCCAATCTTTATTCTTCTTTTGTCACTACTTTGATTTCTCCATGACCAAATTTTATAACTGGACACCTATTGTGGCATTCTCCACATTGTGAACATTTATTCTGTTGTATTTCCACCTGATTTAAATCCTCATTTATAAAAATAGCATTAGTTGGACAATGGGATAAACATATTCGACAACCAGTGCACTCCTCTGATCTAAAAACTTCTAAAACCAATTTCTTTAACATTTTCTCAAGCTTCAATAATTCCTTTCCACTTGCAGATACAGCACCATCAGAAGAAATTGTTACTGATATTCCTTCAGTTGTCTCTCCTTGGAGTATTCCTAAATTATCATCATAATTAGTTGAACAGAAAATTTCCCAAAACTGTTCTAACCGAGGGAGATTAATTGGAACATTAAAAGTACCTTCAATTATAAGATCACCAGTTTTGCAGGTTGCAAAACCTTCGATTGGTGTATATTGTAAATCCCAACAACCTGGTTCGCTTTGTTCTTTTCGTACATAATCTAGATCAATTTCTAATTCTTGAGCTAAATCCAATAATTTCTTTGGTAATTTTTTCCAACGCCAAAGCCCCCAATTTATCCATTCTTTTGGAAGATTATTTTTCGCTCTCCAATCCTCTAGAAAATCATTCCATTCTTGCCAATAATCTGGTTTTATAGATTTTACTATCTCAAATGTTCCTTGAGAACATGCAGGACATAACCAACAACCAATTCTGGAAAATCCTTTCTCATAAAGAGGATTAAATGGTACATTTTCTTTGAAGATATAAAGCCACACATGTAATGCAGTCCAATTTTGTATTGGAGTAAAATTAAGTTGATATGGAATCCACGGATTTGTCCACAAAGTTTTGCTTTCAGAACGAGCAAGGCTTTCATATGCTCTCTGCCCTACCAAACTTAGAGTTTTTTGACCAACACAATTTTCAATCAGTTCATTTATCGGACCGATTTTTAAAATCTTACAACAATATCTATAGTCTTTTCCAGGGGGACCAAACTTTTCAACACTTTTCCAAAACTTTTCTTTTTCAATATCCATAAAACAAAATCTATTTCTGTAATTTAAACTATCAATTAACGAATTGATGTACGAAACTGTTTCAGGAAATTCTATGCCTGTATTTACAAATAATATTTTGAAATCTTTTCCTTTCAATTTTGAAGCGAGTAAAAGACAAACTAAAGAATCTTTTCCACCACTAAATGAAACCGATAAAGGAAGATCATTATATTTGTCTGTAACTCTTTCAATTGAAGCAATAGCATTTTTTTCATAAAGATCTATTGTGTATTTATTTGCTAATACGGTTTGATCCCAAGTTTGATTTGCGGCAGAAATATTCGTCTTTGTGATAATTGGTTCATCTTTACGTGAGTATTTCGGTTTTAACACAACACCTTTTTTCTTATTTTTTAGATCAGAAGCATTGATTCTCATATTTCCTGAAGAAAGAACCTTACCTTGAGGTGATAGTGCTACAGCAGTTTCCCCTTTCTTCAAAGTAGTATCAATCTCAACCACACCAGGAGCTAAGATATTGTACCCCTCTTCTATGTATTTTACTGCTCCTTCATCAACAATGAGATATTTTTTCCAATACTGTTTTTCACGAGTGAAAATTGTTTCAGCTGTTTTTAACCTTGGAACAAAGTCCCAATCCTCTAACTGAAGATTATATCTAATTGCTCCAATTACTACACCATCTATTATTATTTCATCCATTAAATCATCATAACTGACTTCATTAAGTAGAACTATTCGTTCTCCATTTAAACCAATTAAAAAAGAACTTCCTTGACCGAATTTTTCATCAATTATTTTGCTTATCCGTTCAATATCATCAACAAAAGCAGGTCGGATATCACCCGGTGGGGTAAGTTTAACTTTTCGTGTTTTACTTTTACAAAAACCACATGATTTCTTATCTAGAATAGGTAAATTACATTGATCACACCAGTTTAATTTTAAAGCACCTAAATATGGGATTACACGATTTTGTTTCATACCTATTCAACCATTTTTTATTTAATCCTCAAAATAAAATGCAGAAGAATGAAGAAATATTAGGAGAAGAAAAGAATAATTAGATGTTTATAATTGTGATGGAAGTGAGTCTTTTCCTTTATCTGCGGAAATGTCAACACCAATAGCTCTCTTAATTAAATCTTGCAAAGGATCAGTTCCAGCAATTGCAGTGGTTTGTGCTACTGTTTGAATTTCTACGATAATTGGAAATGTTCTCTTACTTGCTCTTATATCATTGATTAATTTATGATGAAAACGTGCAATTGCGTCATCAACAATTAGGATACCCGTTTCTGGGTCCGATGATAATTCTAGAAGAAGATTGCCACTTTCTTCTGGATCTTGTGCAACGTAGCATTCTTTTAAGCCACCAAGACGAAGACCCATAGCAACCTGAGCATTGGTTAAGCTAACAATTTTCATTTCATCAATTCCATATTTTTAATAGATCTTTTCAGAATTTAGTTATTTCATCAACAACAATTTTAATAGCTTCTTTTTGATTTTTTTTACTTGAAGTGCCTATTTCTAGTGTTGTCTTTTCGACCTCTGTTTGTGATTTTTTTTGTTCTTTCTGAACTGTTTTGATTGACTCAGCTTTCATATTTTCAATATCTTGAATAGCTAATTTTCTTGCTTCTTCGACCATTGAATTAGAATCCTTTTGAGCTTGTTTCACCATTTCTTGAGCTTTTTGTTTTGATTCAACAATAGTTTTTTCAGCTTTCTTTTCTGCATTTCTGATATTTTCAATACTCATTTTCTTTTCCTCTGGAACTTACTGCAACTTATGAGAGAGAAGTTAATTAACTCTATTTTATTTTTTCTGTTAAAGTGAAAATATATTCTTCTTATTTCTTTCTACAGTATATTTTATTATGTATGCAACCTACTTTGCTTAGCTATATAAATAGAATGTTTTAGAAGAAAAAGATTAGATTTACTAGATAGTATATCTAACGTGCTTTATAGAAAAACTAAAAGCAATTCATTACGTGGATAAGCTGGTACTATATAATTATTTAATAGGAAATGTTAGAAATGACTGAAGATAATCTTCCCTCAGAAATTGGACTTGCAGTAGTTCTTATGGAAGAAACGGGACCTCAAACAACAATTAATTTATCTGATTTAGATGAAATTGCTTCCATTTATTTAGCAGTAAAAGGATTTACTGCTTTTATGACAGGTTTTGAAAGAGATGATTTTGGTCCAGGAAAGATTAGGGGTATTCTACAAATTCCTGCTACAGAAAAATACGCAATAGCTTTTGATCATGTAATGAAGGGTATTGGTAATGAAGAAGATTTACGAATGCGTCATAGTAGAGTAGCAATTATAAGCTTAATTTCTTCTGAAGAAGATTTGAAATATATTCGAACTTATTATAGTGAAACTGAAAAGTTTTTAGCAGAGCAATTAGTGAATATTTTCTCTGTGGCTGTTTTAACTGAAACCTTCGTTGAAAAATTAAAGAAAGATTATAACAAATTTCTTAGAAAATTAGCATCACAAGGAGGAGCTGGAGAGACAAGAGGAGAACCTCAAAGTCTATTTGATGTTACGCTTCTACTATCATTACCTAAAGATGAAAATTTAACTGCTCGATGTGTAATGGAATTAGCTACAGATGATACTGAACAATCATTTCAATTGAAGGATATTTGTAAATTAACAAAACGAAAGAAGAAAGATGAATTATCAACTCTGGAAAAACTCATTGAGAAAGGATTAATCATTGTTATCCCTCATGAGAAACATGAAGAAGTTAGATATATTGTAAAATAAATATTTGAGGTATAATTGGAATATGAAAGTGATAGTTTTTCATTCTTATAAAGGCGGAACAGGCAAAACAACTCTAGCTATTAACACTGCAATTAATTTAGCTAAACGTGGTTATAAAACACTAGCAATTGATGCAGACTTAAATGCGCCTACTTTCGAAAGTATTTTTTCTGAACTTACACCCACTTGTAATTTCAATGATTTATTTGAAAGTCAATCTCCTCCAAATCTTGAGGAATTACCTGTCAATTCAGGTATAAATTCAAATTTAGATCTTATTTTCGCGGATTCTTCACCTAAATTTGGTCAAGGATTATTAAGTATGGATAAGAATTTTCATGCAAAAGCATTGAAAAAATTAGCTGATGTTAAATTAAAATTTGCAGAATTAGGATATGAGTATCTAATTATGGATACTTCACCTTCTTTGAATCTCTCTTCAATTAATGCTATCATCATAGCAGATGCTACAATAGTAGTATTAAGACCTAATCGCTATGGAATTGCTGGAACAACTTTCCTACTCAAAGAAATTTACTCAATGTTGGGAACTGTAAAAAGAAAAGATTTTATAATATTTAATCAAGTTGTACCAGGAACACCTAAGAAAATTATCTCTGAATGGGAAAAAC
>Ga0307377_10000245_pt1 | contig 75820 bp, 65 predicted proteins | sample TR3MG_FD_202535 | JGI IMG/M metagenome (GOLD analysis project Ga0307377, IMG submission 202535) | Soil microbial communities from Risofladan, Vaasa, Finland - TR-3 | ecosystem: Environmental > Terrestrial > Soil > Coastal area > Acid sulfate soil | place: Finland: Risofladan, Vaasa | collected...
GCACCAAATGGACCTGACCCCGCCGCTGGTCACCCTGGGCAAGGCTCTGGGCTGGGAACCGCTGCCCCTGACGGTTGAGGAAGCGCGCCGTTTTGCCAAATCCCAAGCCCCAACCTCCAACCTCCAACCTCCAATCTCCAATCTCCTACCGCAATGCGCATTCCGCAATGCGCAATCCGCATTCCGCAATCCGCATTCCGCAATTCCCAATCCCTTGCTTGTCGTTCGTACCCTGTGTTTTTCTTATGACGGCACTCCCGCCTTGCGCGGTGTCACACTCACGGTCGGCGAGGGGGAACTGGTGGTGCTGATGGGGCGCAACGGCTCCGGCAAGACTACGCTGCTCAAGTGCATCGTCGGGCTGCTGCGCCCCCAGCAGGGGGAGATACGGCTGGCGGGTGAGTCGCTCGCCGGGCGGGAGACGGCCGACGTTTGCCAGGGCGTCGGCTACCTGCCCCAGGAACCCGATGCCCTTCTCTTCGCCGACACCGTGGCCGACGAACTGCAAGTTACGCTACGTAACCACGGCCTCGTGGACCATCCTCCGCTGGCCCCCACGGCCCTGCTAGACCGCCTGGGCCTGAGCGATCTGGCCGGGTCCTATCCCCGCGACCTGAGCGTGGGCCAGCGGCAGCGGGTAGCGCTGGGCGCGGTCACCATCACCCGCCCCCGGCTCCTCTTGTTCGACGAACCCACGCGTGGCATGGACTATGTGGCCAAGCGGGACCTGGTGCACCTGCTGCGGGAGTGGCAGGCGGAGGGGGCAGGCATCTTGCTCGTGACCCACGACGTCGAGTGGGCGGCGCAGGCCGCCGACCGGGTGGTGATGCTCAGGCAGGGACAGGTCGTCGCCGATGGCTCTCCATCTGATGTGCTGGCCGGTTCGCCCCTCTTTGCCCCACAGATCGCGCGCCTCTTCCCCGGCACCGGCTGGCTGACCGTCGAAGATGTGGTATCATAACTCAGACCTGACAGGTCTGGGACGTAGGAGGACAAACCTTGCACTGCACACCGCGCTCATTACGAACGATTCTGCCTATCCTGTTGGCCAGCACCGCTCTGTCGGTCCTGCTGGGAGGGATTGCCTCTGCGGCCCCCACCGATCCGCCCCCGGCCATTGTCTTCGATCAGACCATCGCCGCTATCATCTCCCAGGTCAGTACCCGGACGTTGGAGTATGAACTGGCAGGCCTAACCGGCGAGCGGCCCGTCGTGGTGGCAGGCTCTCTCTACACAATCGCCACCCGTTACTCGTATCAGACCGAGGCAATTTCGCTAGCCACCCGCTACGCGTACGAGCAACTCGATAGGACCGGCCTGGCCGTCACCTACCACGATTACGCCTGGGGCAGCTACCGATTGCGCAACGTGGTGGCAGAAAAGCCCGGCGTGGTAGATCCCGGCGAAATCTATCTCATCACCGCCCATCTTGACTCTACAGTGCGAGACCATCCATACGACCTGGCGCCAGGCGCCGACGACAATGGCTCCGGCTCCGTCGCCGTCCTGATGGCCGCCCGCTTGCTGGCACCCCACCACTTTGCCCACACGCTCCGCTTCGTTCTCTTCACCGGTGAGGAACAAGGACTGCAAGGTAGTGCTGCCTACGCCGTCGCCTCCAAGGCTCGCGGGGAGGACATCCAGGGTGTGGTCAACCTGGACATGATTGCCTACAACTCAAACCTGGAGCCGGTCATTGACCTGTACGCGCGCACCGCCGTGTCCGGTTCACTGGCACTGACCCGCATCTTTTCTGAGGTGGTCGGCATCTATGACCTGAACCTGGAGCCCAACCGCTACGATCTCCCCGCTGGCTTTCCCATTCAGTACAGCGACCAATGGAGTTTCCTCCAGTGGGGCTATCCGGCGCTCCTGGTGATCGAGGATATGGATGATTCCACGCCCGCTTATCATAGAATCACGGACACCCTCTCCACCCTTGACCTGGGCTATTATGCCGATACTACCCGCGCTGCCATCGCTACAATTGCCCACCTGGGCCAGTTGTTGCCACAAGGCTACCTTTCGGGTACGATCTATGCTCTGGACACAGGCTGGCCTCTCTCAACCACCGTGGCTGCCATCGCGCCCACGGTTCATTACACCTTCACGGCTCTGACCGATCCCAGTGGAGGGTATGTGTTGCCCCTCCCCGTCGGGGTCTATACCCTCACCGCCTGGCCGACCTCTCCCGGTCACTATCCGGCTATGATTACCAACGTGTCTATCATCACCGATGTTGTCACTGTGCAAGACGTTGGGCTTTTGCCCTGGCCGCGTTTATATTTGCCCCTGATTGCCCATGAAGGTTGAGCGCATCTTCCCCGGCACTGTCCTCGACCTGGACGGCACGGTCTACCTGGGCGATGCGCTCCTGCCCGGGGCCGAACGCACGATTGAGACGCTGCGCACGACTGGCTCCCGCGTCGTTTTTCTCAGCAACAAGCCGATCCAGACCCGCGACGACTATGCGGCCAAACTGACTCGTCTGGGCGTCCCCACTGCCCCTGACGAGGTGATCAACTCCTCCTGGGTATTCACCCACTGGCTGAAACGCGAAGCCCCGGGCGCGGCCCTGTTTGTCATCGGAGAGCCGCCGCTGCTGGCAGAACTTGATGCGGCCGGCTTCCGGCTGACCGATCAGCCCGGCGAGGTCCAGTTCGTCGTCGCCTCCTTCGACCGCACCTTCGACTACCGCAAACTCCAGATTGCCTTCGATACCATCCGCGCCGGGGCGCGCTTCGTCGCCACCAATGCCGATCGCTACTGCCCCACTCCCACGGGTGGCTTCCCCGACGCTGCGGCCGTCATCGGTGCGATCGAGGGTTGCACCGGCAGGCGGGTCGAAGTCGTCGTCGGCAAGCCCTCGCCGATCACCGCCCGCGCCATCCTCGACCGCTTGCAACTTCCGGCCTCTGAGTGTATCATCGTCGGCGACCGGTTGGAGACGGACATCCGGATGGGTCAGGAGGCCGGGATGGCGACCGCTGTGGTCCTCACCGGTGTCACTACGCCCGAAGTGCTGGCTGCTTCCGAGATTCAGCCCGATTACGTGCTTCACCGGCTGGATGAACTGCTGCCCCTCCAGGCACTCACAAAGGAGACATTATGTTCACAGTCCACGTCGTTTCACACACCCACTGGGACCGCGAATGGTACCTGACCTTCCAACAGTTCCGCCTGCGCCTGGTGGAGCTGATGGACCAACTCCTGGCGTTGCTGGACGCCGACCCTGATTACGGCTACTTTATGCTCGACGGGCAGGCCATCGTGCTGGAGGATTACCTGGACGTGCGGCCCGACCGGGAGGAGACAATCCGCCGTTACGTCCAGGAGGGGCGGCTGATCATCGGCCCCTGGTACGTGCTGCCTGACGAGTTCCTGGTCAGCCCCGAGGCGACGGTTCGTAACCTCCTGATGGGCGACCGGGTGTGCCGCCGGTTTGGCCCCAAGATGAAGATTGGGTACGTACCCGATCCCTTCGGCCACGTCGGGCAGATGCCGCAGATTCTGCGCGGCTTTGGCATAGACGTCGCCTGCCTGTGGCGCGGGGTTGGCGACCGGCCTACCGAGTTCCGCTGGCGCGCCCCTGACGGGAGCCAGGTGCTGCTGCTCCACCTGCGCGAGTCCTACTCCAACGCGGCCTGGTTGCCTGCCGACGAGGGTGGCTTTGTCCAGGGCTTGGCTGAGTTGCGCGACAACCTGGCCCCTCACGCCACCACGTCCCATATCCTGGCCATGCAGGGCACCGATCACATGCGGCCCCGGGCCGACCTGCCCCGGCTGATGGCTACGGCCGATGCCCAATTGGCGGACACCCGCATCGTCCATTCGACACTGCCCCGCTACCTGGCGGCCGTGCGCGCTGAACTCGGCGAGCGCGAGTCCCAGTTGCCCGTCGTCGAGGGCGAACTCCGCTCTCCTCAGCGCGCCCAACTGTTGCCCGGCGTCCTCTCCACCCGCATGGGACTCAAGCAACGCAACCACGCCTGCGAGACGTTGTTAGAGAAGTGGGCCGAGCCTTTCGGCGCCCTCGCCGGCCTGGCGACGAGAGGACAAGAGGACCAGGCCACCGTCACCTTGTCTCCCCCTCCCCTGGTCTCCTTGTCGGAGCCTACACGCCGCGCCTGGAAATACCTCCTGGAGAACCACCCCCACGACTCCATCTGTGGCTGCTCAATAGACCAGGTGCACCGGGAGATGGCCATCCGCTTCGACTGGTGCGAGCAACTTGGCCAGGAGGTGACGCGCCGGGCGCTCCAGGCGATCACCCAGCAGGTGAATGCGCCCGCGCCAGGCGTTGTCGTCTTCAACCCGGCCACCACTCCGCGTACCGACCTGGTGACCGTCGAGATCGAGCCTCCCGCACCGGGCCAACGGCTGCTCGACGAGGCCGGGCGGCCGGTACCCTACCGCGCCCTGGGCCACCGCACCCGCCAGTTCTTTGGCACGGTGGTAGACCGGGACGGCTTTGCCCTCCTCGTGGCCCAGTTCGAGTCCAGCGGTGGGCAGGTCTTGGACCAATTGGCCTTTCGACGCGCCGAGGCCACGGTCGAGGAAGGCACGGCCCACGTGCACCTGGTCGTCTCTCAGCATGGGGCATCCGGGCACAACCCCCTGGGTGAGACAGTGGAGCAAGCGCGGGCCCTGCTGGCCGACGAGTCCATTCTCCGCTACCACGTCCGCGTGCTCGAGGACGCGGGGCTCCAGATCCAGTTCGTCGCCCGAGATGTGCCGCCGCTGGGCTACACCACCTACGCGTTCGGGACAGGGAGCAGTGATCAGGGATCAGGGAGCTGTCATTCCGAGCGAAGCGAGGAATCTCCGATCTCCAATCTCCAATCTCCAACCCCCACCATCGAGAACGAGTTCTTCCGCGTCGAGGCCAGCCTTGACACCGGCGCTCTCACCGTCGCCGACAAGGCCACCGGCCAGGTGTTCCAGGGCTGCAACCGCTTCGTGGATGGCGGCGACCGGGGGGACGAATACAATTACTGCCGGCCCGAGCACGACCGCCCGGTAGACTGTCCAGACACGTCCCCTGGGATCCGGCTGTTGGCGGCCGACGAGGTAGGGGCAACGTTGGAGATCGCGCTGACCTACCAGGTGCCTGCCTCGCTGGCCCCGGCAGACCGCGCCTGCCGCAGTGACGAGACGGTACCGCTGCCCGTCGTCACCCGCGTCACGCTCACGCCGGGCGTGCGTCGCGTGGACCTGGAGACGACGGTCGAGAACCAGGCCCGCGACCATCGTTTGCGCGTGCACTTCCCCACCGGCCTGGCGGTAGATGCCGCCCGTGCCGACGGCCACTTCGACGTGGTCGCACGGCCGCTGTCTCGGGTGTACTCACCCGCGCCGGCCCACACCGAGGGCTGGGCCGAACAGCCGGTGCCCACTTATCCCCAGCGGGCGTTCGTGGACGTGAGCGACGGGCAGCACGGGCTCATGTTGGCCAACCGGGGGCTGCCCGAGTACGAGGTACGGCCGGGCAAAGAGGGGGCAGAGATCGCCCTGACTCTCCTGCGCTGTGTGGGCTGGCTGTCCCGTGACGACATGCACTGCCGCCAGGGCCACGCCGGGCCGGGAGAGGTGGCTCTCGAGGCGCAGTGTCCCGGCCAGCACACGTTCCACTACAGCCTCATCTCCCACGCCGGCGATTACCGCCAGGCCCATTCCCTGGCCTATGGCTTTCAGACCGACCTGCGCGCCCTGCCTGGTGGCGCCAACCCTGGGCATCGGGTGTACTCACCCGCGCCCACCACGCTCAGTTTCATCACCGTGGAACCTTCGACGTTGGAGATCAGCGCGGTCAAAGAGCCGGAGGACGGTGAGGGGCTCGTCGTGCGGTGCTGGAACGTGAGCGACGAACCGGTCACCGGGACCATGCGGCTCTGGCGGCCCTTCCGGCGCGCCGTGCGGGTCAACCTGGCGGAGGCAGGTACTGCCGAACTGGCCCACGACACCGACGTCGTGACCTTGTCCGTACGTGGGCGAGAGGTCGTGACGACCAGGTTTGAATTCTGAAAGGATATTGAGGAACTGGGGATCGAATTGATTGATTATCGCACCATGTGAACTGTTGTCTCCTGTCAACAGTAGGAGCGGGAGAGAGGGACAGGGGGGGAATGCAGTGATTGACGGGCATAAGAAGCGTGGTAGAATGGTGTCACCTGACGATGAAACTGATTATCCAGATCCCTTGCTACAATGAAGAGGCCACCCTCCCCCAGACAGTGCAAGACCTGCCCCGAGCCCTGCCAGGTGTGGACGAGATCGAATATTTGGTCGTGGATGACGGCAGCACCGACCACACGGTCGAGGCGGCACAGGCTGCGGGGGTACATCACATCGTCCACCTGAAGCGAAATCAAAGGCTGGCCTCTGCTTTCCTGGCCGGGCTGGAGGCGGCTTTGCAGGCTGGCGCTGACGTCGTCGTCAACACCGACGCCGACAACCAGTACCAGGGGGAGGAGATCGGCCGGCTGATCCGGCCAATCCTGGAAGGGCGGGCCGACATCGTCGTTGGCGACCGGGGGGTGGCGGTGTCAGAACATTTTTCGCCACTCAAGCGGTTACTACAGCGCTGGGGCAGTTGGGTCGTCGAGCGTGCGGCCGGCATCCCCATCCCTGACGCGACCAGCGGCTTCCGGGCCTTCACGCGCGAGGCGGCCTTGCGGCTGACCGTCCTCAGTGACCATACCTACACGCTGGAGACGCTCATCCAGGCCGGAGCGCGTCGCATGGCGGTCGCCTACGTCCCGGTGCGCACCAACCCTCAGACCCGCCAATCGCGTCTGATTCGTAGCATCCCTTCCTTCATCGTGCTCTCCATCGTCACCATCCTGCGCTTCTACACGATGTATCGCCCGTTGCGGGTCTTTATGACGATGGGGGGAGCATTGATCGCTGGTGGTGTGGCGTTGGGCTTGCGCTTCCTGTACTTTTTCCTGCAGACACGAGGGGCTGGCCACATCCAGTCGCTGATCCTGGCGGCCATTCTGACTATCGTCGGGTTCCAGGTTTGCCTGATTGGCCTGATCGCCGACCTGGTGCGGCTGAACCGCAAGCTACTGGAAGAGGCACTGTATCGAGTGCGTAGGATGGAATTGGAAGGCGGTCAAGACTCGGAAATCTAGCGGTGGATGCTGAAGCAGGTGTAATGCGTATTACAGTGCTCACAAGTTCGTATCCCAGGTTCCCTGGTGATGGGACGGCGCCGTTTGTCCAATCCATTTCCGAGCACCTAGCCGATCTGGGACACGATGTTGAGGTGGTCGCGCCTTACGATCCGGCCGTCAGTGATCGCCCTGGCCAGCGCGTAACAGTGCACCGTTTCCGTTACACACTGCTGGGGCGCTGGCATATCATGGGCCATGCTAAGTCGCTTGATGGGGATGTGCACTTCAAGCCTGCGGTGTTTTCTCTCCTCCCATTTTTCCTATCGGCGCAGTTTGTGTCTGGATTATGGGTCGCTTGCCGGCAACGAACCCAAATCGTCCATGCCCACTGGGTGCTTCCTAATGGACTGGTGGGGGCCTGGTTAGCCGACCTGTTGCATGTTCCCTTGGCAATCAGCCTGCACGGCTCTGATATTTTCGTCGCGCAGCGTAACCGGATTCTGGGTTGGGCAGCACGTTGGGCCCTTCGGCGGGCCGCTGTGATCACTGCTTGCAGTGAGCATCTCCGGCGCGGTGCTATTGGCTTGGGAGCATCGCCGGACAAGGTCCACATCGTCGCCTGGGGTGCAGATCCACATCGGTTTCACCCGACCATTATACCCCTCGGCCGCTCGAACTTTGGCCTGACCAGCGATGATGTAGTGCTTGTCGCTTTGGGACGGATTGTACCCAAGAAAGGATTTGACATTCTGGTGCAAGCACTACCCTCACTGCTACAATCCCACCCTCGTGTCCAGGTGCTCATTGGAGGTGATGGGGTTCAGCGAGAACAACTCTGCCACCTGGCAGCCGACCTGGGTGTGCTGGATCACCTTCACCTCCCAGGGCGAATACCTTGGGACAAGGCACCTGCCTTCTTGGCCATGGGAGACATATTTGTACTACCCTCGATGCGCGACACCGCTGGTAATCTGGATGGCTTGCCTACGGTGTTGCTGGAGGCATTGGCTTTGGGTAAGCCTGTGGTGGCCACCAGGATCGGGGGAGTGCCACTGGTCATTGAGGACGGAGTTAACGGTATTGTCTGTCCTCCGAACGATGCTGGCCAGCTAAGTCAAGCCATCGCACGGGTCCTCAACGATAGTGCCTTGCGGACGCGACTTGGCGAAGCAGCGCGCTCCTCGGTGGAGGAGCGTTTCAACTGGCTGGATGTAGCACAGTCCATCGCCTCGCTGTTTGAGGCAACAGCCCCTTCGTGATCTATGATGCGGTTGGGAAGCCGATATCGGTTGAATAGTCTCCGTGCATACCGGGTTCGGTTCGAAGCAAACCGGGTACTGGATGTTGGGTGCCACGATGGGGCTTTTCTGAGTTCTCTGGAAAGCGTAATGCGCGTTGGTGCTGATGTCGCATCGTCTTCGCCTCAGGGTTCTATATTGTTTGTACAGGCTGATGGGCGTCGGCTCCCTTTTCGTTCTGACTCTTTCGATCAGGCCGTTGCTTTAGATGTCATTGAGCATGTGCCCGACGATGTAAAACTCATGCGCGAAATGTTGCGTGTTACACAGCATGGAGGCAGTATCTTTGTGACCACCCCCAGCGTGAACATCCGTATATTCCCGCCTTTCCTCACGGGATGGATTAGCAGGAAATGGGGACACCATTGGCGACGTGGGTATACGGAGGACGGCCTGCGCGCGTTGGTGGGTGACGGACGCTCCTGTTTCATCATGGAATATAATGCACCGGCGTATCGCTTCTGGTACCTGCCTCTGAGGGTTCTGTCAGTACTCTGGCCGGCTATAGCACAACGCCTTGTCAGTTGGGCTGCCAGGTGGGACGCGCGTCACCCTGAAGGCCATCGCGGCTTCTATTGGATGTGGTGCAAGAAGGGAAACGTATAGAGAGACTGCAGTGACTTGGAGACGTTTTGCGCCGCGGAGGCAGAAGGCCCTCAAAATTCAGAACCTGTTCTCAGAGTTCTTGGGAGAGCGAGAAGCTCGTGAGTTGCAGTGTCTGGACATAGGATGTGGCAACGGTGAGATTGCCCGACATTTGACAGGCTACTTTGGGAACATTGTCGCACTGGACAATGTGTTTCAGTTAGTCCGTGAAGCCTATGAGAAGAGACCTGTGGTGCCCATGAGTCTCCTGCAGGCAGAGGGTATCCGTTTGCCATTCACCAGTGCCGCTTTCGATGTGGTTATTTGTGCACAAGTGTACGAGCATATGGCAAATGTTAGACAACTGCCTATAGAGGTGGAGCGCGTCCTGAAACCTGGAGGTTTGTGCTTCTTCAGCGGCCCCAACAAGATGTGGCCTATTGAGCCACATTACAGGCTGCCGTTTCTTCATTGGCTCCCCGCCAAACTTGCCGGGTTGTATATGCGGGCCAGTGGCAGGGGTGCGCAGTTTGATATCCGCCCACTTACTTACTGGCACCTCCGCCGTCTGTGGGAACGGTTCACCATATATGATTGCACGATGTCGGTACTGCATGAACCAGACCGATTTGGTCTCCCGCTGTCCATGTCGCGATTGTTTCGCTCTATGCCGTCTTTTCTTCTCAAGATGTTCTATTTCCTGATCCCCAATTACAACTGGGTACTTGTGAAGCCAGATGAAAAGGAAAATCCTCATTGATGCTATAGGAATTGACCAGGTTGGTGGCGGGCGAACGGCCATCTGCACATTGCTGGAACATATACTACGCCTGGATCAGGAGACGTCCTTCACCGTGTTGGTAAGTGGACGTGAGCAGTCCTGGGACAAGTATTCCAACGTGCATCAGCGTGTAATATCGGGAAGACGCTTCGCTGTGCGAGCATATCTGCAATGTGTATTGCCAACGTGGACACATCGAGAAGGGATAGCACTCGTTCACTTCGCAAAGAACTTGGGAGTCTTCGGGCTTTCGTGCCCTTATGTAGTCACTGTGCATGACCTCACAACACTACTGCTGTATGATCAGCACACGCTTCTCGATGTAGCCTACTGGAAATGGGTGGAGGCACTTACGGTTCGCAAAGCGGCTCGCGTGGTGGCCGTTTCACACGATACGGCAAGGGATATCGAGCGATTTTACAGAATTTCGCAACGAAAGGTGGAGGTCATTCACTGGGCACCGCATGCGCGATTCAGGCCGGTGCGAGATTCTTGTCAATTGGAGGCTCTACGTCGGCGCTACCGGCTGCCGACGCAATACGTTCTCTTTGTGGGCATCTTGGCAAAGAAGAAGAACGTGCCGACACTTTTGAGTAGTATGGCGAAACTGTACTCTCGGATGCCCAACGCACCCGATCTAGTAGTGGTGGGCCGCCAGTATCCCCAGAGTGAGGACACTGTGTCTACTGCCCTGGTGCATCAACTGGGCCTGGATGGACACGTGCATTTTCTGGGCAGTGTGCCAGACGAAGATTTGCCTGGACTCTTCACCGCCTCAGCATTTTACGTTCTGCCGTCATTGCATGAGGGGTTTGGCATCCCCTGCCTAGAGGCGATGGCTTGCGGTGTACCGGTGATCGTCACTCGCGCAGGTGCATTGCCAGAGATCGTAGGTGACGCGGCGTGGATCCTCGATGACCCTATGGACGCTGTCGGCCTCAGCACCGCCATGGAGTGCGTACTGCGCGATGGTACTCTCCGGCAAGAGATGGTCAGACGGGGCTTCGAGCGAGCGGCCGCTTTCTCTTGGGAAAAATCGGCGCGAAAGATGTTAGAGGTTTACCAAGCCGTGCTGGAGGGCCGGTAACAATGGACAGCAATCCGCTCGTGTATGACGGGGAACGATTGGTGCCCGGCGATCAGCGTTTGAAGAATCTATTGGTAGAAGACCGGGCCAAGTTCCACTTCGCCAGCCAGTATGTAGCTCACAAGATTGTGTTGGACGCAGGATGTGGCGCCGGGCAAGGTACGGCCTACCTCGCTCGCAACGGGGCATGTTACGCTGTGGGAATTGACATCTCACTTGAGGCTGTAACATATGCTCGCAACCACTACATGGAGCACGACCTAGCGTTTGGGAGGATGGACGCTGCCCGCTTAGGGTTTTGTGACCGCACCTTCGACCTAGTTACATCTATCGAGGTCATTGAACATCTCTCCGAACCCGAATGTTACGTGGCAGAGACCCGCCGTGTACTCAAGGACGATGGGACGCTGGTACTTTCTACGCCGAATAAATGCATCAGTTCCCCAACGCCGGGAACGATGTGGCCTCACCACATTCACGAGTTCTACCCCGAGGAATTGGAGGCGCTTCTAATACGGTACTTTTCTGAGCTCGAGATGTGGGGAATGTGGATACCAGCATATGATCAACACCCAGTGCGACGACTTGTGCATTGGCTGGCTCCCTTCGTTAAGCCGATCCTACCCCTCAGGCTTCGGACGCGTTCCCTGCCCACCTTGCAGAGACTGATCAAATCCGACCTGACGCTGGATGACATATCCATCTCGCGCCAGCAGATTGCCAAGAAGCCCACGCTCATAGCTGTATGTCGCGTCTGAGGCAGTATCGAGTTCTCTGGCACGGCCTGCAGGTGTTCTTTGCCGGTACCGCCATTTTCTTCCTGGTGCGGACTATTGCCGCACACTGGTCACAGATCATCGCTTTCCCCTGGCAGTTCCGTATTGCCCCGATGGTCGGCTCAATGATTCTCCAGTTGGCCGCACTGCTCCTCTGGGCCACCATTTGGCGCCACATGGCCGTGCGGTCAGGCTGTCCAGTCAGGTGGGCAGATGGTGTCCGTCTCTACGCGGTGTCCAACCTCGCCAGGTACATCCCCGGCTCAATCTGGGGGTACGTCAGCCGAGCGTACCTCGGGAGGGATACAGGGCTGAACGGAGTAGGCGTGGGAATCAGCGCCTTGTGGGAGGTGGGAATCACCGTCGTGGCCAGTCTCCTATTGACCGCTGTGACCGTTCCTATCTATCCGTGGGAGATCCCTAGAGTCTTACTCTGGCTTGTATTAGCGATTGCTCTGTTTTGCTTTGTGGGGTTGCTCCCACCTGTATTCAATCGTTGGGTCCGGTTTCTGGAACGATGGCAGCCTGCACATCATTCGTCTTTCCGCTGGCGGGATTTCTGTCTTTACCTTGTTTCTGCCTTTGGGACACACGTTCTGGTCGGTACAGCGTTTTTCTTGTTCAGCTGCTCGTTTGCGGACGTGGACGTGCGTTTCTGGTGGAGCTTTGTGGGCCTGTGGTCGTTTGCTGCCACAGCCGGCCTGGTGATGGTGCTGGTCCCGCACGGTTTGGGGGTTAAAGAAGGATTACTGATTCTGTTCTTACGGCCATTCGTATCTGTTGAGTCAGCGATACTGATCTCTGTGACTTCACGGCTATGGCTTGTTGCTGGTGAATTATTTGCCGCCCTGTTAGCAATACTGCTACTCAGAAAGGCCGTCAATAACCCTTAGGGGTTATTGACTATTGGCGGAATTCTGCTAATATAATGCAATAACTATACCTTGTGTTGCCACACTACTACTATGTAATGAGGAGGAATTCCATGCGTAAGACTAAGATAACTTTGGCTCTCTTTGTCGCAGTGCTACTGATGCTCACCACTGCGGCTGGGGTGAGTGCTGGTGGCAATCCACCGCCTGCCTTGAGTTCTGGCTTCCAACTCCAGAATCGCTCGACGACTAACAGTGCTAGCATCAGCATCGCTTACTACAATGACTCGGGTAACCTGGTAGAGACCGATAGTGGCACGATCATTGCCGGTGGATCCCAGAGTTATTTCGTGCCGAACGTGCTGGGTCAGCCTGACGGACGGTACTCGGTCGTAGTTTCTTCCGATCAGCAGCTTTTTGCTCTGGTCAACGAGGTTACGGCCAGTGGTGCTAGCCCCAACGTCGCAGCAACTCATAATGGGTTTACAGGCGACGAAATCGGCTCTCCGCTCTATATTCCGTGGGTTGTCTGCGGTTACTATAACTACAACTCCATGGTCGCTGCCCAGAACGCTGGTTCCGGCCCGACCAATATCACCGTCGCGTTTTATCAGAGCGGGCAGAGCACCGCTGTGAAGACGTACACTTTCAATACCGTGCAGCCTGGTGGTGCGGTCTTCCTGGATATGACGAAGACACCTTACAAGACAGACCTGGGGACTACGACCGCGAATGGGTTCTATGGGTCAGTGATAATCCGCAGCACGAGTGACGCAACGCCACTTGCTGCTGTGCTGAATGACACTAACCCCAATGGTGCATTCTTGCGCAGTTACAACGCCGTAAAGGGCGGTTCCACAGACCTGGTGGCTGCCCAGGTGACAGCCAATTACTATGGTTACTCCAGCGGCATCACGCTGCAGAACCCTGACCCTAGTCTCTCGGCAAGTGTCGTGATCAGCTTCTATGTATCAGGAGCAACCAGTCCTAGTGTGGTGTACAACTCTTCTGTGGGGGCCAGTTCGGCGAATGCGTTCTATCTCCCCAATATACCGGGTATGCCTACTAACTTCAACGGTGTTGCGGTCGTTCACTCTAGCATGCCGGTGATTGGTATAGCTAACCACGATCATGTCCCGCCGGGTGATGCTGCGTCTTACAATTTGACTCCTGTAAGTGAAGCAGCGCAGACCGTCTACATGCCACAGATTGTACGTGCGTATTATGGTTACCAGTCTGGTTACCAGTTGTACAACGTTGGCCCCGACACTGTCAACGTGCAATGCGCTTTCAAGACATCTGCTGGCGCGACTGTGACTACCATCAATCATTCCATACCCAAGGGTACAGCTCTGACATATTACCTCGGCGATAGCCGCGGTGCTGCTCTGGGCACCAACTTCAACGGTGGCGCAGAATGTAAGATCACATCTGGTAACGGTGGCCTGATCGGCATTGCCAACTTTGTGAGTCCTCTTGGTGGTGATGCCCAGCAAGTATACAACGTGTTCCACTAATACTCCCCCCTAATACAACGACGTCCAATCGGACCTTCGTCTAAACGATGAAGGTCCGATTGGCGTTGAGAGGGCTTTGCCAACATAATAGCAAACGGGAAGGGCTCTTGGTAATGATGACATTGGTGGCTCCATATATCAGCAGAAATACGCCCAAGATCTTGGGGTGCATAGTGATCTTGGGTATCTTGATCGCGGGATGTGGCTCAAGTGATGTCTCTCCAATACCTACTGAGTCACCGCTCTCAACACCTCCGCTATTCGAGTCCCCTATCCTCGAGTCGCCGAGTGGGCTGATCCTGTACCACTCAGACATGGATGGAGGCTTTGATGTATACGTGATGGATGCTGACGGATCCAACTTACGCCAACTGACAGAGGCTCCCGGTGATGATGTGGAAGCTATCTGGTCTCGGGATGGAGACAGGATTGCATTTTCATCTGGCAGAGATGATAACTACGAAGTCTATGTGATGAATGCGGATGGCAGCAACCAGCGGCGATTAACTCAGGACCAGGCTACGGATTGGGGACCAACATGGTCCCCTGATGGTGCCTCCATTGCCTTTGCTTCAAACCGGGACGGCACAATGCGACTTTTCATAATGAGCTTTGATGGTGCTGATCAACACCCTCTCGAACCCCTGGCTGAGACCATTGGATGGGCGCCCAAATGGTCGCCCACGCGCAACGAGATCGTGTTCGTGTCGGATCGTGATGGTGACAGCGAGTTATACCTGTTGCAGCTTGACTCCGGTACTGTGACGCAGTTGACATTTAACGACCGACCTGATGAACGCCAATCTTGGTCTCCCGACGGTAATCAGATTGTCTATATGGGAGCCAAAGAGAACACGACACTCTTTGACCCTGACGAGATCTACATCATCCCCCGTGAGGGTGGCGATCCTCGCCAGATAACCGATAATCTGGTCGGTGACATCACTCCCACTTGGTCTCCCGACGGATACTGGATCGCTTTCTCCAGCAGTCGAGATGCCGGATGGAGCATTTATGTTATGCCGATCTCCGAAGCAGGCCATGTTCTCCGGCTAACGAACAACTCAGCCTGGAATAGGTCGCCATGTTGGGGACCGTAGAACCAGTGTCCTTCAAACGGGCGCATACAGGCCACGCAAGTCCGTATATCCCCCTGGACAGAACAAGCTACTCGTGGTATCATCTGTGACCTCAGATGACGGCGGGTATATATCCGACAGTTAGTAGCTTGCCCCTTGGTAGGATTGCAGAACTAAGGGCTCTCTGTACAAGATTCCCTGGGTAAATCAAACCAGAGGTGGTTCCTTGATGATCATTCTTGGGTTGCGGTCTAAACATGATGCATCTGCGGCATTGGTGATTGACGGTGAACTGGTGGCAGCGGCCACTGAAGAGCGATTTAGCCGGTGTAAGCACCACTTTGGATTCCCGCGCCATGCAATAGACTACGTACTAGCAGAGGCTGGCCTGAAACCACACCACGTGGACTTGGTCGCCCGGGACGGCCTATCTATGCTCAAGACAATCGCCCGGCTCACACGGCAGCCTTTGTACGCCTGGACCCCACGGTTGTACCGAGATGTATTGAACAAGGCGCTGGATCGCTACGTTCGGCGAAAAGTAGATGTGAAAGCAGGAGAAGACAGACAGTTACAAGAAATGGGCTTTGCCCCCAAATGGTTCTATGTCGAGCATCACGTAGGTCACGCCGCGTATGCCTATTATACTTCTGGATCGAAGAATGCTACTGTAGTTGTGCTTGATGGCCGGGGACACTATCTGGGTGGTGGCGTCTATGCTGGACGTGATGGATGCTTGAACTGTCTGTCAGAGATCATTGCCGAGGGAGGGTCGTTAGGGCTTTTCTATTCTGCTGTTACAGATGCGCTGGGATTCCAGGTGGGCGACGGTGATGGCAAGACAATGGGATTGGCTTGTTACGGGGATCCCCAAGTTGCACTGACAGACCTCGAACCTTTTGCTCCACGAGTGATCGGCCTCAAGACGCTCAAGCGCAAAGAGTGGGAACTGGACACAGCGGTGATCGGTAATCGGCTCTACGGCCACTATCGAGAAAGTGCACAATTACGCTTGCTCATCGACAGGTATGGAGATGCTAACCTGGCTGCCGCCGCTCAGGCCATCCTAGAGCGGGAGCTAGCACGACTTGTCCGCAATGCTGTCACGGCAACAGGGATGCGAGACCTGATCGGTGGCGGCGGAGTTTTTCTCAATGTCAAGGCCAGCAAGAGCTTGATCGAAGAAGGCATTGTGGATTCCATCTATGTACCACCAGGACCAGGCGACGAGGGACTGGCAGCAGGATATGCATTGGCGGCCTACAGCAGCCACAATGCCACAGAGCCGCTTGTACCCTTAGAGTCGGCTTACCTTGGGCCTGCTTTCACTGACGCAGAGATTCTACAAGAGTTACAGTCGTACGATGATATCTCCTACGAACAACTGGAGCCAGCAGATATTCCCATGGCGACAGCACGCCTGATCGCCGATGGTCAAGTGGTGGGCTGGTTCCAGGGGCGTATGGAGTGGGGACCGCGTGCACTGGGCAGCCGTAGCGTGCTGGCTGACCCGCGCGATCCCGATATGCGTGACCGGATTAATGATCGTCTCAAGAAGCGGGACTGGTTTATGCCATTCGCGCCCAGCGTGCTGCAGGAATATTGCGAGCAGTGTTTCGTCAACCATCATACATCACCCTACATGAATTTCGCATTTGAGATGCGCCCACCTTATGACAAGCTCGTCCCTGCAGTGGTACACGTGGATAACACTGCACGGCCACAGGAAGTTGTGCGTAAGACTAATCCGCTTTATTACGACACCATCGAAGCGTTCCGCCGCCTCACGGGAATTCCCTTAGTGTTAAATACCAGCTTCAATCGACATGGGCTACCCATCGTCTGTACCCCCAAAGATGCTGTAGACCATCTGCGCTGGGGTTGTATTGATGTGCTGGTGATCGGAACGTTCTTGGTACGGCGGGCAGGGCCTGTCGTACCATTCTCCAGGAAATGAAGGAGGAGAGGAAGGCTCTCCAATCACTGCATATGAAAACAGGCCTACTTATATTGAAAACAGCAAGCAGGACGGTAAGTGACCGTCCTGCTTTCGATTTCGCTTCACGGCGGGCCAGGTATCCGTCCTACGGCCCCACCGCGATCAAATCTTTGAGCCCCTCGAACGTCGCCGGCCCGATGCCTGGCACGTTCTGGATGTCTTCGATGGCCGCGAACGGGCCGTTGACCTCCCGATACTCGACGATCCGCTGCGCCATCGTCGGCCCGATGCGCGGCAATGTCTCCAGTTCCGCTGGCGTGGCCGTGTTGACGTTGACCAGCCCTCCAGCCAGTCCCGTGTTGCCTGGCTCGCCGCCCGAAACTGCTGGTGGTGAGTTCGTATCCCCCTGGAACGGCACGTACACCTGTTGTTGGTCGCGCAGTTCCAGGGCCAGGTTGATGCGATCCAGGTCGGCCTCGGAAGCCGGGCCGCCGGCACTCTGCACTGCATCCTGGACGATGCTGCCCGGCGGCAGTTCGTAGACGGCCGGCTGGCGCACCGCCCCGCTGACGTACACCCGGATCGGGGCCGGGGTGGGAGTGGGAAAGGGAGTGGAGGTCGGAGGAGGGAGAGAGACGACGATGGGAGCACTGGCCTGGTGGTGCGGGGTGAAATACCCAACCATACCGCCGACGACCAGGCTGAGTGCTGAGCAGAAGATGAGGTACCCCTTGTAACGTCCGATCCCCTGATCCATCGCCTCCTCCCCCCGCCTGTGTGAGACCGACTACGCTCGTGGAACAGGTTCCGCTCACAGAACAGGTCACGCCGCCTGCAACACCTCCAGCAGCAAGCGCACGCCGTTTTCCACGTCCCTCTCGTCCACCATCTCGGAGGGGGTGTGGATGTAGCGGCACGGGATGGACAGACATCCGGCTGGCACCCCCGCCCGCACCAATTGCATGGCCGCTGCGTCAGTCGTGCCAAACTCCAACACCTCCATCTGGTATGGAATGTTGGCCGCCTTGGCCCGCTGCACCAGCAGGTCCCGCACCGCCGGATGGGCGATCATCCCGCGGTCCTGCACCTTCACCGCTGGCCCCTTGCCCAACTCCACCGCCATGGGCCGGCACTCCGGCGTATCGCCGGTCCCCGTCACGTCCACGGCGATGGCCAGGTCGGGTTCGATACCGTAGGTGGAAGTGCGCGCCCCCGAGAGCGTCGTCTCCTCCTGCACACTGAAGATCAAGTAGACGTCGTGCGGCGTCTGCTCCAGCCGGCGCAGCGTCTCGATCAGCACCGCGCAACTGATGCGGTCATCCATGGCCTTGGCGATCAGCCGTGTGCCTTGCGCCTGGAAGGGGCGCACGAACACGGCCGCATCCCCCACGTGGACGGGGCAGTCGTCGCGGCTGGTGGCTCCCACGTCCATGTACAGTTGCTCGAAGGTGGGGACCTTGTTGGGGTCGTCGCGTTTCCTCTCGACGCCGATGACGCCCATCGTCCCATCGGCAAAGGCCACCCGCGCACCTATGCAGGTGAGCGGGCCCACTCCGCCGATGCGCATGAAGCGGGCAAATCCTTTCTCGTCCACGTAGGTCACCATGACGCCGATCTCGTCCATGTGGGCATCGAGAGCGATGCGTTTGCCTCCGCCGCTGCCTCGCTTGTGGACGACCAGGCTGCCCAACGGATCTACCCGCAATTCGTCGGCCAGGGGCTCGACCTCGGCGCGAATGACGGCCCGGATCTGCTCCTCGACTCCCGACGGGCCGTAGGTTTCCACCAGTTTACGGACCAGTTCTTTCACAATGTCCTCCTTGACGGTAGGTATAAACAAGTGGGGATGCACATCAACTCAATGTCTCCCGAGTGAGGCGCGACAGGGACTCGCGCATCAGGCGCACCGTGTTGTTGAAATCGTCCAGGCTCAGCATCGTCACCGGGCTGTGGATGTAGCGGCAGGGTACCGCCACCGTCGCCGAGGGCACTCCCTCGCGGGTCAGGTGGATGGTTCCTGCGTCGGTGCCCCCGATGCCCGGCTGCTTGAACTGGTACGGGATGCCGAGCGCCTGGGCCGTGTCCGTCAGGAGCCGCACTAACCGCCGGTCGGCGATGAAGGAACGGTCCATCACCGTGATCGCCGGACCTTTGCCCAATTCCGTGGTAGGACTCACGTCTTTGTCCTTGGGGGTATCGTCGGCGATGGTGCCCTCCAGCACGAAGGCGCAATGCGGTTCGATGGCGTAGGCTGCCACCTGCGCCCCCCGCAGCCCGACCTCCTCCTGGACCGTGAAGACGGCGTGGAGGTCGAAGCCAAACCGCTCGCCGCGCACGAGTTCCACCAGCACCGCGCACCCGGCCCGGTCGTCGAATGCCTTGCCGCTCACGGTGGGGCCCAGTTCACGGAAGGGGGTGGTAAAGGCGGCGTACGTGCCCAGCGGGGCCAGTTTTTTGGCCTCGTCCTTGCTGCTGGCGCCAACGTCCACTACCAGGTCCTCGATTTTGGATACCTCTTGATCCTCCTTCTCCCGCAGCAGGTGGACCGGTTTGAGACCGATGACGCCCGGGATGCGCTCGGGCCCCACCTGCAGAAAGGAGCCGGGCAGCAGGCGCGCGTCAATGCCGCCGACCGCTGCCACCCGCAGGAAGCCATCGCCATCGTGGCCGGTGACCATCAGGCCAATCTCGTCCATGTGGGCGGCCACCATCACGCGCAGCGGCTGCTCGCCCGTCCCGCGCTTGAGCGCCAGGACGTTGCCCAGCGCGTCTACCTTGACCTCGTCCACGTGCTCCCGCACCGCGCCGAGCACGACGGCGCGCGCGCCCCCTTCATCTCCTGAAACGCCAATCGCTTCTGCAAGTTCTTTCAGTATCATGAATCCTCTCGCTCCGCTTTCTTGTTTATGGTTCGCGCCCGTCTTGCCGCCAGTGCGTACGCGGATGTCAGCCTGCTATCTGGCTGCTGTACCGTCCCAGGTAAGCCTATCCAGAAAATCCGCCTCCAGCCCCGCGATGAAGGCCGCCAGCAGCCGCCCGGCCCGCTCGACGTCTTGAGCGGCCAGCGTCTCCACCGGTTGGTGCATGTAGCGCAGCGGGATAGCAACGAGAGCCGTGGGCACCCCTTCGCGGGTGACCTGGATGGCCCATGCGTCGGTGCCGCTGCGGCCCGGGACGGCTTCCATGTGGCACGGAATCTCGTGGGCTTCGGCCACTTCCTTCAACCGTTTCACCAGCCCTGGATGGAAGTTGGGGCCGGTCCCGAGCGTGGGGCCTTCGCCCAAGGGCCAAGCATCCACGTCCGGCACGCCCGGATGCTTGCCGAAGGTCACGTCCAGTGCCACCGCCAGGTCCGGCGCGACGCCGTAAGCGGAGGTCATGGCTCCCTTCAACCCGGTCTCCTCTTGCACCGTCGCCACGGCGTAGACGTCCCAGGCGTGGCGTACGCCGGCCAGTTGCTCCAGCGCCAGCGTCACGGCAGCCACGCAGGCCCGGTCGTCCATCGCCTTGCCTGCCACGCGACGGTTCTTCAGTTCCACCGTCTCGCGCCGGATGGAGATCAGGTCGCCGACGGTGACCAGCCTTTCCACTTCTTCCGCCGGCAATCCCACGTCCACGAACAGTTTATCCCAGGGCACGCTCGCCTTGCGTTCCGCCTCGGGCAAAACGTGGGGTGGACGCGTGGCGACGATGCCCGGCATGTCTTGCTGGCCGTGAACGATCACCTCGAGCCCCAGCAGCACGCGCCGGTCCGTTCCGCCGACCCGGGTGATGCGCAGAAAGCCTTTCTCGAGGCCGGTCACCATCAGCCCAATCTCATCCATGTGGGCCGCCAGCATCAATTTGGGGCGAGGCTCAGGCCCTGTGCCCCGCCGGAGAGCGATCAGGTTGCCTAACTTGTCCTCGCGCATCTCATCCACGAAGGGCTGCCAGGTCTGGCGGACCAGTTCGCGTATGGGCCCTTCGTACCCGGCAATGCCATCGGCTTCCGTAAGTTGTTTCAACAAGGGTATCACTTCCACGCGCAGGCTCCTTTACGGTGGTATGCTCATCGCTCATGCCTCCGGCGTCTCATTGGTGCTCGCGGTAGGCGTGGGCGTGGGTGTCTCGCTAGGCGCCACGCCCGGCGTCTCGCTCGGCACCTCGGTCGCGGTCGGGGTCTCGGTGGGCGTCTCGCTCGGCGTTGGCGTCTGGGTAAACGTTGCCGTCGGGATCGGTGTCTCAGTCGGCGTCGCCGTCGGTGTACTCGTGTTGGTGGGCGCCGGTGTAGGTGTGGAGGTCGTCGTAGGAGTGGGAGTGGGCGTGGGCGTGGGCGTAGCCGTAGGGGTAGGCGTCGGAGTGGCCGTGACGGGGGTTGGACTGAGAGTGGGGGTGTAGGTGGGTGGGAACCACTGGGTTGGAGTCGCTGGCAGCGTCTCCGTCGGCGCCACTGTCCCCAGGGTGGGGGTGACCGAAGGGGTTTCGGCGACCGTCGCCGTGGGCGTGGGCGTGGGTACCCGGGCTTCTGGCTTCATGACCAGCAGCAGGATGCCGATGCAGTAGCAGGGCAGCGTCAGAAGAATAATGCTGGCCAGTATCCAGTGGATCGGGCGCCATTCCGTCGTGGTACGCATAGAAACTCCTGTGGCCTGAGACTGCGCTATGATAGCACCATTGAGAAGGTTTGTCAAAACGTCAATCCTTTTGCAGGGGAAGGGGGGCACTGCTTGCCATTTGGCTCCCTTGCGAGTACAATAGCCCCCGTGAATTCGAGGCTCCTACCCCGCATCCTCCTGGCTGTGATCGTGGCGGCCTACGTCGTGATTGGCATCCTCTACGCGGCTTTTACGCCCACCTGGCAGGTCCCCGATGAACCCGCTCACTACAACTACATCCGTGCATTGGCCGGGAGCCGGGGCTTTCCGGTCATCGAGCCTGGCGATTACGACCAGGCATACCTCGAGCGCCTCAAGGGGGAAAAATTCCCTCCAGAACTCACCGTCGAGCCGGTGGAGTACGAGGATCACCAACCACCACTGTATTATCTGTTGGCAACGCCGGTCTACCTGCTCTTTGGCGGCGCGGTATTGCCGCTACGGCTGCTGTCGGTGCTGTGTGGGGCCGGGTTGCTGGTCGTCGCTTGCGGGACCGTGCGGACAATCTTCCCGACAAGACCTGAGCTGGCATTGATGGCTGCCGCGCTTGTCGCGTTCATCCCTCAGCACGTGGCGATGACCGCCGGGGTGAACAACGATGCTTTGGCAGAACTCGTCGTAGGAAGCACGTTGTGGGCACTCGTGGTCTACCTCAGGGGAAGCCACGAACGGCCGTGGCCTATCGGGCTGCTGCTGGCGGTGGCGCTGCTGACCAAGACGACAGCCTACATTGTCGTCGGAGTGGCTGTGCTGGCGGTGGCAATCCGCTGGCGGTGGGAGCGCCAGACGTGGGGATGGGCGGTGAAACAACTGTCCTGGATGCTCGTCCCGGCACTGGCGGTCTCTGTCCCCTGGTTTGTCCGCAATGGGTTGATCTATGGCTGGCGCGACCCTCTGGCACTGGTACGGCACAACGTTGTCGTCGCAGAGCAACCACGTTCTCTCGAATGGCTGGCACGCTACGGTTGGGGCGGACTTTTGAGCCGCATGGCTCGCACCACTTTCCAGAGTTTCTGGGGGCAGTTCGGTTGGATGGCATTGGTGCTTCCGGCTCGCATCTACCAGGCACTGGCCCTGTTCTCTGTTGTGCTGGTCACGGGCTTCCTGTGGTGGTTGTTCGACCGGCGCCGCCCCAGATTGACACCACTTGAGCGTGCCAGTTTGCTCTTGCTTCTTGCTTCTTGCCTTATGACCACTTTCTCCTTTTTCTGGTACAACCTGACCTTCGTCCAGCACCAGGGCCGCTATCTGTTCCCGGCCCTCATCCCGATCGGGGCAGCGGCCGCGCTGGGGTTGAGCACGCTGGTCACGGTGCTACCTCGGCGCTTGCGCACCTGGCCCGTGGTTACCCTGTTCGCCGGGCTGGCGGCGTTCGACGTGTACTGTCTGTTCAAGTTTGTCATTCCGTTCCTGACGAGGTGAGCGATGGGTGAACTTGAACCTGGCTTGGCGGGTGAGAGCGCGACGGTGGTGGCCGAGGAGGACACGGCTGACCGCTGGGGCAGCGGGCTGGTGCCCGTCTTCGGTACGCCCGCCCTGGTGGGATTGATCGAGGGTGCGGCAGTCCAGGCGTTGGCGGGCCACCTCCCGCCGGGCCAGACCTCCGTGGGTGGGCGGATTGACGTCCGTCACCTGGCCCCCACACCGGTGGGGATGCGCGTTCACGCCCGTGCCGAATTGGTGGAAGTGGAAGGGCGCCGCCTGGTATTTCACGCCGAGGCGTGGGACGAGGTGGAGCGGATCGGGGAGGCCACCCACGAGCGGTTCCTGGTAGACGAGGGGCGGTTCGTCGCGAAAGCGAAGGCCAAAGCCGCATCAGTGGTCAGGGATCAGTGATCCGGGATCAGGGATCTGTACCCATCAACCGGCGGTTGGCATCCAGTATCCAGTACCGCTCTGCCAGCCTGCCGTCGCCGGCGCGCCCGGCGAACGCCCGTACCTTCGTTGCCATCTCCGCCTCGTCGGTCCAGAAGGTACTGAGTTGGGAGCGGTAACAGGCGATCGCGGCGATCTTGGCCTGTAGAGCCTGCTCGGAGAGCCACACCGGCCTGGCCTGCCACAATCTCCCTGCCTGTGCTCTCTGTACCGCCTGGCGGTCTTTAGCATAAGGGAATTCTTCGTAGTAGACGAGCGGTCGCCCACAGCCTTCCCCGGCCTGGCGTGCCATCTGGTGGTCTACGTGGTGCCCGACTGTAAGCGGCGCGTAGACTGTGCCGCCCTGGTCCAGTCGCAGCGCGCAGATGCGGGCTGCCAGCTCCGCCACCAGGGCCTTTTCCCCGGGATGAACCTCCGCCCACAACGCTTCCTCGCTGGCGTAGGGGAAGCGGCCGTCGGGGGTCTGCCGGTAGATGCAGTCGGTGTAGGGCCAATGTGCTGCCGCTGCCCCCAGGAGGGCCAACGCTGCCAGGTCCTCCTCCTGCCGCCTGGTGGCGGCGTCGGCCATGTGTCCCCATCGCGCGTGCAATTCCTGAGCGAACGAAGAGAGTGGCGCGTTGGGAGCCGGGATACCACCGAAGAGGGTCACCACCAGTACGTGCTCGCCGGCCCGCACCTGCTGCCAGATACGTCCCCCACACGATAGGACCGCATCGTCCAGGTGGGGAGAGAGATATATGTGATCGTAGGTGTCCATGCCAGTGATGTTGCGCCAACGCTTGCGTAAGCGCCCTGTCTACGGTATAATGTGACCTCACGTAACGTACTGGGAGGTTTGAGGTATGCCGTTGTACGAATATCAGTGTCGGGCCTGCGGTGTGCGGTTTGAGCGCCAGCAGCATGTCAACGATGAGCCGGTGAAGATTTGCCCGGAGTGCGGAGGTGAGGTCGTGCGCCTGATCCAGCCGGTGGGCATCATCTTCAAAGGTTCCGGCTTCTACGTTACTGACCACCGGGCGAAATCATCCACTGCCAGACCCGGAAGCGCCAAGAAGTCGGCGGATGCCTCCGAAGAGAGCAAGTCCGGCGGTGAGAGCAGCGAAAAGAGTGACTAGCCGACCTGATGCACAAGATGTGGCCACACAGTGCGGCCGCATTGTGCGGGTACACAAGACGAGCGGGCGTGGCACAGCAGCCACGCCCGTTTTTTTTCCCCTCTACCCGGTCCATTACAGTTGGAACAGTCCATTGGCCCGGATGATCTTTTGGCTGTAATCGGTGACGTGGGTGAGCAGTTTGCGCTTCAGCGCGAGCCACTCCTCTGAGGCCAGGGCTTTCTGCAGGCTCACCAGGTCTTCTGCCACCCCGCCCATCAGGATCTGTGGATGGTCCCCGTACTGGGTGTACCAGGCATCGGTAGGGCGCACCCCGAGCGTAATCAACCCGGGCCCGAACTCTCGGACTATGAACTCAAAGTATTCGTCTTCGTGACGCGGTCGGATATTCCAGGACATCAGAAGTTTGAACATTCGTACCGTTTACCCTCACCTGTGCTATTTATGGCTGGCATCCCACTACTGCTGGCATGCCAGCACCGTCATCGCCTGTTCGCCCTGGGCCCGCCAGGTTTGCGGGGGGTTCAGTTCCAGGAAACGAGCGTACGTCTCGCACGCCTCCGGCGTATTGCCGCTCCGTGCGTATGCCTCTCCCAATGCATAGTAGCCCTCGGGTGCATCGGGAGCCTGCACGACGGCCCGCTGCAGGACTTGGATGGCGGCCGCGTAGTCTGCTTGCTGAATGTAGACGTTCCCCATGCCAATGAGTGCCTCAGGCATGTCTTTCTCCAATCTCAGCGCAGCCTCAAACTCGGCAACTGCCTGCCCCATCAGTTGCGGGTCGGATGGGACCATTGGATCGGCCCCTGGGAGTGCAAGGACGAGGTACGTCGCCCCCAGTTGGTAATGGGTGTCGGCGTCATCGGGTTCCAATTCCAGGGCCGCCTGAAATTCGGCGATGGCAGCGTTGGGATCCTGTAACTGAAAGTAGGTCACACCCAGGTTGTGATGCGCTGCGGCATTGTCGGGATCGAGGGTCAGCACCGTGCGAAACTCGTCCGCCGCCTTCAACAGGTCGCCAGTCCGGTTGTACGCCTGCCCCAACAGGAAATGGGCCTCGCTATCGCCAGGGTCTGCCTTAATCGCGGCCTCCAGCTCAGCGACCGCCTCGGGGTATGCTCCTGTCTCCAGATGAGCCTGACCTGTCTTCAACACCTCAGCCTGCTGGACAGATTGGCTCCGGCGGATGATCATCTGGTAGCCGACCAGCGCCAGGGCGAGCAAGACCAGGACAAGCAGCGCGCCGATAAGCAGACGAGATTTTCGCATCGTACCCTCCATTGTTCGATTGGATTCCAGGGCCACAACTTGAGTTTCCGCCGACGAAGGCTTGTCGCGGAAACCGGGTCTACCCCTTCCGCCACTCCTGGGTGAGGTCCACCTGGGCCGCATAATCGGCCACCTGGCGCTGGGTCTCGGCCCCGTCCCAGCCCAGGCGCGGGGCGATCAGCCGGGCCACAGCCTGGGCTCGTTCCAGCGCCCCGGTGCGCGTTTCGTATACCACGTGAGTGCGGCGCACGAGCACGTCACTCAGCGTCAGAGCCATCTCATGTTGTACAGCGTAGAGGGCCTCCGCCATCAGGTAAGGCAGTTCACGCACGATGCGCTCGCCCAGGCTGGCGTTCTCCTCTGCATAGGCCAGCACCCATGTAGCATCGTCGCCATAGGATTCTACCACATGCCTGCCCACTGCCTCATCCACCCCGCTCACCGGTATGTGCTCGCTCTGTGCACCCTCCAGCGGCTCTTTGGTGCGGCAGTCAAACTGAGCGTGAACGTCAAATTTCTCCGCCAGTCTCTTCTGGACGCGGTCCGTCAGTTGCCTGGCCATCAGCCGGTGGGTGGTCAATTTGCCGCCGGCCATGGTGATCAAGCCGGATGGGTCCTCCACGATGACGTGGGTACGGGAGATCGCGGACGGGCTGCCTGGAGAAGATACGAGTGGGCGCAGACCGGCAAACGTGCTGATAACGTCGTCGTGCTCGATGTTCGCGCCAGGGAATGTATAGTGCATCGCTTCCAGCAGATAGTCCACGTCATCGAGCGTGGCGGCGGGATTGTCCAGGTCACCCTCATAGTCGGTGTCGGTGGTGCCCACCAGCGTAAAGGCCCCCCAAGGGATCAGGAAGATGTGCCGGCCATCGCGAGGGACACTAAAGATAACCGCGTGCTGGCTGTGTAAGCGCGCAGCGGGGATCAGCAAGTGGATGCCTTTCGTAGGGCGGATCATCGGGCTCTTGCGATGTTGGTCCAATTCCAGGACGTCGTCTGCCCAGATGCCAGTCGCGTTCACGACCACTCTTGCCCGGACCTCGTTCTTCCGCCCACCGAGTTCGTCCACCACGCGCGCGCCAACCACGCGGCCGTGTGCCTTCATCAAGCCAACGACGCGCGCATAGTTCGCCATGATGGCTCCGTGGAGGTGGGCGGCCTTGGCGGTCACCAACGTCAGGCGAGCATCATTTACCTGCGCGTCGTAGTAGCGGCCGGCGGCCAGCAACCCCCGTCCGGCCACCAACGGTTCGCGTCGCTCTACTTCCGGCGGATGCAACCAGCGGTGGCGTTGTACGTTGCGGAAGAGGCTCAGGGCGTCGTACATGACCATGCCAGCGCGCAGTTTCCATTGAGCCGGCTTTTGCCCCCGATAAAGGGGGTACAGGAAGGGCAGAGGGCGCACCAGGCGGGGGGCGATCTTGCGCATCACGCGTCGCTCGCTGCAGGCGTCGAACACCAACTTGAACTCGCCGTACTCCAGGTAACGGATGCCACCGTGGATCAGCCGCGTGGAGCGGCTGCTGGTGCCGATACCAAAATCCCCCTTTTCCACCAGGGCAGTGCGAAAGCCACGCAAGACAGCATCCCGGGCTACCGCTGCGCCGGTGATGCCGCCCCCGACGATCAACAGGTCAAACTGCTCCTGGCCCAGGCGCTCCAGATTCTCCTGGCGGGTGGTAGCGGAGAAGGGGCGATTCTGAGGAGTCTCAGGCATGCTCATCCTCTCTATTTACGCAGGCAGCAAGATACCGAGGTTCATGATCCCGGTCGGATCGAACACCGGTTTGAGTGCCCGCAGCGCCTTCATGCCTAGCAGCCCGACCTCTTCCTCAAGCCACGGCGCATGGTCGCGGCCGATGCCATGATGGTGGGTCAGCGTGCCGCCAGCCGCCAGGATGGCCTCGGTCGTGGCCTGCTTGACGAACTGCCACTGGGCCTGTCTGGCGAGCGGATCGGGGTCGGGCACCTGGCGGCCCAGGAAAGTCGAGTAGAGGGAAGCGCCATATTCGTAGGCGTGCGAGACGTGCGTCATGACGTAGCCGGGACCGCCACCGGTGGCCGCGATCGCCCCTTTCATGGCGCTGGCCATGGCCTCGTAGAGGTGGATGAGGTTCGACCAGGTCGTGGCCGTCTCCAGCGTGTCCACTATGACGCCGTGGCCCAGGAGTGTATCGCGCAGGTAGGGCTGGGCATAACGGTCGCGCACCCAGGACCTTCCCACCGACTGTCCCACCAAAAGCCCCCGATGGTCACTGCAGATTTCCAACGCCTGATCCCACTGCCGGGCCGTCCATTCGGCTTCTCCGTCGAAGCCCAACAGCATCAACGTACTTCCGGTGGTCAGGTCATATTTCCGCATCTTCAGATATTGTTCAATCAGGTCATCGGCCAGCCGGCGTAACCCGTGATGCTCGTGGCTCATGACCGTGAAGGCAGCGGCCTCGGGCGCGTCCGACAGACGGGTGATGGACGGGTGCAAACCCGGACTCTGCAGCAGATCGCGGTAGGCAGTGATGCTGTCGTCCAGGTTGTGGAACAGGATGCCACGATAGTCCTGCACGGCGGGCAAGGGGTGGATGCGCATCGTGGCCACGGTGATGACGCCGTACGTGCCCTCGGAGCCGATGAGCAGTTCCAGCAGGCTGGGACCGGCCGCGGTCGCCGGCGTGTCCTTCGTCTCGATGATGCCGACCGGAGTGACGACCCGCACGGCCTGTGTCATGTGCTCGATTTTGCCGTAACCGACCGAATTCTGGCCGGCCGAGCGGGTGGCGATCCAGCCGCCGAGCGTGGAGAACTCGAAGGATTGCGGAAAGTGCCCCAGCGTAAAGCCCTGCGCGTTGAGTTGTGTCTCCACTTCCGGCCCAGTCGCCCCAGCCTGGATGCAGGCCGTGCGCGAGATTGGGTCCACCGAAAGCACACGGTCCAGCCGGGCCAGGTCGAGCGTGATCACGGGAGTGTCACCGGGCTCCGGCTCGACGCCCCCCAGGACGGTGCTCCCACCGCCGAAGGGGATGATCGCCACGTCGCGATCAGCCGCCCACGCCAGCAAGGAGACGACCTGCCCCTGGTCGGCCGGGTAGACGACGGCATCCGGGGGATTGGGGATGTAGCCAGCACGGACGCGGACCAGGTCACGGTAGGACTTGCCGTAGGCATGCTCGACGCGGGCTTGCTGGTCCGTGTGGACGGTTTCCTCGCCCAGCAACCTGCGCAAGGACGAGAGCACCGGGCCGTCCAGGCGTGGCGGCCGCAGCGAAATGTCCTTCAGGGACACGGGGGGTACTGGGTGCTGGATGGCTTGCTCAGGCAACTCCAGCCATTCCTGGAGCGTGGGCCAGAAGGCAGTGCGGCCTTCCAACGAATAGTCCTGGTCCAGTGTGCCCCACCCCCACCAGCGCAGGTTCGGAATATCCATAGGGTATCAATCTCCTTCGTTTGGTTCCACGCGGCGGAAAGGATTTTTCACGATCAAGTCGTTCTCCGGCCCATATTGTACCGCCTTGCAGGAAAGGTGTCAACAGGGGTCAGTCGCCGATCTTTTCGACCCGCCATGCCGGATCAGGCGTCCCCGTCGCTGTTGTGGAGACTCGCTCTGCCGTGTGGAAATAGCGTGCTCCGGAGGGGTATTGCCAGGTGGCATTGTAGGACCACGGTCCACCGGTCACATGCCCGCAACCTGAGACATAAAAGTAGTCGAGCCCGTCCTGCCCACTGCAGTGCGTGGCGTCGCTGAACGTTCCGTTTGCATAGAAGGAACCGGTGAAGGAGAAATGGCTGTTGGAGATCGGTACCTGGGTCGCATTGGTGATCTTGTAGTAACCGCATCCGTACACGGTGACGTAGATCGCAAATTCATCTACGTGTGCCCGGTCCGCCGTGACGTAGAACTCGTCACCAGTGGCGCTCTGCCAGAACCCGGGCGTAGGGCCTGACAGCACTCGCACGCTGACTGACTGCACGGCGCTCCAGCCGCTATCGCCCCAGGAGTTACTCGCCGCCGCCCGGTAGTAATATGTACCCCCCGCTTTGCCAGCCGCATTCCAGGACGTGTCGGGGCCGGCGTACTGTACCGCCGGGCTGGAGAAGGCCGCGTTGTCGTCCTCCTCCAACGTGTAGGTCTCGGCCATGAAGGCTGCATTCCAACTGACCGTGTAGTTCCCATCGCCGTCAGGGTCGCTTATGGCGTTCAGTACGGGTGTGTCGGGGATAGGGGGCCAGCGTTTCATCACCAAGGGGAAGTGGACTCTGCGTCCTCCGACGAGCACGCTGCTGGTGTTGTTGTCAGGTGTGCGGTCCTCCGGATCCCAGAGGGTGGCTATATTGACGAGCGAGAAATCGCTCCCCAGGCCAGGGTTGATCTGACCATAGATGGTGATCACGCCACTGGCTCCTACCCCCAACGGCGCGACGTTCCATGCGTAGGTCAGGACGCCGGTGCGTGTGATCGCCAGCGTGCTGGCAAACTTGGGGGAGAGCACCTGGGACGGCACCGTGTCGGTGACGACCACGTGCGACGCCACTTTGTCGCCGCTGTTGGCGATGGTGAGGGTAAAGGTGATGGGATCGCCGGGTTCGAGACTCAGTCCACCTATGACTCGAGTGACGATATTGAGATCGGGAGCCGGTTGCATCAGATTCCAGCCCACATCCGTCAGGATGCCCATGGTCACCTGGCCCGGGTCGTGGACGGCCTCTCCGTCGTCCAGGGAGTACGTCATCAGAGCGTTCGCAGTTCCGTTGAAAATTTCGTCCAGATGTGCATAGCTGGAGCCGGGTTGCCACGTGCTGGGAGCGTACATCTTGGGCCTGGCGCCGCCGTTGGCCGCCTTGGCATTGGCCCCGTTCAAGTACAGGTTGTTGCTTTGGAGCTGAGCCGCCAGTGCAGAAGAGGGATTGGGAAACAGGCTCGTATTGAGCAGGCTCTGGGCTGAGCCGTTTTCCATAAAACGGTCATATATCGTGGGCTGCCCCGCCATGCCCCAACTCCCTTGCCCGCCATATACCCACATGGAGCCGGCGAATCCCAGGCCATGGCAGACCTCGTGCAGCACAACGCTGACAAAGTCGTACTGCCCCATGGACGGGTTGCCATCGGTGCCAAAGTACCACGGGATGCCCTCGTCGCTGTACGCGATCTCCATCTCGGCATCCACATCGCCGTTGAAACCGTCGTCGTCAAAGCCATCGGCATCGTTCTGGTCGGTCCCACTGAGCGCATTGGCCAGGGCAGCCGAATACCAGGTGTTGGCGACGGGCGCACCAGAAAAGTTGCGATGATGACTTTCCGGCGCACTGTGGCCGAGGACGCCAGGCCCCAGGTTGGCCCAGCAGGCGTTGATCTTGATCGGTACGGATGAATTGAGTAGTGACCCCCATATAGAGGCCGCGTAGTTAAAGGCAGCTTGGCTGCCCGTTGGCCAGGCCAGGCACGTATCGCCGAGCGCGTTTTGCGTGCCGGGTGCAATGTAATTGATCGTGATGGTTGCATTCTGGATGCGCAACTGCGAGAGGTCGCTTGAGGGTACGACCCGGAAAGGATGCTGCCCGTGGCCGGCGCGCAAGGCCACCGGCGGCCCTCCTCTCATAGACTGCGGAGGAGGAGGCGGTGCAGACGAGGTTGCCGTGGCGCTCATCACAGCCGGGCTGAGCGTGACGAGCGCGATTAGTAACGTGCCGATGATGCTGCGGCGAGATGTCTTGTTCACCTTTGTTCTCCTCAGTGTAGGCTGGCGTGGATCCGGCCCTAGGTAGGGCTGGACGTTTCAGTCTACAATGACAGCCTACCGAAGTCAATAGTACTACGGTCCGCCTCCATATCCTTCGCAGGTGCCAGGCCTCCAGCCGGGTGGCGTAGTTTGGCCAGGGCAAGGCTTTACGGTGACCTGCATTGGAGACTGGCGGCAGGGGCAATACATGCCCACGCTGTCGTTTTGTGCTATAATAGAGTGCGGGAGGATCTCCAATGCGTAAGGAAGCCTATCTCGCCAGGCCACTTTCGGGTGGCGTCGTGCAGTGCCAGGTCTGCGAGCACTTTTGTGCCGTCCGGCCGGGCGAGGCCGGCAAGTGCGGCGTGCGCCGGAACGTGGAGGGCACACTGTACCTGGTCGTCTACGGAGAGGCCATCGCCGCCCACGTAGACCCGGTCGAAAAGAAGCCCCTGTTCCATTTCTTGCCCGGCGGCGAAATCCTCTCCATCGGCACGTATGGATGTAACTTCCGCTGCCCCTTCTGCCAGAACTGGCAGATGTCGCAGGCCCGTAACTTTGATGAACGCAGTGAGTATCTGGGACAACAGGCTACGCCCGAGGCGCTCGTCAATACCTGCCTCCGCAGCCACGTCCCGATGATCGCCTATACCTACAACGAGCCGACCGTCTTCTTCGAGTACACCTACGACACCGCAAAACTGGCCCACGAGCAAGGGATCAAGAACGTGTACGTCTCCAACGGTTACATGTCGCAGGCGGCGCTCGACATGATTGAGCCCTACCTGGACGGCATCAACGTGGACCTCAAAGCCTTCAGCGAAGCGTTCTATCGCGAGCAGTGCCAGGCGCGGCTGGAACCGGTCAAGCGCAATATCGCCCACATCGCGCGTCAGACCCGCATCTGGATCGAGATGACTACGCTGCTGGTCCCTGGCCTCAACGACTCCGAGGACGAACTGCGGGCCATGGCGGAGTGGCTGGCGGGAGTGGGTCCAGACCTCGTCTGGCACGTCACTGCCTTCCACCCCGATTATGAAATGCTTGACCGGCCACGTACCTCCCCCCAGTCGCTGAGCCGCGCCTACGAGATCGGCAAATCGGCCGGGCTGCGCTACGTGTACGTGGGCAACGTGATGGATGCCGACCGAGAAAGTACATACTGCCCGCAGTGCGGGCGAAAACTGATCCAGCGTCACTGGTACAACGTGAGTGAACTGTGGCGCGAACGCGGCGTATGCCCCCAGTGCGGCCAAACCATCGCCGGCGTCTGGTCCTGATCCGCACTGAGCGATTCGCTGTGTCATTGTTCATTGCCCAGGAGGTGTCCTATGTCCAAGTTACCCGTCCGCCCGCCGGCCGTTGCCGGCCAGTTTTATCCCGGCAACGCGGATGATGTACGGCGGATGATCCAGGAATACATGGACGATGCGGCGTTGCCCGAGAATTTGGGGAACGTCCACGCCGTCATCGCCCCCCACGCTGGCTACATCTATTCTGGCCCTGTCGCCGGGTATGCGTTCAAGGCACTGCAAACGAAGGTGCTGGCGGCCCCTTCCCACAAGGAATGGACCATCTTCTTGCTCGGCCCGGCCCACCGCGTCTATTTCCACGGTGTGGCGTTGGGGAGTTACTCTGCCTTCCGCACCCCCCTGGGTGATGTCCCCATCGCCGTTGACCGGGTCGCGGAGATGGTAGCCCGTTCCCCGCTTTACATCCGTGCGCCCGAGGCCCACGGCCCCGAACACTGCCTCGAGGTCGAGGTGCCGTTTCTGCAACTCGCGGTTCCAGATTTCCGGCTGGTGCCCATGTTGTTCGGCGAGGTAGATCCACTGGAAGTGGCAGCCGACCTGGCAGACCACGTTGGCGAGGATGACCTGATCGTCGTCTCCAACGATCTGAGCCACTTTTACCCGTACGACCGGGCTCAGCAACTGGACCATTCCCTGCTGGAAGCGTTGCTGGCGGGAGATGAGGTGGGAGTGCTGGCAGGGGAGGCTTGTGGCCGCGCTCCCGTCGCCACGTTGATGGGCATCGCCCGCCGCAAGGGGTGGAGCCCCCACCTGCTGGACTATCGCACCTCCGGCGACACGGCGGGCGACAAGTGGCAGGTCGTGGGCTACGCCTCGGTCGCCTACACGAATTGAGGTGCCATAGCAAAGGAGGAAACCACTATGCCTCTTTCGCCAGAGGATCGCCAATACTTGCTCGAACTGGCGCGGCAGACGATTGCCCGTGCGACCCGCCACCAGCAAGTGCCCCCGGTGGACCTGGGGACAGCGCCGGAGGACTTAAGGCACGATGGAGCCAGTTTCGTCACACTGACCGAGTACGGAGAGTTGCGCGGCTGCATCGGCTCGCTCGAACCGCGTCGCTCCCTGGTGCTCGACGTGCGCGAGAATGCGGCCGCGGCCGCCTTTCACGACCCCCGCTTTCCTCCTGTGCGCTCGGAGGAGTTGGATGACCTCCACATCGAGATTTCTGTCTTGACCCTCCCTCAGCCGCTCTCGTACGACGGCCCCGACGATCTCGTCGCCAAACTGCGGCCAGACGTGGACGGCGTGGTTATCGAGCGAGGCTGGAACCGGGCCACCTTTCTGCCCCAGGTGTGGGAAAAACTGCCAGACCCTCACCAGTTCCTGCAACACCTGTGCCTCAAGGCCGGCCTCCCCGCCGATGCCTACCGCCGCCCCGGTCTCGACGTGTATACCTACCAGGTGGAAGAGTTCGAGGAGCAGAAATAGCCTGTATGGACCGGCCGACACTGGCTTCCGATAAGTTCGGCAACGTGAAGCAAGTTTTCTCTTTCACCGCGATCGCGGTATAATATAACACTATGCTACCAATCTTCCCATTTACTGCCATCGTCGGACAGGAGCGCATGAAGCGCGCTCTGATCTTGAACGCCATTCACCCTCAGATCGGCGGGGTGCTGATCCGGGGCGAGCGCGGCACAGCCAAGTCTACCGCGGCCCGCGCGCTCGCCGCGCTGCTGCCGGAGATTGAAGTCGTCGCCGATTGCTCCTTCGCCTGCGACCCTGACCAGCCGGCCATGTGGTGCACTGAGTGTCGCGAGCGGGTCGAGACGGGGCAGCAACTGCCCCCGGCCCGCCGGCGCACCCGCTTCGTGGATCTGCCGGTCAGCGCGACCGAGGACCGCGTCGTGGGCACTCTCGACATCGAACGTGCCATCCAGAAAGGAGAACGGCATTTCGAGCCAGGAGTCCTCGCCGCTGCCAACCGGGGCGTCCTGTATGTGGACGAGGTCAACCTGCTGGATGACCACGTCGTGGACCTGTTGCTCGACGCGGCGGCGATGGGGGTGAACGTCGTCGAGCGAGAGGGCATCTCGTTCAGCCATCCCGCTCGCTTCATCCTCATCGGCACGATGAACCCGGAGGAGGGCGACCTCAGGCCCCAACTGCTGGACCGCTTCGCCCTCTGCGTGGATATCCAGGGCATCCGTGACCCGGCCGCCCGCGTCGCGATCATGGAGTGGAACCTGGCCTACGAGTCTGATCCCGAGGGCTTCTCTGCGGAATGGGCCTCCAGGGAGCAAGCCCTGTCGGACGAAATCGTGCGCGCCCGTTGCCTGCTTCCAGAGGTCCGCTATACCCAGTCGGACCTGGCGACCATCGCGACGATGATGGCCGAGTTGGCTGTAGATGGCCACCGCCCCGATCTGGTCGTGCTCAAGACCGCCCGCGCGCACGCGGCTTACGAAGGGCGCACCCGCTTGAGCGATCGCGACATCCTGCTGGCCGCTGAACTGGCGCTGCCTCACCGCTTGAGGCGCCATCCGCTGCAAGAGGCCGAGGTCGCGCTGGGGGACCTGTCGGAGCGGCTGGCCGAGGCCCGCGCCCACAACCCGGCTGAGGCCGAGATTGAGGAAGAGAGCGAAGCGGCCGCACAAGTAGCCAGTAAAAAAAAAGCCATACCCGGAGAGATTCAGCAGGATGACGAATCCTCCACCGAGCAAACCCAGATAGCGCGCGAACCGGTGCTCCAGACCATCCCCCAGTGGCCGTCCGAGGGCCGCTGGTGGGAGGGCGGTGAACAGGTCACGGCTGGCGAACCGTTCGCGCCGCGCCAGTTGGACACTCCCCTGGACCGGCTGACCCGTGCCAGCAGCGGCCGCCGTAGCCAGACCCGCACCGACCGCAAGCGCGGTCGCTACATCCAGGCCCGCCCTTCCCCGGGCGATCCCACCGACCTGGCCTTCGACGCGACGCTGCGTGCGGCGGCCCCTCACCAGAAAGAGCGCCACAGCGAAGGGGGGCCCGCCCTGGCCTTGCGCTCCGGCGACTATCAGCGCAAGGTGCGCGTGCGCCGCGCGGCCAACCTGGTGCTCTTCGTGGTGGATGCCTCCTGGTCCATGGCGGTCGCCGAGCGCATGCAGGCCACGAAGGGGGCGGTCATGTCGCTGTTGACGGATGCCTACCAGCGGCGCGATCGCGTGGGGCTGGTCGTCTTCCAGAAAAACACCGCCCGCGTCGTGCTCCCCCCCACCAACAGCGTCGAACTGGCGCGCCAGGCGCTGGCCGATATTCCCGTGGGCGGCAAGACCCCGCTCTCGGCCGGGCTGCAGACTGCCTACGAAGTGATCACCCGCGAGTTGCGGCAGCATCCCGATCTGATGCCGTTGATGGTCCTCTTGACCGACGGGGCGGGCAATGTCTCGACGTCCAACCTGCCGCCCCAGGCCGAGGCCTATCGCATCGCCGAGATCTTTTCGCAGCACCACATCCGGTCGGTGGTCATCAACATGGAGCACGAAGCCTTCGACCAGGGTCTGGCACAGGAACTGGCCGAGCACCTCGAGGCCCCTTGCTACACGTTGGCCGAGTTGAAGGCGGAGGCCCTGCTGCGCACGGTGCGCGAGGAACTGGCGGAACAGGCATAGACCTTCCCGAAGGCTCGCAAGTGTACCGCACATGCCAGGCATGCCACCCCGAAGTGGTGGATCGTGTGCTGGATGCTCCCTTGGAGCTTGCGGGAGGGTCGGGGGTTGGCAACCGATGCATCATCGTGTATAATCATTGGCAATGCGCGTTTCCGTCGTCGTCACAGTCCTGAACGAGGCTGAGAGCCTCTCGCGGATGCTGGATAGCCTGGCCGCTCAGGCTCACGCTCCAGACGAGGTGGTCATCTGCGATGGTGGCTCGACCGACGGCACGCTCGCCTTGCTGGAGGCCGAGACCCGCCTGCCGCTGCTCGTCATCCAGCGACCCGCGGCCAACATCTCGCAGGGACGCAACGCGGCCATCGAGGCTGCCACCGGCGACGTCATCGCCGTAGCCGATGCGGGCGTGCGGTTGGGCCCGCGCTGGCTGCAAACCATCGTCGCGCCGTTTGAAGATGCCGGCACGCAGGCCGTTGCCGGCTTCTTCCTTCCCGACCCCCACACGGTCTTTGAGATGGCTCTGGGTGCGACCGTGCTCCCGGAACTGCGGGAGATCAACCCGGCTCGTTTTCTTCCTTCCAGCCGCTCGGTCGCCTTTCGCAAGTCGGCCTGGAAAACGGTGGGGGGCTATCCAGAGTGGCTCGACTATTGCGAAGACCTCATCTTCGACTTGCGGCTACGGAAATTCGTTGGGCCGTTCATCTTCACCCCCGAGGCGCTGGTATATTTTCGGCCACGTCCGAACCTGCGTGCCTTTTTCGTACAATACTATCGCTACGCGCGGGGGGATGGCAAGGCGGACCTGTGGCGCAAGCGCCACGCCATCCGCTACCTGACCTACCTGGTTGCCGTGCCGCTCATCGCCACCGCCGGGGCCGTAGCCAGCCCCTGGTGGTGGGCACTCTACCTGGTCGCCATTCCGGGGATGTTCTGGGCGGGGTGGCGGCGGCTGGGGCGGGCGTGGGGAGGGCTGAGCAGCGCTCAGAAAGCGCAGGCAGCGCTGTGGGTGCCGCTCATCCGCGTCGCGGGCGACGTCGCCAAGATGGTCGGCTATCCGGCGGGCGTGTGGTGGCGCTGGCGGCACCGGGCGGGCGTGCCCGATTGGCGAGCGCCGTGAGGAGGTGGGATGGGGGAATATGCAATCTCGCCGGAGGCCAGGGCGCGCATGCTCGCCCTCCTGGCGATGGCCTGGGACGGGCAGTGGTTTCTTAAGGTGTACGACGAGTTCGGCTGGGAGACGGCAGTGCGCCTGAACGCGCGGGTACGGGCTGCCTTCGGGCGCATCGAGATGCGCAGGATGCTCCGTGCGCTCGGCAAGCCCGCCGCCGATGATGTGGAGGACGCCGCGCAGATTATCCTGGCCTACTTCCGGGACGTGCTGGCGGCTGGCTTCGATGCCCAGGTCGAGACTCAGGAGCACCGCGCCGACATCACTGTTGCCCGCTGCGCGGCGCTCTGGGGAGCGCGGCAGGCTGGGCTGGAACGGCACGACCAGGCCTGTATCGCTTGCCAGGGGCTATGGGACGCGTACTTCGAGGTGTTATTGCCAGGTACCTCGATCGAGGTGGATCTGAAGGAACAGATGGGACACGGCGCGTCCAGGTGCCACATCCAAATCCTGGCGGGGAGGACCCATGACAGCGAAGGATAAGCCAGAAGGCCCCGTTTTCCGCGCGGGTGGGGATCGTCGGCTGGTGGAGGACGGGGCGGACTTGACCGACGATGAACGGGCGCTGCTCCTGGCCATGATCGGTGTAGACGCCGAGATGGGGAGAACCCTGGGAGAGAAGGAGCGTGCGGCGCTGGACAAGCTGAAGGCCCAGGTGCAGGGCTATGACACCGATGACCTGGCCCAGGCGGTGAAGCACGTGGTCACCGCCAAGCCCCAGGAGGGCAAGAAACTGGAGTGGCCGGAACTCAGGCGCGCACGGGGCAGGCGCTCAACGCAAGAGTAGCCTGCTCAAGCGTTTAGTTCCATATCAATCAAGACCACCAGCGCCGCCAGGACGAGCAGAGCCTGGAGCAGCGGCGCAGCGTCGGTCTCGACGACGTAATTGGGGCCGGCGGCCGGACGCTGGATGTGCCCTATCTTTCTCCCCCTGGCCCTTTCTCTCGCCTCATTCGCCCCTTCCTCATCTACCCCTTCCTCATTTCCTTCTTCCCCACCCAGCAGGAATATCTCATAGTACGACTCCCCATACCGGCTGCCCCGGGCCACGTAGCACTGTTCTCCCACCTGTACTTTATAGCGTGGCGGCCGCAATAGGAGCATGTCCACCAGCCGCCACTGTTCCTGGATGACCGCGCAGGGCTCTTCTGGGTCGCCAACGGAGATCTCGTAGCGTGTCCCGCGCCGCCACGGGGCAACGGCCGGAGGTCGCAGGCGGCCAACCAGATTGTGCTCGGGGTCGAAAAACTCGACCAGGCGCGTGGGCGTCGGCAGCAGCAGCCCGGTCGGTTCGGCGATGGTACACAAGGCCCCAGTCTCATCCAGGATGTGATAGCGATACGCTCGTCCGTCGGCATACGTCTGTTTGTGGATCGCACATCTCATTGCCCCTCCCCTCGGGGGTGGAGCAACGCCTGGGCTGCGCTGGGGAAGACCTCGCGTGCCTGGCCACCCGGAGGCTGTGGCCCCACGACCCCGTGCTGTTCGAGGATATCCATAATCCGCGCCGCCCTGGTATAACCGATGCGCAATTTGCGCTGGAGGAGCGAGATCGAGACCCGATTCTCGCTCAAAACCACGTCAATCACGTCCGGCAATAATTCGTCTTCGTACTCGACTTTCGGTCCTGGCTTGGCTGCCTCCTTCCACAAGAGTTGCTGGACCAGCTTCGTGGCCGGGATCGCTTCTGGCCGGGCCTGCTCCCTCCAGTATTGCACCAGCCGGCGCAGTTCATCGTCGGAGACGAAAGCGCCCTGCAAGCGTATCGGCATGGGGGCATCGGGGGGCATGAACAGCATGTCACCCCGGCCCAGCAATTGCTCGGCACCGGGCATGTCGAGGATCACCCGCGAGTCCACCGCCGAAGCCACGTTGAAGGCGATGCGCGCGGGAAAGTTCGCCTTGATCAGCCCGGTCACGACGTCCACGCTGGGGCGTTGAGTGGCGATCACCAGGTGGATGCCGGTCGCCCGCGCCATCTGGGCGATCCGGCAGATGGAGCGCTCTGTCTCTTGAGGAGCCATCATCATCAGGTCCGCCAGTTCGTCTATGACGACCACGACGTACGGCAACCGTTTTTCGCCCCGCTGTGCCGCGATGCGCTCGTTATAGTCGCGGATGTGGGTGGCCCGCACCTCGGAAAAGCGGCGGTAGCGCCCGTCCATCTCGCGCAGCACCCACTGCAGCGCGCTCGTCACCCGCTCCATCTCCACCACCACTTTCGACAGCAGGTGCGGGATGCCGTCGTAGCCGGTCAACTCTACCCGCTTGGGATCCACCATCAGGAACCGCAAATCGTCGGGCGTGTTCTGCAAGAGCAAGGCGGCGATGATGGAGTTGATGCAGACCGACTTGCCCGAGCCGGTCGTGCCGGCGATCAGCAGGTGGGGCATGGCGGTCAGGTCGGTGACGACCGCGCCGCCGGAGACGTCTTGGCCCAGGCACATCCGCAGCGGCGAAGCCACCTCGGAGAATGGTTCCGAGTCCATCACGTCCCGCAGCGCCACCAGCGATACCTGCGGGTTGGGCACCTCGATGCCGATCAGCCCCTTGCCGGGAATGGGGGCCTCGATGCGCAACGTCTTGGCCTCCAGCGCCAGCGCCAGGTCGTCGGCCAGCGCGCTGATGCGGCTGACTTTGACCTTGGTCTCTTTGCCGTTAGCGCTGGCCAGGAGGAGCGGCTCGACGCCGAACTGGGTCACGACCGGTCCCGGGTTGATCTCTTTGACCCGCACCGGTGCGCCCAGGCTCTCCAACGTCTCCTCGATGATGCGGGCCTGCTGGCGCAGGATCTCGGCGCTAAAGTCCTGCCCGTTGCCCGGCTCGAGGATGTCGTCCAGTGCAGGAATGCGCCACGCCTGGCCACTGCCGAAGAGACGCGGTTGGATGGAAGCGGCTGACCGAGAGGATGGAGGAGCAGCCGCTGCCGACGGGACAGTGCGGATGGTAGGCTGAGCGGGGCCAGCACCGGGTGCCTCGCGCAGTGGAGGCCGGGGGGACGTGAGGGAGGGCCTGGAGCGGCTGAGCCCAGACCGGAGCCAGCCCCACACGTACTGGAACGCCCGCATGCCGTCCTGGACCGTGACCTTGAAGGTGAGCACGGCCACGATCAGCCACCAGGTGACCAGCACGACACCCGCACCCACGCCACCTAACCCGGCCACCAACGTCCCGCTCAATGCCGCGCCCAGGGATCCCCCGCCGTGGCCGGCCTGGGCAATCGCCCGCATGTTGCCCTCGTACATAAAGAGCGCCGCCAGGAGGTGGAGCGTGGCCAGCAAGGCCAGGTAGCCCAGCAGGACACCCACCACCTGCTGGGGCGTGACGCGGGGCAGCCGGTCGCCAAAGTCCCGCAGCACCAGCCACAGCCCCACCGCGCCGACGAACAGCGGCACCAGGTAAGTGCCCCAGCCAAAGGTCCGCCGCAGTACTCCCAGCCACCAGCCGGGGACCAGCCCGTGGTTGGCGGAGAGGAAACTGAGGATGGTCAGCCCGGCGACGGCCAGCAACACGTAGCCCACGATGTCGAGCCACTGGTCGAGCGTGAGTTGGAAGCGGGGTGGTGGTGGCGGCTGCGGCTTGCCGCCGCGTTTCCCAGTCGGTTTACCTGTCGCAGGCTTCTTTGCCATTACTTCTCATTACGGTATCGCCGGCTCGTAGTTGCGGGTTCGTAGTAGCGACTTTAGTCGCTTCTTCCCCCCCTACGTGGACAGCAAGTTGAAACGCTGTGCATCCTGCACGTACTCCGCCGGCATGCGCAGGCGCGCGTCGTTCTCATAAATGGCCCGCATCTCGGCGAACGGCGGATCGTCCACCGCCGTCAGCGCGGCGATGCGATCCAGGAGCGCCCAATCGCCGGCAGACAGGTCCTCGTCGCGTGCGGCACCCACCCCCCAGCCGTCCCAGGGCAGGATCTCGACCTGGTTGAGCGCCAGGAAGTCCCGCACCAGGTCCCCGCGCACGAACCACAGCCCATGCATGTCAAAGATGCCGAAGGAATCCGGGTCGGCCTGGCCTGCGCGGCACATCCGCCAGCCCTTCCCCCCGACCACGAATTGATCGCGGGGCACGTCGCACGGGTCGAAGGGAATCCCCAGCACCTCTCGTTGGAACGCATCGAGTTGCGCGTCCACCATCACCCAGCGCCCTTGGTCTGCGTTCCAGTACTCACAGACCCAGTGATCCTCGTAATGGTTGGTCAAGAAATATGCACCGAAGCCGCAGCGGGCGCGCGCAGGCACCCCCTGGTGCTGCAACATGGCACACAGCATGACCGAGAAGTCGCGGCAGTTGCCCACCAGCCTCTTTTCCAGCGGGCGCGCGACGGTCAGTGGGCGGTCGTCCAGTTCGCGGATGCGCGCGAGTTTGGTGGCCACCGGGCGGATCCCCACCTCCTGCTTCTGCTCCTCCGAGAGCGTCACCCCGTATCGCTCGGCCCAGAAGATGTGCAGCAGGAGGCCCTGTACCACCTGGCACAGCGCGGGGATCTCGGTCGGCAGCCCGTCGAACAGCGCGGCGTATCCGCCGGGATCGGTCATGAAGCCCGGCCGGGCGTAATATGCTAATGGTTGGGATGTGGGTTCAAACGTCATCGAATCACCTCTTACGGCTGTCCCATCTGGACCTCAAAGACCCCAGTTTCATAAATGATTTTGCCCCCTCTACGATGGGGTGGGTGCGTCATTTGATTTACGCACAGCGAGAAGCCTCCACAGGTGCTTTCAAGGCCAAACTAGCCGCCAAATTACCATTTTGAGCATCAAAACCGCTTGGACTGGTGAAAAATCTGATCAAGTTGGCCTCAAGTGCTGGCTTTTTCTGGGCGATTCAAATGACGCACGGAATGGCCGGAAAATCATTTATGAGTTTCATTGTTGTCCGAGTTCATGCGCTCTCGCCAGGCCTGCTCCTGCATCTCGGCAGATCGCCGGTCCCTGTAGGCTTCCACCGTGACAGGAATCCCACTTTCAACCTTCACAACGATCCACAGTGGTTCAGGCTGGTTTGTCGGTACCCTCTTGCTCACTTCCATTCCCATTCCATGCCTTTCGCCACAAATTACCAAGACTAATACCAAGGTTGAGGTAAGTCATCTCCACGTGAAGCTGGGGTGTTACCTGACCGGCCGCCACGAGCACACTGCTGACGATACGGTTGAAACGACGAGCCAACTCAGCGGCTACGTCTGAAATAAGTGGTTCCCCTCTCGCGCGAACGTGCCGGTTCAGGCATTGGCCGGCCTGACTTGCGAAACGGAAAGTTGCTGGCGGAGCAGGTCACTTGCGAGGCGACTAACCGGGACGCCCTTTTCCTGAGCCTGTACTCGCAATGCTTTCGCCACATCTTCGTCAACCTCAACCTCATACCGCCGCCCCTTGAACTCTGCGATCACATCCACAGTACGAAAAGCATCTGGGTAATCCGTTGTGTCGTGGGTATCCCAGAATTCGGCCGCCTCTTCATAACTTGTGGACTCTTCTGGAATCGGATCAACGAGTTTTTTTCTGGCTTTCACATGTCCTCTCCTGCTATGTGCCCCTTCTCAACCCGGCGAACATGCGGCTTTGAGAACAGCACCCCTTCCACTTCCTCGACGGTCACTCCATGCTTGTCAATGATTTTGGCAATGAATCTATCCTTCCAGATGACTTCGTGCAGGTACAACGTGGCCTCCTGTAATTGGCCTGCCTGATTATAGCACATCTTCTACTGAGATGCTACACCAGCGCCTTCTCCATCGCCTCCGCCACCGAGCGCACCGCGATGGCCTCGATCCCCTCGGGCAGCGGTTCCGTGCTCCGGCGCACCGAGCGGGGCACCAGGCAGCGGCGGAACCCCAGCCGCGCCGCCTCCTTCAGCCGGGCGATCGTCTGCCCCACCGCCCGCACCTCGCCCGACAGCCCCACCTCCCCGATCACTGCCACGTCCGCCGCCACGGGCCGGTCGCGCACGCTCGACCCGATCGCCACCGCCACCGCCAGGTCCGCCGCCGGCTCCTCCACCTGCAGCCCCCCGATCACGTTCACGAACACGTCCTGATCGAATAGCCGCAGCCCCACCCGCCGCGATAGCACCGCCACGATCAGCAGCAGCCGGTTCAAGTCCACCCCGTTGGCCGTCCGGCGCGGATAGCCGAAACTGGAATGGCTCGCCAGCGCCTGCACCTCGACCAGCAGCGGGCGCGTGCCCTCCATCGTCACCGCGATGGCCGACCCGGGCGCATTCACCATCCGCTCGGCCAGAAACACCTCCGACGGGTTGGGTACCTCGACCATCCCCTGCTCCCGCATCTCGAACACCCCCACCTCCGAGGTCGCCCCAAAGCGGTTCTTGATCGAGCGCAGCAGGCGGTAGGTATGGAAAATGTCCCCCTCCAGGTAGAGCACCGTGTCCACGATGTGTTCCAGCACCTTTGGCCCGGCGATCGCCCCTTCCTTGGTCACGTGGCCCACCAGGAACACGGCCACCCCCTCCGCCTTGGCCCACCACTGGAAGCGGGAGGCCGCCTGGCGCACCTGGCTGATCGAGCCGGCCGCCGACGTCAGTTCGTCCGAGGTCACCGTCTGCACCGAATCCACGATCATCACCCACGGCCGCACCCGCTCCGCGTGTTGCAGGATCGCCTCCAGGTTCGTCTCGGTGACGACGAACAGGTTGTCGTTGCGGATGGACAGCCGGTCGGCGCGCATCTTGATCTGCCGGGCCGACTCCTCGCCCGAGACGTACAGCACCGGGTGCCCCGTCGCCTCCGCCATCTGCACGGCGGTCTGCAAGAGCAGTGTGCTCTTGCCGATCCCCGGATCCCCGCTGACCAGGATCAGCGAGCCAGGCACGACGCCGCCTCCCAGCACGCGGGCAAACTCCGCCTGTGGCAGCGGCAGCCGCTCTGCCCCTTCCGACTCGATCTCGGTCAGGCGGCGCGGCTCACTCACGGGAACGCTCAGCGCCCTGCCAGCCGGAGCGGCAGGTTGTTCGACCACCTCGACCATCGTGCCCCACTCGCCGCAGCCGGGGCAACGGCCCATCTCGCGGGGCGTCGTCCGTCCGCAGTTCTGGCAGACCCATTGCGTGCGCGTTTTGGCCATCGTGCCTCCTGGTGTCAGGGATTAGGGATCAGTGACCAGTGATCAGGGATCAGGGTTCGTAATGCGTAATCCGTGATGCGTAAAACTAGGGATATTGTACCAGAACAACCGTTCTAAAGCAAGTAGTATCCGTCGGGTCGCGCCTCTACCATATCATCAATCCGGCATTTGGTCAACCCACCTTGCCCCAACCACCTTCTCCCATCTCCTCAATCCGCCAATCCTGCGAATCCGTGTTCTTTCCCCTCGATCCGCTAATCCCGCGCATCCGTGTTCTTTCTCCCCTCCCTTCCTCTGGAACTTTCCTCTTTCCTCCATCGTCTAAGGAACAGAAGCACACGCTCGTACAACAGGAGGAGAACAATGATCAAAACCCGATTTCCTCATTTACTCATTTCCCGGCTGCTGGCGACCACCATTGCCGCTATTGCCTTGCTGCTGGGCGCCATCCAACCCGCCCTGGCCGATGGCATCATCATCCCGGAGCCGCCTCCCATGCCCGAACCGGTTCCGCTGCGGGATTCCTGGCTCACCATCCGCTACCACCGCGTCACCGTCACCATCGAAGACCAGGTGGCGACCACGCACGTCGAGCAGGAATTCCTCAACGAGCACGACTGGGAGTGCGAAGGCACCTACGTCTTCCCGCTGCCCGAGGGAGCGGCGATCTCCGAGTTCGTCATGTGGGTGGACGGCAAGCCGGTCGAGGGCAAGATACTCGAGGCCGACGAGGCTCGCGCCATCTACGAGGACATCGTACGCCGCCGGCGCGATCCTGCCCTCCTGGAGTACATTGGCCGCAGCGCCGTCCAGGCCCGCATCTTCCCCATCCCTCCCGGCGGCTCGCGCAAGATCGAACTGGAATATAGCCAGGTCCTGCCGGTCGAAAGCGGGTTGGTGCGCTACGTCTACCCGCTCAACACCGAAAAGTTCTCCGCCCGCCCGCTGGAAGAGGTCAGCGTGCGCGTCGAGATCCGCTCCAAGGACCGCTTGCACGCGGTCTATTCCCCCACTCACCAGGACCGCGTCTACGTCGAGCGGGACGGCGACTACCGGGCCACCGTCGGGTACGAGGAGACGGACGTGCTGCCGGACCAGGACTTTGAGTTGGTCTACACCGTGGGCCAGGAGGACGTGGGGCTGAACCTGCTGACCTACCGGGAGCCGCCCGACGACGGCTTTTTCCTGTTATTGGTCGCCCCCACCGTCGAGGTGGAGGAGGGGCGTGTGATCCCGCGGGACGTCATCCTGGTCCTCGATACCTCTGGCTCGATGGAGGGGGAGAAGATCGAGCAGGCCCAGGCAGCGCTGGTCTACGTCCTGGAACACCTGAACGAGGAGGATCGCTTCAACGTCGTCGCCTTCTCGACCGGCCTCCAGCAGTACGCCGGCTCGCTGCGCCCCACCTCCGAGGCCCGCCAGGCCATCGAGTGGGTGCGGCGGCTGGAGGCAGTCGGCGGCACCGACATCAACCGCGCGCTCCTGGAAGCGCTGGCGCAGGCTGGCGGCGAACGGCCGGCGGTGCTCATCTTCCTCACCGACGGCCTGCCGACTGAAGGAGTGACCGAAGTCGAGCAGATCCTCGCCAACGTGAAGGCGGCCGCGCCCAACAACGTGCGCCTGTTCCCCTTCGGCGTCGGCGACGACGTCAACACCACCCTGCTGGACACGCTGGCCCAGGAGCACCGGGGCACGACCGGCTACGTCCGCCCCGGCGAGCGGATTGACGAGCAGGTCTCCAGTTTTTACGCCCAGATCAGCACCCCCGTCCTGGCCGACGTCGAACTGGATTGGGGCGGCGTCCTGGTCGAGGATACCTATCCCTACCCGCTCCCCGACCTGTTCGCCGGCACGCAGCTGATTCTGGCCGGCCGTTACCGGGGGGAGGGGGCAACCCGCATCACGCTCACCGGCGAGGTGAACGGCGAGCGGCAGAGGTTCGTCTACGAGGGGAATTTCCGCGCCGCAGGCGGCAACGACTTTATCCCGCGCCTGTGGGCCACGCGCAAGATTGGCCACCTGCTGACGCAGATCCGGCTCCATGGCGAGCAGCGGGAATGGGTGGACGCTGTCGTCGAGTTGAGCGTGCGCTACGGCATCATCACGCCCTATACCTCGTTCCTCATCGAAGAGGACGATATCCTGACCGCCAGAGGGCAGGAGGAGGCGGCCGAGAGATACGCGGCGCTGCCGACCGCGCCTGCCATCGGCGCGCCCGCCGCAGAGAAGGCCGAGTTAGAGGCTGACCTGCGGGGGGCTGAGTCGGCCGGCAGCGGGATGATGCCCGAAGCGGCCGCGCAGGTGGTGCGCATGATCGGGAGCAAGACTTTCTTCCTGCAGGATGGTGTCTGGACCGACACGGCCTTCGATCCGTCCCAGATGAGCACGACCCAGGTCGGTTTTGGCTCCGAGGATTACTTTGACCTGCTGGCGGCCCGCCCAGAGTGGGGCACGTACCTGGCGCTGGGCGAGCGGGTCATCTTTATCGCCGAAGGCAAGGCCTATGAGGTGATAGAAGGGGAAGCCGGGCCGGTCGAGATGCCGCCTGCCCAGACGGCCGTGCCATCGCCGACGCCAGACGTCAGGCTCGTGACCGTCGAGCCCACCCGGCCTGGCCAACCGACGGCTACCCCGGTCGCTGGGGGTGGGACTCCTCCTGGCGGCCTGTGCACGGGGGCAGCGGTGATGGGCGTCATCGCCCTGGCGGCCGCAGCGCTGTGGCAGCGGATGCGAGGGTAGCGGAGAGTAAACAGACGATGGGGGCCATGCTACGTGAGATGTATGGCCCCCATCTGAACCAGTCCTTCAACCTTATGGTGATTTGTTTTTTCCTCAGCATTGGTGTAGAATCGTGTTGCAGAGGCAAGTTCAAGATGAGCTCAGTGCCCCGTGCCAGCCAGCGTCCCTACTTCTTCTGGGACTATGATATCAGCGATGACGAAGTCCGCCGCATCCTGGGTCACGGCAGCCCGGCGGAGAAAGGCTGGGTCATCACCCGCATCCTGGAATACGCCAAGTGGGACGATATCTGGCGCTACCTGACGGTAGATGACATCCGGCAGAACTTTGAGCACCTGCGCTTTCGCCGTCCCCAGGACCGCGAATTATGGTTTTATGCACTTGACAGATGGGCGCGCCATGGCCAATAAATGGCTCACACCGCTACAAGCGGACTTTCTCGCTCGCTTCTTTGACACGAGCATTGGCCCGTCTTTTTTCCTGACCGGTGGCACAGCCCTTGCCGCTTTCCACTTACACCATCGGCTGAGCGTGGACCTGGAGCTGTTCACACTGGATGACCTGGCCTTGCGGGAGACTGACGTACTGGTGCCTCAGTTAGCCGTTGACCTTGGGTGTCGCATCGGCCGGGCTCGCCGGACAGAGCATTTCAGCCAGTTTCTCCTCGAACCAGAGGGCGGCGAACCACTGACCGTAGACCTGGTGCGGGACTTTGGCCCCCAGTATGGCGAGCACCTCAAGGTAGGCCATACCATCGTGGATAGCGTCGAGAACATCGGTGCCAACAAACTCTCCGCCATATTGGGCCGCACTGAACCCAAGGACTTTGTAGACCTGTACTTTATCCTGCACGCCGGGTACGATTTCGACGACCTGCTGGCGAAAGCCCAGGGGAAAGACTTGGGCTTGCAGCCCTTCTTTATGGCCGGGACATTGCTGCAAGTACGCAATCTGCACCACCTGCCAACTACCACGCCCGCGCTTACACTTGACGAACTCCAGGGTTTCATCATCCCCCTGGCCGACCGGCTGCTCGACCGGTCCCGCCCACACTCATAGCACCCGATCCGTATACGGCAACTTGCGGATCAGGCTGCTCAGCGCAAAACACAACGGAACAGCCACCAACGCTGCCAGGCCAAACTTGAGCAACGGATAAAGTGCAACGCCCGCTGCCGCCCACGCCATGATGGTAATCACCGGCTCATGGATGAGATAGGCGGTGTAGGCGTTGCGCGAGAGGAATCTCGCCAGCCCGCCCTGGCGGTTGGCGTAGCGCCGGAAAAGGTAGAGCAGCCCGATGCACATGCTCAGGCACAGAAACGACTCCCACAGTGCATAGGCGAGGGCCTGCCAGTGCCAGCCACCCAGGAAGAGGGTATCATCCGTGACGGCGCCGCCAGCCAGTGCCATGACCGGGAACAGCAGGACCAGGAGGATGGCAATCGCCAGCCAGAGGCGGCCCACAGAGTCGGGCAGGCTAAGGAACCAGTTGCGCCGGTAGGCGATCAGCCCGACGACGAACAGCGCGATGTACTGGGCAAAGAAGGGCAACTGCAGGTTCAAGGGTGGAAAGGCCCAGCCCATGGGGCGCCACAGGCGCACCAGGAATGTCGCCGCGCCCACGAGCAGCGCCAGGAGGGCGATGGAAGCGCTACCGGGAAACCGCGCCTCCACGGCCGGTTGCGCCGGGCGCGGCCGGGCGAGCAGCCGCCACAGCACGTACAGGAGCGAGAAGATGAGCAGCGTCTCGATGAACCACAGCGGCCCGCCACCGATGATCCCATAGTCCCTAAAATACTGGCGGGGAAACCAGCGCCACAGGGGCGCGCGCAAGTCTCCGCGCATGGCCAGGCCCACGTACAGTAGCAGGGGACGGACGATCCAGCAGTAGACTACCAGCGGGATGCCCAGGCGGACCAGGCGGTCCTTGAGGAAGCGGCCGCCCCCCTTGCGATCGTAGGAGCCCGGCACAAAGTAGGCCGAGATGAGCAGGAAAAGGCCCATAAAGTAGGCCTGGTTGACGGCGCAGAACCAGGTGCCGATCGCATTGGTGACGACGTCCTCCCGGCCTTCATTATAGATCCAATCCCCGCTCCCGGCATAGATGACCATCAGGTGGTGCAATATCACCAGGATGGTCAGAAAGACCCGCATATTATCTACAAAGAGCAAGCGGCTGGTCGCCTTGGGCGGTGTGGCTTCCGCGGCAGGCTGGGAGCGGCTTGTGTCAGCTGCATCGGTTTTCATCGGTAGTTCTCCTTTCAAGGAATGGAGACCCTAAGGGTTTCACAAACCCTTAGGGTCTGATTAGGGTCTGAGCGACTTCATCCCGAACAAGGCCCGCAGGGGAGCCACCCGCCGGACGAGCAGCTCGTAGATTCCGAGCGTCACCAGGAAGGAGCCGGCGACGACGGCCAGCATCTTCACGGTGACCCCAGCCTGCCATTGCACGGCGTAGAAGGCGATGACGATGATCACGGGCTGGTGGAACACGTAGAATGGCACGATCGCTTCCTGGCCGTACTGCAGCCACTTGTTGCTGAAATCCAGGAAGCGCATGCCGATGAACAACATAAAGAGCGACCAACACCAGGCATCAATGGGGGCCACCGCCCAGATCAGGTAGAACCCTGGCTCACTCGGTTCCCAAAACCAGGTCTCCGCCTCACCCAGCGCGAATATGGCCACCATGCCCAGCAGAGCCGCGATCCCGACCGCCAGCACCAGCCAGCGATCCCGCCGGATGGCGCGCACGAAGCGCTCGTCGGCGCAAAACAAGTAGCCTGACAGGAAAAAGACCAGGTAGTAGCAGAAATCGGCCCAACTGTGGTCGTTCGGAGAAAAGGGCCGCAGGCCGAGCTGGGCCACGAGCAGGGGCAGGATAAAGACCAGGATGCCGCCCCGGTGCGCGCACAGAGCGGCCAGCCGCGAGACGATGCCGCGGCCGGACGCTCCCTTCAGCCACAGCAACAGCGGCAGCGCGATCAACGAGAAAGCGAACAAGTCTCCCAGGAACCACAGGTGGTAGCCCAGCCAATCAATAAGGCTGGGATTCCACCCTCCCCAGCGCTCTACTATCAAAAACTGCAGGTAGGAGCCCACGAAGCCTTCGGCCTGGGTCGCGAACTTCCACTCGAAATAGGCCTGGAGGGGCGTAAGCAACGCGCTGCCCACCAGGAATGGGACCAGCAGGCGTCGAAAGCGCTCGCCGACAAACTGGCGCGCGGTGCGCCGCTGGAGGGCGAACCAGGTGCCGGCGCCGGCGAGCAGGAAGAAGAAGGGCATGCCCCACGGGGCCAGGAATGCCATGAAGAAAACGGTCGCGGCCGTGCTGGCCTGCGCGTTCATGACGTGCCAGTCCCCAGCGGTGAAGGGTTTGGCGGCGTGGAACACAAAGACCATGAACACCGCCAACACGCGCAGCGAGTCGAGATAGTGCAGGCGCACCGGCCCCCGACTGGTGCTGTCTGTTTGTCCTGAAACAACTTGGCCCTGCATAGTGTCCCTCCTTATCTTCATACCCTAAAGGTCTCCGAGACCTTTAGGGTCTTGACCGGCTCGCCGCCTCCTGGAGCTGCGGGGCGGGTGCTTTGGGCAGCGGTTTCATCCCGAACAGGAAGCGCAGCACGTTGATGCGCCGTATCAACAACTCGTACAAGGCCGTGATGATGGCAAACGAGCTGGCGGCGATGATCGCAAACTTGAGTAAATCCGGGATTGCCCACCGCACCACGAAATAGCCCACACAAATGATCACGGTCTGGTGCAAGATGTAGAACGGCAGCACGGCCTCGTTGGCGTAGGGCAGGAAGGGGGTGTTGAACGTCAGGTGCTGCAACCCGAAACCAAGGATGGCCAGCACAAAGCACCACGAGAAGAGGCTGAACAGCGCAAAAAACAGCGTGTAAGCAGGAGTGCCAAAGGCCAGGTCGCCTTGGGTGATCGCCACAGCCAGAAGGGTGATGAATATGACTGCTCCGGCTGCCAATGAGAACCAGCGCTGCCGCCGAATTCTGACTTGCAGGCCCTCGTGCGAGACAAACAGGAAGCCCGCCAGGAAGAAAGGGATGTACACCGGCAGGCCCCAACCTCCCCAGTCCCGGCTGGTCAGAAAACCGTCGGGATTCAGGTAGGGAACCAGCAGAGTGCCCGGCAGTGCCAGCAGGTATACCACTCCCGGTTTCGCCAGGAATTCCCCCAACCCGCCCAGCAGGTGCCTGCCGGAGCCTGCCTTGAGCCATAGGAAGAGTGGCAGCAGAGCAACGCTAAAGACGAACAACACCAGCAGATACCACAGGTGCAACCCCGTCCAGGCAAAGTTACCGCCAAAATCACGCAAGCCATGGAAATAGTGCGGCAGGAAGGCCCAGAACGAACCGCTGAACCACCCCCGGAAGCGGTACTCCACGTAGACCTGCAGCGCAATGTGCGTGCAGGCCCCCACGAGCAGGGGCACCAGCAGGCGCAGCGCTTTGTCTTTGACGAATTTGCCCACCCCGCCTTTGCCCAGGGCATAGAAAATGCTGGCCCCCGAGATCACAAAGACGAGCGGCATAATCCAGGCTGCCAAAAAGTACGTCCAGACGTCCATCCCAAAATAGGTGGTTGGGTTTTTCACGTGCCAATCCTCTCTATCGAAGAAGCGGCCGCTGTGGAAGACAAAGATCGTCAGGATGGCCAGCACGCGCAACCAATCCAGGTCGTACCTTCTTTGAACAGTTCTCGTGTTCATGGGCTACTCCTCTCTTCTTGAAATCGCCTGCACCAGGGTCTCCACCGATACACCCTTCACCAGGAACACATCCACGCCCGCCTGGCTGGCTCTCTGCCGGGCCGCTTCGTACCCGTGTACCGTCAGGGCAACCACCCGGCAGGCAGGCCAGCGGCTCTTGATCTGGCGGGCCGCTTCGTACCCGTCCATGACCGGCATCTCCAGATCCATCAATATCACCTCCGGCTGGAGCGCTTCGGCCAGGCGGATCGCTTCCAGGCCGTTCGCTGCCTCGCCCACGATCTCAATGTCGCCGGCCAGGGTCAGGAGGGTGCGTAGCTCTTGCCGTACCTGTGGGCTATCGTCCACGATCAACACCCGCTGTGCGGGCCTATCTGCAAACCCTTTCACACCAGGAACCATCGGTAGAGTGTCTCCTTTATGCACACTGCAAGTATACAAAAATCCCATCCAACGCACATCGGGCGCTGGATGGGACCTGGTCCGGCCAACAGGCGGATTTTTCCCTCAGTCTGCAGGAGGAGGGGCGTACGTCTCGGGTCGTACGACTGGAGATGGATTCTGGGGCGGGCGCAACTGGGCGATGAGCGAGCGCAACTGGCCCAGGGCGCTGCCGGTCATGTCCTCCAGGCGGTCCAGTTGCTCGGGGACCCGCGCCGGGTCGCGCTCCAGGAGCAAGCGGGCCGCCTGGCTGGTGAGCGTGACGCTAAAGATCACCTGGCTGACCGAATCGTGCAACTCGCGCGCCAGCCGGTTGCGCTCGCGCGCCGCAGCCAGTTCCTCGGCCTGGGCGGCATACTCTTGCAGTGTCTGGTGGGCCTGCTCAAGTTCGGCCAGCAAGGCCTGGCTTTCGGCCTGGTCGGCCTGCGTCCGGCTATAGAGCAAATCGTACGAGACCAGAAAGCCACCCCCGGCCAGGATCAGCAGGCTCTGCGCCAGGCCGGCCGCCCACCCCACGCCCAGGATCAGGGTGGCGCTGAACAGTGCAGCAAAGAGGATCATCCAGGCCAAGGCTGCCCGGCGAGGGAGGAGGTGCAGCGCCTGCGCGCTGAGCGGAATATAGAGAGTATTGGTATAGTCCAGGATAGGGCGCAGGTTGGCCAGGGCCAGCACCAGGGCGGTTTGTAGGGGAAAGTACAGCAAACGGAACCAGCGCAAACGCGCCGATAGCAGCGGCTCCACGGCGTACAGCAGGCCGTAGACCGCCAGCAGGATGACGGCGGCCAGGCGCGACCGGCCCTGATAGAAGAGGATGACCCGCACGGCGGCCACGCTGACAACAAGGAACCCGATCAGGTAGCCCTCCTGGTAGTGGCGAGTAGGAAGCACCCGGCTCATGCCGCACCTCCCGGCGGATTCCCTTCGACCCGCACGCGCGTGCCGCACCCGGGTCGAGATTCGATGGACAGGCTCCAGCCTATCTCGCGCGCCCGCTCGGCCATGCCCACCAGGCCGAGATGGCCGCGCTGGCTCGAGGCCGACTGGGGGTCGAAGCCCAGGCCACCATCTTCGATCTCGAGCAAGGACGCCTCCCCAGCCAGGTTCAGGCGGACGGTTGCCTGCTGCATCCCGGCGTGCCTGGCCACGTTGGTGAGCGCCTCCTGGGCGATACGGTATAGGCCGGCTGCCACCGGCTCGAGCAGAACCCGTTCGCCGCTCACTTCCACAGTCACGTCCAGCCCATCGCGCGCCTGCCGCTCGGCCGCCAGCCAGCGCAGGGCGGCCGGCAACCCTTCTTCGGCCACCGACCGTGGGCGCAACTGCGAGACCAGGGCCTGGATCTCGCCCATGGCGCTGGTGGCCAATTCCTCCAGCCGTTCGAGTTGGCCGGCGGCCCGGCCGGGTTCTCTTTCCAGCAGCAGGCGCGCGCTTTGCACGGTCAGATTCATGCTGAAAACCGTCTGGGTGACCGAGTCGTGCAGCTCGCGCGCCAGCCGGCTGCGTTCCCGCTCGGCTGCCAGTTCCTCCACCTGCGCGGCATAGCCCTGGAGCTGCCGGTGGGCGACCTGCAGCTCGCCGAGTATGTGCTGGTTGTGCCTGCGCACCGTTTCGGCTCTTTGCACCTGGTGGGCGTAGCCGCTGAATAGCAGGCAATAGCCAGTGTTCAGTGCTGTCATCGCCAGTCCAAAGATCCAGCCTTTCTCATCAACCAGCATCGGGCCAGCCATGGCCAGGAAGAAAAGCGCAATGCAGAGGAACCCAAGGCGCCGCCCGAAGAGGAAAACTGCCTGCAGGCTGAGCGGGATGAACAGGAGGCCGAAAAAATCCAAGATAGGGGGGACGAGCAGCAGCCCGACTACCAGGCCAGACTGCAAGAGCAGGTAGACGAGCGGAAGCCACGGCTCACCCTGGGCCGGCTCTCCGCCGTGTCTCAGAACGAGGCCCGAGTGCTCAGCCTGAGAAAAGCGCAAGGGTCCACGCTGGACGATGCGGGGCTCGGCGAGCACCAGTAAAAGACCGTACATCGCCAGCAGAACCGCGGCCAGGCCGAACCACGGCTCGTTTGCCAGACGCACCAGGCCGCGCAGCGTCACCGCCGCATAGATCAGGTAGGCGCCGGCCCTGCGCATCAGCCCTCATCCGGTGCCAGGCCGTGGCGCAAGGCGTAGATGGCGGCCTGGGTGCGGTCCTCCAGGTGCAACTTGCCAAGGATGCTGCTGACGTGCGTCTTGACCGTCTTTTCGCTGATCACCATGGTTTCGGCGATCTCGCGATTGTTGAACCCCCTGGCGATCAAGCCCAGCACTTCGAGTTCCCGCCCGGTCAGTTCATCCACGGCAGCCTGGTGTGGCCCACCCGCTGGCAGTTCTTCTTTCGCCGCCACGGCCGACATGAGTTTCCTGGCCACGTCCGGATGCAGTTGCACCTGGCCCAGGTAGGCGGCACGCACGGCCTTGACCAACTCATCGGGAGGAATGTCCTTGAGCAGGTAGCCCTGGGCGCCGGCGCGAACGGCGGGGATGACCTTGTCCTCTTCGCCAAAAGAGGTCAGGATGATGACGCGCGAACGGGGACTGCACGCGACGATCCTGGGAGTGGCCTGGATGCCATCCATCCCAGGCATGACCAGGTCAAGCAGAACCACGTCGGGCTGGAACCGGCCGGCCAGGTCCACCGCCTGGGCGCCGTTGGCGGCTTCCCCCACGACCTCGATGGGCAGCGCGGACGCGTCGTCTGACGGCGCGTCGGCAGGCGACCGATCACCGTGCAGTTCCAGGAAAGTGCGCAGCCCCTGGCGCACTACGGCGTGATCATCCACGATGAGCACCTTGATCTTTTCTTTCGGATCGGGCTGGTCTATGACGGGTTTTGAATGTTGTAGGTCCATACCCATGCGCTCTGCTATGTTGGCCTCTCGTAACTGCTCAGCTATAACGAAACTCTGATGATACTCCAATGCAAAACCTATAAACGCCAGGTAGAATTAGCGCTATGACGTTGGATCGTTTGCCCGCTCACGAAGATGTGCACGCTGCTTACTTGCAAGGGGAAGAGGCCGTCATCGAGCTGGTCGACGGCTTGATCGCGGTGATTCAGCAGCTGGCTTGCCCGGGTGCAGGCGTTGGAGGATCAGGTGGCGAAGAACAGCCGCAACAGCAGCAAGCCACCTTCGAGCGATGGGTTGAGAAAGCCCGCTTTTCCAGCAGGGGTCACTGAACCGGTGCAGTACGGGGCGCGGATCAAAGCGCAGGCGGTCTACCTCAACCAGAATCATCACATCCCTCTGGAGCGCACCCAGGAGACCTTGATCGACCCGTACGACCACTCACCCGGTGAAGCGACGATTATCGCGGCCTGCCAGGAGACGGAAGAACAGGTCACGCCGGTCAATAAGGCGGTGAAAGAGCACCTGATCGAGGCAGAGCCAAATCGCCCCGAGCGACCGGCAACAGACCGATTTCGAGACCCGTTACGACCAACTGATCGCGCAGGAGCTTCAGGCGAACCCGCCGCCACCCGATCCGCCAGTGAAAAAACGCGGACAGAAGAAACAGAGCAAGGCCAGGAACCTGCTGGACCGGCTGCAAGGTCACAAGCGAGAAGTACTGGCGTCTATGTACGATTTTAAGGTGCCGTTTGACAACAACCTGGCCGAACGAGACCTGCGGATGGTCAAGTTGAAACAGAAGGTGTCGGGTTGCTTTCGCACCCGGAAAGGTGCACAAGCGTTTTGCCAGGTTCGCAGTTACATCTCCACAGCCCGAAAGAATGGGCAGCGTGTGCTCGAAGCGTTAGAGATGGCTTTGAATGGTACACCTTTCTACCCATCTTTCCTTCAACCTCGCGCTGTCCTATCAGGCTGAGCAGTTACAAGAAAGGTAGAAATAATCGTACTATATTTGTACAAACATTTGTGCGATTTGCTATACTGGCACTCTACTTGCAAATAACAATGCCATCAGGAGGGATCGTAGGGTGTTCAAGGTCACGGTAAACAGGATAAAATGTCATTCTACTAATCTGATATGCTCTTTGTCCTCTTGTCCCCCAGCGATATGTGTCACTGCGTGATGTTGGTTCATTAAGCATTCTCATCATTGCAACTCCTCCAATACCATATAGGGGATCTCCCCAGCCCGTTATTTTATGGTCAAGTGACAGTCCTGCCATTCCGCAAAGCATATCAGCATCTAGATTAGCAGCATCAAAAGAATGCTCGAGTGCTTCCAATAAACCATCCACATCAACGCTGCCTGTATCCATAAACGAAGGAACTATTGAGCAAGATACTCCTCCACATGAATATTTCCCATTAGGATCCGCGGCAAAGCCATATGGTAATTCTATGCCGTCTACCGTCCTAAAAGTTATATGGTCTATCCCCAATATCCTATAACTAGTATTAATGACAAGATTTATTACAGGTTCAGAAAACTGACATACAATAGTTCCTGGATTAGTGCCTGGATTGCATTCTGCACGTATCCATGGATTATTCACATCCCAATAATGCATAGATATAGGAGGATCATTACGCGCGCAAATAAAATCAGCTGGGTCTACTCCGTTGCACCTAAGTAGCTCATGGTTGCTACCCCATACAGTGATATCATAATTTGGATCTCCCCATTCCCCCATAGTAGATCCTGATATAGGCGTATTAAACGGAATTGGTGTTGGTGAGAGATATTCAATTATCAAATCACCACGTTGTACAGCACTAACCTCGTCAGTGACTTCTTTGGAATTGACATACAATAAGAAAGTAATGTCTGCTAAAGGTATATCAAGCGCAGGTGTGCATTCGGAGAGTGTGCAGCCAGGAGGCTGAGCCAAATAATAAGTATTACCATCGTCACCAACCATTGTACGAACAAGACCACCACCAGCAAAGTACAGAATTTTAAGCAAAGACAAGTCATCTTGACACTTGTGGGCAATAGCTCTCAAGGCATTGAATGGTACCTCAGCACCTGCTTTGACAGTAACTTCTTGTGGCGACGCGAAATTATCTCTATGATTGCTACATGGTACAGTAGGTAAAGGATTACCACCTGGAGGATAAAAACGCACCCAAGTATTAGGATCAGATGTCGGAGTAACTTCAGCAACTGGAGGCTGCTGTGTTGCAGCAGGATATACTTCAACCTGAGCTGCCGGCTGTTCAGTAGGCGCTGCGCCCGGCACAGGTGTAGCTCCAGGTGTCGGAGTTGCTGCACTGCATGCAGCAGTCGCTGCAGCAACTGCTTGTATAACCACCCAATTTGCTAATTTTCTATACCAAGGTATAGCAACATTGGTATGCCTATGGTGAGAATCTCTGAATAGCATATTCTCTCCTATGTCCAGCGTAGTTTTTAGCTAGACGGTATACCTTTCTAGCCATCTTTCCTCCAACTTCGCGTTGCCCCTTCAGGCTGAGCAGTTACGGCCTCTCTACCAATTGTAACCCAAGTCGGGCCTACGGTCAACCGCCCATCAACTTTGCACTCTCGGATCGTCCTTCACCACGTCGCTTCGTATCCGAAGCGGCGCATCACCTCCCCCGCCTGCCGCTTCCACTCGGCGATGAGTAGATCCATCAGCGCCTGGAGTTCTTCGATCGGGCGGCCCAGCGCCAGAGAGAGCGCCTCGTAGACCCGGCGCGGAAAATCGGCCGCCGCGGGGGGCCGCCAGCCGAACCGGCGCTTGAGGTCAACCGATTGCGCCCAGAAGGCTTGGGCGAACCATTCCAGGTCGGCGCGGGTGGTGTGTATGCCATAGTGGCGCAGGATGCGCACGAGCAAACCGTCGTCGCTCAGCCGCTCCCCTTCCCCATCCTGGCTGAAGATGATGAAGGTGAAGGCGCACTGGGAGAGCGCGTTGGCCAGCAACCAGAAAAACTCCCGCCCCAGCAGCCGGCCGACGACCTGCTCGAAGCAGGCGCGGTAGGCTTCCGGGCTGGACCCCGGCGGGGGCAGTTCCTCTTCAACCTTGTAATACTGGCCCACGTAGTGGCCGAAGAAACGGGAAAAGGGCATCAGAAAAGTCCACAGCGCATTACAGTGCCCGGCGTTCCCCAGCGTGCCCTTCCCGCCGGTGAACACGACGTCCTGCATCGCCGGGTATTGCTCGGCCAGCGCCTGCGGCCCGTCGCCGGCCGCCCGCAGCGCTGGATATTCGGCCGCCTGGCCGGAGCGCAGCATCGCCACCGCCTGCACCGCTGCCTCCAGGTTGCCCAACCCATTCGCTGTGAGGTCTGGCACGTCGTCGTGCGGGATGATGCCCCGCTCGATTCCCTCGAATAGAGCCGCCAGCCCTGTGCCGACGTTCATCACGTCGCATCCCATCTGCTCGATCGGCAGGATCAGCCGCCGGTCCACCTCGGCCCGCAGGTCGAGCCGCGCCTGGAGCGTGTCCTGGGCCGGGGCCAGCCCGAGCATGGCAAACACGGCGTAGGTCGGCTCAAAGTCGTCGAGGAACACGTCCTGGCCGCCGGGTGCATAGTCGGCGGGGACGTGATGGGTGTGGCGGCAGTCCACCTGGCACCAGTGGCAGCCGGTCTGGCCCTGGCGGGTCGCCTTTAACACCTGCGGGCTGCCCAGGCCGGCGACGGGGCTGCCCATCTGTTGCGCGTTTCTCGCCGGGAGCGTGTGCTTGCCCGCCGGGTCTGCCCCGCTGGTGAACAACTTGACGATCGTGCCGCCGGTCTTGCCGGACAGGCGGGCGCAGTGCCGGTCCAGGAGCGCGGCGATGGCGCCGTTCGGATCGCGGGCAAAGGCTCCCTCACCCCGGCCCTCTCCCGCCGGGAGAGGGGGGACACTGGCGAAAAACTCGGACAACGTCACCGGCTCGCCGCGTAGCACCAGCGCCGCAGCGAAGCGGGCGAACACGTTGCCTGCCCCGCCCCGCCCGGCGTGATAGATCGCCTCGACCGCCAGGTTGGCCGAAGCGTAGCCCAGGTACGCCCCCTCGCCGATGGTGAAGATGCTGCCCCCATACTTGTCGCCACCCAGTTCCTTCTCCAATAGCCAGTAGAACGCACTGCGCTGGCCGGCCGGCAGCCCCGCCCCATCCTTGAACTCGACGCTCAGGTTCGGCGCGCGGCCGCTGACGACGACGAGGGGAAGATTGGAGGTTGGAGGTTGGAGGTTGGAAGTTGGAGATTGGAGATTGGAGATTGCGGATTGCGGACCTGCGATTTGCGATTTGCGATTCGCGATTTGCTGATTTGCCGATTTGCTGATTTGCTGATTTGCCGATTGGAACCCGATCGCATCCAGCCCGAGATTGAAGAGTTGCGCCGCCGCTCGCCCGCCGACCAGGCTGTAGTGGGGGACGCCGGTCAGCGGGGAGACGTAGCCCACGGTGGCCTTGTTGCCAGAGAGGAACGGCAACGGCCCGCGGGCGATGACCAGCGCCCCCGCGTCACGGCGCAGGAGGTACTGGCACAGCGTCTCCCCGCTGAGGATGAAATAGTCCTCGCGTGGGTCTTGCTGCAGCGTCTCGACCGGCAGCGTCTCCAGCCGCCAGTGCCGGGCGGCCGGGTCAACGAGCAATAGTCGTCTGTACATAATTCCTCAACCCGAAGACCTGCCAGGTTTCCAAAACCTGGCAGGTCTAACCAAGACTCACTGGTTGTCTCAGCCAGAGGTTTGCCGCCTCAGGACTCTCCTGTCTCGGTAATAACGCAATGGCATCGTTTGGACACACCGCCCGGCACACGCCACACCCGAAACACCGGGTAGGATCAATGTAGACCTTGGCCAGCGCGGACGAATAGAACTGAGCCCCGAACTGGCATTGGCTCATGCAAGACTTGCACCCGCTGCAGAGGTCCCAGTCTACCTGGCAGATGTACTCGGCGCGGAAGAAACTGGGAGCGCCCCGCATGACGATGTACCCATTGTAGGCTCCACAATCCCGATCACAGTTGCACATACCTACTACGTAAGGGGTGATACCTGTCCAGATGCTATGCATCAGCCCTTCCTCGTCGTATTGGCGAAATATCCGCTTGGCCTCCTCCTTGTCAAGCACCTCCAGGGACGAAGCAGCATCAGGAAACTTGCCCAGGATACCCCATCTGTCCATCCCGAAGCCAAAACAGTATCGCTTGTCGGCCTTCCCGGTCGTCAAAAACCGGCATCCACAAGGCATCCTCGTGACCGAGTCCACCATGTCAATCACTCGTTCGACGTCCTCGATGGGCAGTACCTGGCCAAAGTGTTCGACTTTCTGCCGTGCCACGATCTCATCTTCACTGAGTGGAATCTCGGCCGGCTCGGGCGCCGCTGGGGCGTCCTGTGCCCCCTCTTGCACCGTGGACGTACCGCCCGCAGCCGGCAGCACAAAGTCCTCCCAGAAGCGATTGTGCCACTCGAAGCGCGTGGTGGCCCGGGATATGCCTTTTTGGGTGGAAGAGAGCTCCTCGTAGATCAATTCCTTGGCATAGTTTTTCATCTGGAGGTACCATTTCTTGCCCTCGCCGTGTTCAGTACAGAACTCGCACATGGTGCTCTCCTTTCATCGCCAGGGACGGCGACATCATTGAGTGTGGCACGCCGCCGGCCGCCAGCAGGCCGGCGGCTTTTGCCATCACCGATACGTGAGCCAGTTCAAGGGACGGGCGCAGCCCGAGGGTGTGGCGGAACCGCCTCACTCTATGGGAGCGTGTTCTGGCGCACGATGCCCTGGCCACGCAGACTCGCTACCGCCTCCTCAACCTGCGCTGTGCTGAGCGACTGGTCCTTGACATAGTAGACCCAGTCCACCTGCTCGGTGTACGTGCGGGACGTCGTGGAGGCAACGAACCCGCGGTCAATGAACCACAGGTTAAAGTCAGGGCACATGACGCCGTCGGGATAGTAAACACCCCCATGCGTCGCATAGATCACGCCATCTACGGTATACTTCACCTCGCCGTTCATCGCCACAATCAGCAGGGTATGCCAGCCCGCCAGGCTCCCCGACCGATGGCTGGACGTGCTGCTGCTGGCGGTATCATACGAGGTGTTCCACATCGTCGGCCCAGAGACTCCCCAGCCCCCGTTGGGCAGATATTCGTGGTCCAACTCGCAGTATTCGGGCTGGTTGGCGAGCGAATAATCGGCGATGGTGAAGAACGTCTCGACGACTTGATCGCCGTCGGGGCCGGAGAGCGGCGCATCCGAGAGCCACACCCGCGCACCCCACGTGCCCAGGGTGGTCGAGATGGGGCCTTCCATCTCGGCCTGGGAGATAATCCCTCTACTTCCGGTCGTCGTAGCCGCCAGTTGCATCAGCCGGTTGCCTGGAGTGTTGGGATCGTCGAGGAATGTGACGTTGTCCGCACTCCACGTCGCCTTTCTCGACCCCGGCCCGCCGGTGCCTGTCCTTACCCACCACCCAAAGGCAGCGATGGCCGGGTCGCTCGAGTCTGTGTAGTTGAAATCATCATAGAACACCTGCAGAGGCACGGGGGTAGGACTGGGGCCGGGCGTTGGGGTGGGGGGGATGGGGGTGGGGGTGGGGGGATTTGGGTCTTCGACGAAATACGCCGTCACCAACGCATCGTCCTGCATCGTGATGTGCGTAGGGTTCGCCGTGGCGCTCTCCAGGAATACGTTCGCCGTCCAGTGATCGAACAGCCAGCCGGCACACGGATAGGCCGTCATCAGCAGCCAGGTGTTCGGCTTGTAGGATCCACTGGCCGGCTCTACCGAGCCGCACCCTGAAACCTGGGTCGTGAGCGTATGCATTGGCGCGCCGGCTGCCACACCGATCTGCAAGACCAGGGGTATGGCGGCGATCAGGCAGATGGCTAAAAGAATACTCACTTTCCTGGCAGACATGTCTTCCTCCTTAAACTATTGGCTGATCTGGGTTTACGAAGGACAAGTATACTCTTCTGCCGCAAACGGGCAAATGGCTGCCCGCGGGTCAATTTTACCTTGGGCCATCAGGTTCAATGAGGATACGAGCATCTCCTTCAGGCTGAAGCGATCCAGGACGGTGTGGGACACCTGCCCCTCCAAGACCAGGGACACCAGCCCGTGGAGCAACCCCCACACGCTGACGGCCAGCAGGTCGGATGGCCCCTCAGGCAGGATGCTCTCGCGTTGGCATGCTTCGACGATCTCGACGACCAATCTGAAACTCTGGTGGGAAATCTCGACGAGAGCGGGGTAGTCCTTTTCCTTCTCGACCACGCCGGAGAACGTGATCTTAAAGTGGTCGGTCTCGTGGAGGGCAAACTCCATGTAGGCCCAGGCCGCCTCGACCAGTTGCCGTGCCGGATCGTCGCGATATTGCTGGACGAGGCCAGAGATCCTGGCGTAGAGTTTCTCGTACCCTGCTGCGGCGATGGCGGCGATCAGGGCCTGCTTGTCGGCGTAATGGGCGTAGGGTGCCGTGTGGCTGACCCCGGCCCTGCGCGCCACTTTGCGCAGGCTCAACGCGCCCACGCCTTCTTTGGAGAGAATCTCGATGCCCGCCTCGATCAGCGCGTTCTTCAGGTCGCCGTGGTGGTATTTTTCCTTGGCCATCGCATCTCTCGTGGGCGTATTTCGCTTCTGGGGCAACAGCCATCGCAGTGGGCCGCACCGCCGTGAAACAGGCGGTGCTGGAGCGGTTTCCAGCACCGGCTTTTACAGGCCGGTGCGGCCCATGCGAAACTCGCCCCCAAATTCAAGTGCACCCTCTCTCATAGTGGACTTGACACGCTGGATATCTTATACTATAATCTTGACAGTGTCAAGTTCTACGTGGAGGCATGGCCCTATGACCCCCTTTGACCCCTTCAAACAGCAGGTCGTGGCCACGGCCCGCCTGCTGGTCGAAAAAGGCATCTTTAAGGGCACGGCGGGCAATCTCTCGGTCCGGGTAGCAGGGCAACCGGCGTTTGCCATTACCCCTTCCAACTACGACTATATGCAGATGACGCCCGCGGACGTGTGCGTGCTGGATTGGCAGGCGCAAGTCCTGGAAGGTGAGCGGAAGCCATCCGTCGAAAGCGGGACGCACGCCGCCGTGTACCAGAACCGCCCCGACGTGAACGCCGTCATCCACACCCACCAGGTCTATGCCAGCGCGCTGGCGCTGATCAACGCCCCCATTCCGGCACTGTTCGACGAGCAGGTGCGCCATCTGGGGCGCTCGGTCGAGATCATCCCCTATGGGCCCTCAGGCACGTCGTTCTTGAAGCGCAACGTCAGGTCCAGGATCCGCAACGGGCACAATGCCTACATCTTGCAGAACCACGGCCTGCTCGTCCTGGGCGCGGACGTCGAACGAGCCGTGTCCAACGTGGAACTGGCGGAGAAATGTGCGCTGGCCTACCTGGTGGCCCTGTGCACCGGGCGCCGGGTGACCCGCATCCCGTTGCCCGTGCGCGAAATCGCCTTCGCCAAACTGCGGGCCGACGAAAAGGAGTACCTGGAACGTGGTGCGTGATGCGTGTTCCGTGTTGCGTGAAGGGATCAGGCCAGTCTCGGATTATGACGCCAGTATACCACGCGAACTCGCCTTCGCCTCACGTTTCACGTTTCACGTTTCACGTTTCACGTTTCACGTTTCACGTTTCACGTTTTACGCTTCAGTAGGAGGCTGCTATGACTAACGCTCAGTCCTACGCTATCTCTGAGTGGCACGACACCGACGCGATCTACGCCCGCCTGCGGGAACTCATCCGCCAGCCGCTGCGCCCCATCCGGCGCGAGCGCATGACTGAGTTCCTGAACTATTTCGAGACCCGCTGCGCCCGCTCCAAGGCGCTGACCCAGGAGGCCCAACAATACATCCCCGGCGGCGTGCAGCACAACCTGGCCTTCAACTACCCCTTCCCCCTGGCGGTCGAGCGGGCCGACGGGCCGTACATGTGGGACGTGGACGGCAACTGCTACATTGACTTTCTGCAAGCGGGCGGGCCGACGGTGCTGGGCAGCAACTATGCCCCCGTGCGCGACAAAGTCTTTGAACTGCTGCAATCCTGCGGGCCGGTCACCGGCCTGTTCCACGAATACGAACTGAAACTGGCGCAGTTGGTCAACCGCTTGATGCCGTCCGTCGAGATGCTGCGCCTGCTCGGCTCCGGCACCGAGAGCGCGATGGCCGCCGTGCGGGCCGCGCGGGCCTTCACCGGCAAAAAGAAGATCATCAAGGCCGGCGGGGCGTACCACGGCTGGAGCGACCAGATGGTCTACGGCCTGCACGTCCCCGGCACCGGCCGGCTGGAGGCGAAGGGCATCCCGCGCGGCGCGACCCGCGGCACGCAAGAGTTTTTCCCCAACGACCTGGGCCACCTGCGGCGGCTGATGCTGTTCAACCGGTTGCGCGGCGGCACGGCCGCCGTCATCGTCGAGCCGGTCGGCCCCGAAAGCGGCACGCGCCCGGTCCCACGCGACTTTAACCAGCAGGTGCGCGCCTTGTGCGACGAATTCGGCGCGCTGCTGATCTTCGACGAGGTCGTGACCGGCTTCCGGTTAGGGATGGGCGGCGCGCAGGGCTATTTTGGCGTCAAGCCCGACCTGACCCTCTTCGGCAAGTGCATCACCGGCGGCTACCCGATGGCGGGCGGCGTCGGCGGGCGGCGCGACGTCATGATGCGTTTTGCCGCCGGCCTTGGTGGCGGGACCGGCGAACGGGCCTACGTGGGCGGGACGCTCTCCGCCAATCCGCTCTCGTGCGTGGCGGGCTACTATGCCCTGCTCGAAATGGAGCGCACCAACGCCCCGGCGATCGCCGGGCGGGCGGGCGACCGGCTGGCCGGGGGGCTGAACGAGATCATCGCGCGCCACCGGTTGCCGTTCGTGGCCTACAACCAGGGTTCGATCGTGCACCTGGAGACCTCGGGCGTCATGCTGCTCGACGCCAGGCACCCGCTCAAGTTGCTGCGCGAACTCAAGCCGCGCAAGCACATGATGGAGGAGATGGGGGCGGCCTACATGGCGCAGGGCCTCATCACCCTGGCCGGCAGCCGCATGTATACCAGCATGGCCGACACCGACGAGGTGATTGACGACGCGCTCGGCCGCTTCGAAACCGTGCTCGCCAGCGTGGAGGGAGTGTAGCGCTTCAGCCTGCTTCCGCGTGGGCCCTTACCCGGCCCTGCGCTGCGGGTTCTTCAATCCCGTCGTGAGCTTGTTCCTCACCTCGCGCTTGACCCGCGCCGCCAGGGCCTGCTCGTGCTCGCTCAGAAACCCGCGCACCGCCTGCGGGTCGTGGACGACCAACTCACGCAATGCCCAGGACATGGCCTTGGCGACCATGTCGTCGTGATCGTCCACCAGCAGGCGACATACCGCCAGGGTGCGGGGGACGTCTCCCATGCCCCCGTGGGACCGCACGTTCAGCGCCACCGTGCTGACCAACGCCGCACGCCGCCACCAGCGGTCTTCCGAGTGTGCCCACCTGTGGATCAACCGGTCGGGCACGTGTCCGTTGAGCCAGGCCGGTCCTGCCAGCGTGCGCGCGAAGGAATCCACCGACCACCAACTGTTGATGCCCCGGCCCAGTTCTTCGAGCGCCGCCTCGCCCACGCTCCGCAACGCCGCCCTGTGGCTCTGAATCAACTCGTAAGCGAACCCCCGGTAGCCGTAGGTCTGGATGAGTTCCCTCGCCAGGTCGAGCACGAACTCCGCTTGTGCCTGCTTGAGCCTCCGAGAGTACGTGCGACGGACCGCCCGTTCGCCCGGCGTATTCTGAACGGGCAGGGCGCGTATCTCCGCGTCTACCTCTGCGGCAACTCGTTTCACCTCGCCCTGATCGGTTAGTGGAGCCATCACTCACGCCTCCTGCAGGGATGGAGGGAGTTGTGATGAGCGAGGAGGATGATCCCCAAGCGCATCCTCCTCGGCTTGCTTTCCATCAGTAGGTACGCAGGATGGCGGGCAGGTACACTACTGCCTCAGCCGCCTGCACCTTGGCCACAAAGGCATCGCTGTAACCACCGTTATGAGTCAGGTCCGGCCCGACCGTGACGGGGAACCCCTGGGCTTCGCTGGAGAGGGTGTCGCCCACGACGTAGGCGTTGCCCACCCCGTCCACGGCGATGCCATTGCCATAGTCCTCATCGGAGCCGCCGATGTAGCCGCAGTAGGCCAAGGCCGTGCCAGCCGCGTTGACCTTGGTCACAAAGGCATCGCGGTCACCGCCAAAGGTCAGGTCCGGCCCGACTGTGACGGGGAACCCCTCGGCTTCGGTGGAGAAGGTGTTGCCCACGACGGAGGCGTTGCCCGCCCCATCCACGGCGATGCCATTGCCGACGTCCCAACCCAAGCCGCCGATGTAGCCGCAGTAGGCCAAGGCCGTGCCGGCCGCGCTGACCTTGGCCACGAAGGCATCGTGGTCACCGTTAAAGATCAGGTCCGGCCCGACCGTCACGGGGAACCCCTCGGCTTCGCTGGAGCCGGTATCCCCCACGACGTAGGCGTTGCCCGCCCCGTCCACGGCGATGTCCGAGCCCCCGTCCAGATCTGAGCCGCCAACGTAGCCAGCATAGACCAGCCCCGTGCCAGCCGCGTTGACCTTGGCCACAAAGACGTCGTTGTCACCACCGTTATGGGTCAGGTCCGGCCCGACTGTGACGGGGAACCCACCGGCTTCGGTGGAGCCGGTCGTGCCCACGACGTAGGCGTTGCCCGCCCCGTCCACGGCGATGCCATAGCCATAGTCCCAGCCCCCGCCGCCGATGTAGCCGCAGTAGGCCAAGGCCGTGCCAGCCGCGTTGACCTTGGCCACAAAGGCGTCGCTGTCACCACCGTTATGCGTCAGGTCCGGCCCGACCGTGACGGGGAACCCCTCAGCTTCGGTGGAAGGGGTCTGGCCCACGACGTAGGCGTTGCCCGCCTCGTCCACGGCGATGCCAGAGCCCCAGTCCCAAGCCGAGCCGCCGATGTAGCCGCAGTAGGCCAAGGCCGTGCCGGCCGCGCTGACCTTGGCCACGAAGGCATCCCTGTCACCACCGTTATGGGTCAGGTCCGGCCCGACCACGACGGGGAACCCCTCGGCTTCGGTGGAGCCGGTGCTGCCCACGACGTAGGCGTTGCCCGCCCCGTCCACGGCGATGCCAGAGGCATCGTCGCCATCAGAACCACCGATGTAGCCCGCATAGACCAGCCCCGTGCCAGCCGCGTTGACCTTGGCCACAAAGACATCGCCGCCCAAGACACCAGCGCCGTTATAGGTCAGGTCCGGCCCAACCCTGACAGGGAACCCATCGGCTTCGGTGGAGAAGGTGTAGCCCACGACGTAGGCGTTGCCCGCCCTGTCCACGGCGATGCCACGGCCAGCGTCCCCATCCGAGCCGCCGATGTAGCCACAATAGACCAGCACCACCGGATCGATCACCAGAGGGTGGCTGCGGTCGTAGGGGCCGACGGAAAAGCCGTAGAATTGCGCATGCCCAATCGCCAATGGCGAGCCGCCAGGCTGAGATTCGTCATTCGCCAGTTGGTACGCCATATCTACCGCCACCCGCTGGCCGTCTATCTCCTGGTAAGCCACAGGGCTGTCATCGGCAAAGCCGCCGATCGGGGTCCCCACTTCCAGTTGCCCCGCGGCGTTGACGGCCACGCCCGTCGCCCCGCGATAGGCCAGGCGGATCTGCCCCGGGTCCGCGCCGGGGTGGACGATGAATTCGTACTTCAGCCGATCCACTGTGCCATAGTAGACCAGGTCAATCCCCGGCCACAGGTCGCGGTAGACGAGGCGAGAGTAGGTGGGCAAGCCCGTACGCCACTCGTCAGGCTGGCCCTTGAAGTAGGAGATGACCGCCTCCTGCTGCTCCTCCCCCACCGGGCGCACGCCCGGGTTCGCCCCGATGAACTCCAGTTTGACCGTCCACCGCTGGATCGCCCCCGCTTCAACGCCAGAGCCCCCAACTTGCTGGAGGTAGCGGAATGGCGAATACCGATTTGCTGATTTGCTGATTTGCTGATTTGCTGACCTACCGATTTGCGATTTGCGATTTGCCATTTGCGTTCCTTCGGCCAGCGCGAAGGTCACGCCCTCCGGCGTAAAGTAGATCATCTTGTCGCTGCCCTGGATATAGTAGGCCACCCGTTCGTCCATCTGCCCCTGGTTCTCCACAAAGTACAGCGGCAGGTGGCCGAAGGCTCGTTCCAGGCGCGCCTGTGTGGCTGCTTCGTCTTGGCCCAGTGGCGCTGGTGCCATCTGTGCCTGGGCTGCCGCGGCTGGTGCGTGGTCAGGGGCAGCAGGCACGGCAGGGGCAGGTGCACCAGGCATTAAGGTCAAGACCACCAACACCATCATCGTCGGACTGAACACCTTTGCACGTATCGCCATCGTCCGCTCCTTTCCTGAAGTGCTTATGCCAAACACAACAAGGCGGCCCGCCCTCACAATGAGCGGCCCGCCTTGCCAGGCAATGGTTTGATGCTCAATCAGACCGGAACCTGGTGATGTGGAATGTGTTGTGTGCTGTCTGCCAGAGCGAGCCGGCCCTTTCACGTTCAGCGTGGTTGCCGAATTATTGTCATTATACAGCGCGACCGAAGAAAAGTCAAGAATGATGCATTGATTCGTGTAAGATGTCACTGGAGAGCAAGATCTGGATCACGAATACCACGAAATCTCGCCAAAGCAGCGGCCGGTTTCGTGTTTTTCGCGAGATTTCGTGCCTCTCGTGGTCCAAATGCCCTCCCCTGATGCCCTTGTGCCAGTGAGTGCCCTGGCTGGTGCTGGCGATGGATGTTCCACGCCGGGCCGATGTGGTGTATAATCTCACCGCATAGAAGACAGGTAGCCGTTCAGCGGGGTAGTCAATGGGACACGGATTTCACGGATTCAACGGATTTTCACGGTTTTTCTCGGCCAAGAGAAGACGTTCAGCCCTCATTGATCCGTGTTCATCCGTCCAATCCGTGTTTGTCCGTGTCCTATTTCGGGCCACCTGAACGCTTACGAAGACAGGTTCGACCCAGGCAGAGGCGGTTGGAGGGAGCGATGTTCACCGGCTTGTTGCTCAAGGAAAGTCTGGAAGACGAGAGTGTCCTGGAAACGCTGCGGGTGACCAAGACCGAGGTGTGGGACGTGGAGAACGCCGTGGATTGGCAGCCCAAGCGCTGGACGGCGATCACGTTCGAGGGCGACGACGATCAAGCCGACGCGCTAGCCAGACGGTTGAGCCGGGCGCTGAAACCTGCGTGGTACGCCAACTTCTCCACCGAGGCGCATGCCTACGTGGTGTTTGCCGGCAGGTTCTTCAAGTATCTCAAGGGCGATAGGCAGGCGCGGGCGGATGCCCAGCAGTACGCCCTCTCCGTGGGCGTTCCCGCGAGCCAGGTTGATTGGGGAGAATAATGGGCCACCCGGTATCCCTGAACCACACGCAGACGGTCGAACTCGTTCCCACCGCGCCGTTCCGCTTCGACGCCACGCTGCACAAGCCCGACCACTTCCCCTCTTCGGACAGCGCCTGGGAACCGGGCGTGCGCTGGCAGACCATGCGCTGGCGCGGCGCGCCCCTGGGGCTCAAGTTCGAGGAGCGCGGGACGGTGGACCAGCCCCGCGTGGCCCTCTCGATCTGGTCGCAGGAGGAACTGCAACCGCCGTTCGCCGCCAGCCTGCTGGACGAGATCGTCTACCGCTACCGCTTTGACCTCGACCTGAGCGAGTTCAACCGGAGGTTCGCGGACGACCCCCTGCTCGGCCCCATCATCGCCCGCTGGCGCGGCTTAAAGCCGCTCAACTGCAACTCGCTCTACGAGTACCTGGTGATCGCCATCGTGCTGCAGAACGCCACCGTGCGCCGTTCGGTGAGCATGCTGCAGGCCCTGTTCGAGCGCTATGGCACGCGGCTGGCCTACGACGGCCGGGAACTGTACTGCTTCTGGGAGCCGCCGGCCATAGACGGCGCGAGTGAGGAGGAACTGCGCGGGCTCAAGGTCGGCTACCGCGCCAAGTCGCTCAAGCGGGTCAGCGCGGCCTTTGCCCAGGGAGAGATTAACGAGTTTGCGCTGAGGGCCAAATCCAGGGTGGAGCAGCGGGAAGCGCTGTTGGGCCTATACGGCATCGGCCCTGCCTCCGTCGGCTACATCCTGGGCGACGTGTTCCATCACCTGGACGAGGCGGATGAATATCCGTTAGACCACATCTCGCCCTGGGAGCAAAAGATCTACTCCAAACTGTTCTTCGATCGAGACCCGGACGATCCGGTTGCGGTGGACGTGCTCTTGCGCACGTTCGACGAGCGTTTCGGCGGGTACCGGGGGCTGGCCGTGCACTACGTGTGGGAAGACCTGTTCTGGCGCTGGAAGCACGAAGGCGTGGCGTGGCTGGACAGGCTGATCAGGCTGTAGATTAGTGTATCTACTGCGACTCGCGCAGCGAGTGCTACCAGATCGAGCACTTTGACCGCGAGGTGCTGGTCAAGGCCAACGCCATCGAGTCGCTCCAGCAAGAACTGGCCCGCAAGCGCGTCGTGGGCACCATCGGCCTGGGTTCGATGAACGACCCCTACATGCCCCTGGAGGCGCAAATGAACCTGACCGGGCGGGCGCTGCGGGTGATCGCCCGCTCCGGCTTCCCGGTGCACGTCATCACCAAGAGCGACCTGGTGCTCAAGGACCTGGACACGCTGTGCGAGATCAACCGGGTCTACGCGGCGGTCAGTTTCACGGTCACGACCGCGGACGACGACCTGGCGAAGAAGGTGGAGCCGAACTCGCCCCTCGTCTCGGCCCGCTTGCGCGCCATGCAGGTGCTGGCGGAACACGGCATTCACACGGGGCTGACCATGATGCCGGTGCTGCCCTTTATCGAGGACAACGAGGAGAATATCCGCCAGATCGTGGAGCAGGCGCACGCGCACGGGGCGGCGTACATCGTCCCCAGTTTCGGCGTGACGCTGCGCGACCGCCAGCGCGCCTACTACTACGAGAGGCTGGACGAGTCCTTCCCCGGCCTGAGGCAGAAGTACGAGCGGGCGTATGGCGAGCGGTATCACTGCCCGGTGCCGGATGCCGAGAGATTGTCGAGCCTATTCCACGAACTATGCCGCCAGCACGGCATCGCCACGCGCATGACGCCCTACCAGCCTGGCACAGCGAAGCAGTTGAGCCTGTTTTGATGCCGGCAGTTGCTGGCGTTTCTGAAGTACTGTCCGGGGCGAATCCTCCCCTCGCGTTTCAGCATCGAAACCATGTTTCACTACTTATCGCTCACCAATTGCAGCAACGCTTGCTCAAACCCGGCCGCATCGGCGTGCTTGAGCGTCGCCCGGCGTCCCTCGATGCGCTCCTCGAGCACCCAGAGTTGAGGCTGATAGGCCTGCCAGTGAGATGCGAACTGCTCAACATCCAGGAAGGCAAGAGCAGGGTCTGCCCTGAATTCCTCCAAGCCGACCTGTGGAGAGAGTTGTCGCTGCCACCACGTCCATACGCCCAGGGGGAACACCTCGCGGGGCACGGCCAGCCGTCCACGGAACCGATACGCCCCCAGTTTGCCGCCATCTTCCAGCACGCCAAAGTACAACAGTGTGCGTAGAAAAGCATTGGAGGCGTTGATGACCACCTTGCGTTCCCCAAACTGGCTGATGATGTGCCGGCGCAGTGCGCTGCTGATGAGTTCGTCACCGGGGATATAACGTTGGGTGATGAAACGTGTGGCCTGCTGGGCCACCTCGTTCTGAGAAATCACGTGGGCCAGGTAAGCAGGTGCCAATGCCTCAGCCGGGTAACGCTGCGCATAGGCGACCCACACATCGTGTTCGGCCGTACTGCGCGACTGGCCCCCGCCTTCCGTTTTGACAAAGTAACGCAGGATGACAGTCAGGCTGTTGCGACGGGTCTTCTCGCCGCCAAGTTCCTGCATAGTCTGAGTGAGGGCCGCCTGTACCAAATCGCTGACGGGCTGCCGTGGCTGCCAGAGGCGATGGACGTCGTGGACCCACTCGGGCTTGATGGGGAAGTCGAAACCGATCACGAGCGCCTTACCTCCACGAAGGGGACCACGAGCTCTTCCAGCGACAGCCCTCCGTGGGAGATCATCGTAGCACCTGCGGACGCGAACATCTCACCACCCGAGGGGTAGACGGGATACACGTCCGGCGGAAGCGCCTTGGTGCGGAAGCGATGCAGGCTGTGCTCTTCGGCATACTCCTGAGCCAGCGCATCCTGGTCATAGATCACCACGCGACGGGCGTAGGTCTCCACCAGCGCCCTGGCCGGCGTCGCCCCGTTGCCCCTGCCTGCGACGTTGCCGTGGTCGGCGGCGACGAAAACCCGGTAACCCCGATTCAACAGCATCGCAAGCAACTTCTCCAGGCAGCCGTCCTCCAGGTAGGCGCGCAGTGCAGCATAGTAGACCCGCTTGTCGGCCTCCGGCGTCATGCCCTTGACGGCGTGCATCACGTCGTCAAAGAGGTTGATGAGTACCCCCAGGCGGCAGTTCTTGCCGGAGGTGGTCGCGTCCACCCCGTCGAAGCCCTGGCCGGTCACCTTCGCGGAAACGTAGGCCACCCGCTTAGGGGGTACGTCGTGGTTGACCCAGTACGCCTCCCAATGGCGGGCATCCTGGTCGGTCTGCATCAGCGTCTCGGCAAAGGCCGTGGGCGGCCGCCCGGCGAACAGCGCCTGGCGGGAGACCGAGGTGACAGTGGGCGCCATCGCGTAGGTGCGGTTCTCGTGGAAGGCCAGGCCCGGCAGCGCCTGGTGCAGGTGGTCGCGCAGCAGGAACCATTGATCCAGCGCCAGGCCGTCGAAGCAGATCAATGCCAGCCGTTCCTGTGGCTCGACATGCTCGCAGAACCAGCGGTTCACGCCGGCCACGCTGATGGGGCCTTTGTTGTCCTGGTAGTAGTGGACGGCGCTGTAACGAGCCTGGACGAAATCCCAGAAGTGGACGTCCAGCGCGAGACGCGCGGCCACCAGAGCAGGTTGGACCTGCTCGTAATCGGCCTGCGGCAGGCTGTTGGCCTGGTAGATCGCTTCGGCCCACTGGACGGCCAGGTCGAGCCAATCGCGTACGTCGGTCTTGCCACTGGGAAGCGTCGTCTCGTCCATCGCCTGGAAGCGCTCCAGGCGTCCCCGTAGCGCGTAGACGAGCCGCTGCCGCTCATCGTCCCTGAGCGTCCTCAACGTCGTGCTGCCCGCCGGCTGAAGGCCGATGCTCGTCCAGGCGCGCTCTTCCGGCAGGGGCTCAGACGGCGCGGGCACGCGGGTGACCAGCCCCTCGGCGAAGAGGTGTGCCAGCAGGGGACGCAGGCGGAGGTCGCCCAGGTCCAGACCTGACGGGCTTGATAAACCTGCCAGGTCTACGTACGCCGCCCACTGCTGGCCCAGCCAGGCGTAGAAAGGCGCGGCGTGATTGAGGAACTCGGGCCGCAGGCCGGCCCCGGCCACGCCAGGCAGCAACCTTTCCGCGATGTAGGTCTCCAGCGCAGGAGGTATCTCGCGCGCGCTATAGTGCTTGTGGATCAGGAACTCGACCCAGCGGGCCGGATCGCCCGCCCCCAGGGGGTCCAACCCGAAGACGACACGCAGGATGAACTCGACCGTCTGCCGTTCCAGGCGCCGCATCTCGCCCCGCTCGACCAGTTGCCGGTGGGCCGGGTAGAGGTCAGCGTAGTAGGCGTTGTCCAATTGAGAGACGACAATGGCGTTGAGGTTGGGGAAAAGCGCGCTGACGCTCAACTCGATGCGCTTGCTCTTCTTCCACAAGTCGTAGGGGATGTGGCGCTCACCGTCGGTAGTATGGACGACGACCACCACGTGCAGCGCTTCTCCCTCGTCCCAACGGCTGCGGTAGGTGCGCTCGAAGGCGGCGCGGAAGGTGACCTCGTCCGCAAGCTCCAGCACGTCATAGTTGCGGTTCTGGACCTCGGCCAGCAGCGCGTCGTCGCGCATCAGGTTGTCGGGGTCAATCACCAGGAGCATGCGCTCCCGCTTGGGGGTAAAGTGGGCCAGGATCGCCTGCTGCCAGGTCTGCACGCTTTGAACCATAACCAACTCCTGATAAAGACTCACCACAGAGACACGGAGGGCACGGAGAAGAATCTCTGTGTTCTCCGTGTCTCCGTGGTTTCTCCTACCCTTCCACCTTGGCCTCGGCGATCTCGATAAAATCGCGCAGGTCGGGGCTGGATTCCAGCAGCCGCCGGTCCAGCCTGCGCCCCACGGTGAGGATATCCCCGAAGCGCGCCGCGCGGTACGCCTCGGTGAAGCCGGCCACCAAGCCTTCCTTGCGCACCTCCTTGAGCCGCTGGCCAGAGCGGGCCGTTTCCAGGTACTCGCCGAACTGGTGCAGCAGCCGCTCGCGGCGCTTGTGTTCCAGTTCCTCGCGGGTGAGGGTGTCGGGGCGCTTCCACTGGCCGTTGGTGCGCACAAAGCCCTCTTCGAGCAGCGCCTTGAGTTCGGGCATCTCGTCCTCCGAGGTCTGCAGTGCCTTGACGAAGGCGGTATAGATGGCGTCGTAGGTGTGGGGCGTCTCCAGTAAGTTCCACAGCCACTGGCGGGCGCTTTTCTCGTCGCTGATAAAGAGGACGGGCTGCCGCCGGGCGACCTTGCCCCGCGGGCGCGAGCGCTTGGCCTTGCGGGCCTCGTACTCGTTGGCCTGGGCCTCGCCGGCGAACCAGTAGCCGTCGCGCTCCTCCAGGCCCCATTGGGGCAGGGCGCGGTAGAACTGCTCCCCGTTGTAGGCGATGCGATAGCCGCGCTGCACGTAGTAGGCCAGGTACTTGGAGTAGAGCATCTCCTGGCTGCGCTCGACGTTGGCGGCGACGGGCAACTGCTGCAAGTGCTGGCGGACGAACTCGGCCTCCAGCCCCTGCCCGGCCTGGGAGAGCAGCCGCTCGGTGAACCCGGCGCGCGGCTTGTAGGCGTTGATCACCAGGTCGTTTTTCACCGCGCCGGGGCTGGTGACTTGGTTAAAGGAGCCCTGCTGCTTGTCAATCACCGTGACTTGGGCCACCAGGAAGCCAGCGTGAGCCATCGCCTCCTGGATGGCGTTCCAGACGGCGGCCTTGGAGTTGTGAAAGGCGACAGTGACCCAGCGGCCCGGCTTGAGTACCCGGTACATTTCGGCAAAGCAGCGGGTCATCAGGTCGCGGTAGTCGCCCAGCGCCTTGCCCTGTGTTTTGCTGATGATGGCTTCAGAATGCGTGTTGGTAAAGA
>Ga0307377_10000246_pt1 | contig 75395 bp, 72 predicted proteins | sample TR3MG_FD_202535 | JGI IMG/M metagenome (GOLD analysis project Ga0307377, IMG submission 202535) | Soil microbial communities from Risofladan, Vaasa, Finland - TR-3 | ecosystem: Environmental > Terrestrial > Soil > Coastal area > Acid sulfate soil | place: Finland: Risofladan, Vaasa | collected...
CGGTTCGCACTATGCCGAGTCCCACCCTCCCCCTACCCCCTCCCTGTGAGGGAGGGGAGAACCTGACCACAGAAAGGGAAACATGGACGACAAGTTTATCCCCATCGCCGCCTGGTACACGGGCGGGAGAACCCGCGCCACCATGGTCCGCCCACCGCGGCTGGGCGATCGTGAGCGTTGGAAGCACGACCTGCAAAACATCGCCGGCTGCGGCTTCAACACCGTGCGCTGTTGGGTGGACTGGGCCACCGGCGAGCCACAGCCCGGCGACTATCGCTTCGAGGCGCTCGATCTGCTGATGGACCTGGCCGAGGAGGTGGGCCTGCGCGTCATCGTCCAACTCTACCTCGATTCGGCCCCCGACTGGCTGGTGAAATACTACCCCGACTGCCGCTACGTCTCGGCCGGCGGCGTGCCCGTGGATTCCCAGGGCGCACCCGGCTATTGCTACGACCATCCCGGCGTGCGCGCGGCCGCCGAGCGCTTTATGCGCGCGCTCGCCGGCCACGTCACCGCCCGCCCGCCCTTCCTGGCCTGGGACCTGTGGAGCGAACCGCACATCGTCCAGTGGGGCTACTTTGACTTCCTGCCCCAACCGGCCGCGTTCTGCTACTGCCACCACACCGTCCAGCGCTTCCGCGACTGGCTCCGCCGCCGCTACCCGAGCCTGGAAGCGCTCAACGAGGCCTGGTACCGCCAGTTCTCCAGTTGGGACGTGGTGCTCGCCCCCAAGTTCATCTCCCTCATGACCTACACCGAGTACGTGGACTGGTTGCAGTTCATCATGGACAAACTGGCCGAGGATCTGCGCTGGCGGCACACAACCGTGCGCCAGGCCGACGACCACCTGACCACCAGCCACTCGGCCATCCCCTCCATCCTCTCCCTGCCCACGGACGAGCAGGGCTCTCCCGACGACTGGCGCATGGCCCGCCAGGTGGACGTCTGGGGCACTTCGCTCTATCCCAAGCACGTCGGAGCGCGCGAAACGAACGACCCGTCGTTTCGGGCCGCCATGCTCGCCGGCACCCGCTCCGCCTGCGCCTCCGTCGGCCGCCCGTACTGGCTGGGAGAACTCCAGGGCGGGCACGGCTACGTCGGGTTGTTTGCCTCCCCCGTGACCGCCGCCGACGCCCGTTCGTACGCCTGGCACTCCATCGCCCACGGTGCCAAGGGGCTCTGCTTCTACGCCTGGCACCCCATGAGCAGCGGCTACGAGTCGGCCGGCTTCGGCCTGGCCAACCTGGACGGCACCCCCAGCGAGCGCGCCGTGGCCGCCGGCCAGGTCGCCCAGGTCGTCACCCGCCACATGGACCTCTTCTACGCCGCCAAGCCTGTCCGCGCGCGGGCGGCTATCTGCTGGAACGTGCTCTCCAACGTCATGTGGGTCTGTATGCGCCAGCCCCAGCACTACATCCCCAGCCGCAGTACTATCGGCGCCTACCGGGCGCTGTACCAGGAGCACGTGCCCGCCGACTTTATCCACGTGGACCAGATCGCCAGTGGTAAACTGGAGGATTACGACCTGCTATACCTCCCCTTCTCTTTCATGATCTCCCGGGCCGCAGCGACCAGGATCGAGGAATTCGTGCGCCAGGGTGGGGTGGTTCTGGCGGAAGCGCGCACCGCCTGGAACGACGAGATGGGCACCTGTGGCGAGGCAGTGCCCGGCCTCGGGCTGGAGCAGGTGTTCGGCTGCCGGGAGCGGGGCGCAGAAGGGGTGCCGGAAGACGTCGCCGTGCCGATCCACGTCACCCGCGACCACGCGGCATTGCCCTTGCTGAAAAAGGGGGACGTGCTGGCCGGCGCCCGTTTCCGGGAGGAGTTGGAGGTCCTGTCCGAGACGGCCCAGGTGGTGGGGGAGTTCGAGAATGGTGGCCCGGCCATCGTCGTCAATCGCTACGGCCAGGGCTGGGCGATTTTCATCGGCACCATGCTGAGTCTCGGCTTTTTCAAGTTCCACGATGGTAACGCCGGACGGCTGCTCAAGGGCCTGGCCCGGCTGGCAGGAATCGAGCCACCGGTGCAGGTGGAAGGGATTCCGGGAGGGTTGGACGTCGAGCCGGTCCTGTTGGAAGGGGAAGATGGAGATAGCCGCCTCTTCCACATCTTCTTCGCCTTCAACCACACCGACCAGGCCGTCCAACCTCAGTTCCGGATCTCCCTACCCCAGGGAAACTATACGGCCACGGACCTGGTGGCCGCCCAGCCGGTGGCGTGCCGCTATCAGGATGGTCGCCTGGTGCTGAGTAAGCCGCTGGAGCCGGGAGAGATCTGGGTGGTCCAGGTCCGCGGGTAAGATATTCTTCGCTGCGCTCAGAATGACAATGTTGTCATTTATCCTCTCTCGCGTTATAATCCCCGCGCAATGAGCAAGATCGCACGCTTCGAAGCCCTGGCCGAGCGACTGGTGGAGGGCACCTTTGCCCGCCTGTTTGCCGGGCGGCTCCGCCCGCTGGAGGTCGCCACGCACCTCACGCGCGCCCTGGAAGACGACCAGGTCCTCTCTGCCGACGGCACGCCCCAGGCTCCCACCCACTACTGGGTCCACCTGCATCCCGCAGACTGCGCGGCGCTGGCGGTGGAGCAACCGGGGCTCGAGGCGGAACTGGCCCACCACGTGGCCGAATTGGCCGCCCAGGCCAACCTTATGCTGCAAGTCACCCCCGTCGTGCACGTGGTGCCCGACGAGGGGATCGGCCTGCGCCAGGTGCGCGTCGAGGCGCGCTGGATGCCCGAAGAGGCCGATGCTCTCGAAAGGACCCGCCAGATGGAGGACAGTGCCGAGGAGGCCGAGGCCGCTGCCACCGCCGTCCCCATGGGCCGCCCATTCCTGATCCTGGAAGGCCGCCGTCACGTGAATCTCTTGCAGCCCGTGATCGCGGTCGGACGCGCGCTCGACAACGACCTGATCATCGAGGACCCGCGCATCTCCCGCCACCACGCGCAACTCCGCCTGCGCTACGGGCGCTACGTGCTCTACGACCTAGGCAGCGCCAGCGGCACGCAGATCAACGATTATCCGATCGAGGAGTGTGTACTACACTCCGGCGACATCATCTCCTTCGCGGGCGTCCAGGTCATCTACGGCGAAGATCCGCCCACGCCGGGGCTGCCGTCGAGTAGCGAGGACACCCCGTTCCTTGCCCCTCAGGAGGTTGAGCCCGACTAGCGATGGACGTGCTGCTGCTCGTCTTACGCATCCTGCTGGCCCTCTTGCTCTACGCCTTTCTGGCCGCCATCCTCGTCATGCTCTGGCGCGACCTGCGGCAGGCCGCCGCTGGCCGCGAGGTCACCCGCCCGGCCGGGCAACTGGTCGTGCTGCACGCGGCCGACGATGCCCTCGCCGTGGGCGTTGCCTTTCCCTTGCAGCCGGTCACTTCCATCGGTCGCTCGCCGGCCAACACCATCTCGATTCCAGACACCTACGCTTCCGCCCATCACACCTTGCTCACCTGGCGGGAGGGCCAGTGGTGGCTGCAAGATCGCGACAGCCGCAACGGGACGCTCCTCAACGGCACGCGCATCAGCGGCCCCACCGTCGTCAGCGCGGGCGACGTCATCGGCGTGGGCCGTACACAACTGAAACTGGAGTTGGAATAATGGACCTGGGATTGCACGACAAGATCGCCTTGGTGACCGCCGCCAGCAAGGGGTTGGGCCAGGCCGTCGCCCTGCGCCTGGCCGAGGAAGGAGCCCACCTGGCCATGTGCGCGCGCGGCGAAGCGGTCCTGGCCAGGGCGGCCGCCGAGATCGAAACGCAGACCGGCCGCCAGGTGTTGGCGCTCCCGGCCGACGTCGCCGACCCGGCCACGCCGGACGCGCTGGTCAAAGCGGCCGTCGAGCGGTTCGGGCGGCTGGACCTGCTCATCGTCAACGCCGGAGGACCGCCGCCGGGGCAGTTCCTCGACCTGGCCCCCGCCGACTGGGAGGCCGCTGTGCAGTTGACGCTCATGAGCGCCGTGCGGCTCTGCTATGCCGCCGTGCCGGTGATGAAGAAACAGGGTGGGGGCTCCATCCTGGCCATGACCTCCATCACCGTCAAGCAGCCGCTGCCCAACCTCATCCTCTCGAACAGCCTGCGCCTGGGGGTGGCCGGGCTGGTCAAGACCCTGGCCGACGAACTGGCCCCCTTCGGCATCCGCGCCAACGCCATCTGTCCCGGCTGGACCCGCACGGCGCGGGTGGAGCAACTCCTGCGTGACCGGGCGGCGCGGAACTCGACGACCGTGGAGGAGGAGGCTGCCAGGATCACCGCCGCCATCCCCCTCGGGCGCATAGGCACGCCGGAGGAATTCGCCGCCGCGGCCGTCTTCCTCGTCTCCCCCGCTGCCTCCTACGTCACCGGCGTCAGCCTGCTGGTAGACGGGGGCATGTACCGCGGAATGCTATAGAATAGCCTACCTTCCCGAAAGGTCCGACCTTTCGGGAAGGTAGGAGATCGCACTATGGGCGACGATACGCACCTCGGATGGAGTGACTGGTCCTGGCTGGCGAGCCTGCTGGCCATCGGCTGCCTGACGCTGGGACTCTTCGCGCTCACCGCCGATCGCTTCACCGGTGGGCAGGGGGGCGTCCCGCTGGACGATGCCTGGATCCATTTCCAGTTCGCCCGCAACCTGGCGCGGGGCGACGGCCTCTCCTTCAACCCCGGCCAGCCCACCTCTGGCTCCACCGCGCCGCTGTGGACGCTGCTCCTGGCCGGCGTGTACTGCGTGGGCGGCCGCTTCCCACTGGTCGGGCAACTGCTGAGCGGGGCCTGCTTCCTGGCCGCGCTGGTGGCCACCTACGCCCTGGGCAAGCGCCTGACGGGCCGCCGTTGGACCGCGTGGCTGGCCGGGGCGGTCGTCGCCGCCAACGGCCGCTTTGCCTGGGCTGGCCTCTCGGGACTGGAGACCCCCCTGTTCGCCGCGCTGAGCCTGGCCGGCATCGCCGCGTACCTGAGCGACCGGGCCGCCGGCCGCTACCGGCTGCGCACGTCTGCCCTCTTCGGCCTGGCCGCCCTCAGCCGGCCCGAAGGCTACCTCCTCTTCGCCCTGGCCCTGGCCGATGCAGTCCTGCAAATCGCAAACCAGCAAATCAGCAAATCAGCAAATCGCAAATCGCAAATCGCAAATGGCAAACGGCGAATGGCGAATGGCGAATCGCAAACCCCGCAACACGCGACACGGAACACGGAACACGCATCACGTTTCACGTTTCACGTTTCACGTTTCACGTTTCACGCATTACGCCTTACTCTTCCCTTCTCTGTCCTCGTCCTCCCCTACCTCCTGTTCTCGCTCAAGACCAGCGGCCACCTGCTCCCCAACACTTACCACGCCAAAGCGGTGATAGACTTCCGGCCTGACCTGGACTTCTTGAGCCTGGCCGCCCGCTACCTGGTCCTGGACAACCCGCTCCTGTTGCCCTTTTACGTGCTGGGGCTGGGCATCCTCTTCCGCCGCGCACGGCTACTGAGCCTGTGGAGCGCCGGATTGCCGCTCGTCTACGCCTTCCTCCACGCCGTCCTCTACCAGCACGGCCGCTACCTGATCCCCCTCATTCCCTGCAACGCGATCATCGGGGTGGTGGGGTTGGTGGAGGCGCGGAGGTATGTGCCACGGCTCAGGACCCTCACCCCGGCCCTCTCCCTGGGAGGGAGAGGGAGCATTCTCCCCTCCCTCACAGGGAGGGGCAGGGGGAGGGCGAGCTCGGCTATGCAGGAAGGTCCCACCCTCACCCCAACCCTCTCCCTGGGAGGGCGAGGGAGCATTCTCCCCTCCCTCACAGGGAGGGGCAGGGGTAGCATTCCCCCCTCCCTCACAGGGAGGGGCGGGGGGAGGGTGGGACTGGCGTTGATCTGCCTGCTCGTCGTGGCAGGGACGGCCTGGCGGCTGCCCACCATGGCCGGACTGTACGCCTGGAACGTGGACAACGTCAACCAGATGCACGTCGCACTCGGCCACTGGGTGGCCGAGAACACGCCGCCGGACGCGCTCCTGGCCCTCAACGACATCGGCGCGATCACGTACATCTCTGAGCGGCCGGTCGTGGACCTGGCGGGCTTGGTCACGCCGGAGGTCGTCCCACTCCTGCGCGCCCCCGACCGGGATGCGCGACTGGCGGATTTTATGGCCGCCCAAGGCGTGCAATACGTGATCATCTTCCCCAACTGGTTCCCCGGCCTGGCCGCCCGCAGCGACGTACTGGAGCCGGTACACCAGGTCACGCTGGAGCGCAACACCATCGCCGGGGGGCAGACCATGGTCGTCTACGAGGCCCACTGGCGGAAATAGCGGACAGGAGTAGAATTGGGGTGTCCGCCAAAATGAAGGCGGCAGGAAGGGTGTAAGATGCGGATTGACTATGTCGTCTGTCCTGCTAATATTGCAGACAAGATCGAATCGAAGCACGATGTGACTGTTCGCGAGGCGCGTCAGGCGCTGCTCGGCAATCCTCGCATCCGGTTTGCTGAGAAAGGGTACATAGAAGGAAATGATGTGTACGTCGCTTTCGGGCGAACTTTCGGCGGAAGATATCTGGCCGTGTTCTTTGTGCACAAGCCTACTACTGCCACGGCTATCATCATAAGCGCTCGCGATATGAGTAAGAAGGAGCGAAGGTCCTATGGACGCAAGTAGACTGAGTAGTATCTCCAAGGCGGATTCGTTGGAGAAGATGGGAGAATTCTGGGACACTCATGATTTCACAGACTTCGACACTGATGCACCTGACGTCGAGTTCGAAATCTCGTCTGCTGTGCCGATCGAGCCAGAACTACTCTCGGCAGTCGAGAGACAAGCGCGGCTACGGGGCGTCAGTGTGGAAACGCTGGTGAACCTCTGGCTACAGCAGAAATTGGCAGAGCAGGCGGGAGCATAGATGAGGCCCTGGACGATCTGCGCCGTACTGTGGCTGATCTATACTACACCCTGAAAGAGGAACATGCATCCCTGGGTCCCATGCCCGCGCAGGTATGGGACTACCTTGCCCAAACCACCGCCGAGCCATGAGAGATTACCACATCAACATTTTCTACAGTGAAGAGGACGAGGGATATATCGCTGACATACCTGACCTGGAAGCCTGCTCGGCCTTCGGCAGCACGCCTGAAGAGGCACTCATCCAGGTTCAGATTGCCAGGGCTGCCTGGCTTGAGGCGGCCCGCGCCGATGGCAAGCCGATCCCCGAGCCCACATACCGGCCCTTGATATACCAGGCCTACCCGATTGCAGCCTGAAGAATGTCACGTTGTACAGACGGCAGACGACAGATCAAGGAGCACATCCCATGACAGACAACCCCATTCGCATCGGCGTCATCGGCGGCTCTGGCCTCTACCACATGGAAGGGCTGGCCGGCATCGAGGAACGCCGCATCTCCACTCCCTTCGGTGACCCCTCCGACGCCGTCGTCGTTGGCACGCTGGAGGGGGTGCGCGTCGCCTTCCTGGCCCGCCACGGCCGCGGCCACCGCATCACCCCGACCGAGGTCAACTACCGCGCCAACGTCTACGCCCTCAAGACGCTGGGCGTCGAACAAATCGTCGCCATCTCCGCCTGCGGCTCCCTGCGCGAGCACCTCCACCCCGGCGAAATCGTCGTCCCCGACCAGTTGTTCGACTTTACCAAAAAACGCGCCTACTCCTTCTTCGGCGGCGGGCTGGTGGCCCACATTGGCGTGGCGGAGCCCTTCTGCGGGCGCCTCTCCGCCCTCCTGGCCAAGGCGTCGCTCGAGGCCGGCGGCACCGTTCACCGGGGTGGGCGCTTCATCACCATCGAAGGCCCGCGCTTCTCCACCCGGGGCGAAAGCCTCACCTACCGCGCCTGGGGCATGGACATCATCGGCATGACGTCGAGCCCCGAAGCGTTCCTGGCCCGCGAGGCGGAGATGTGCTACGCCGTGATGGCCCACGTCACCGACTACGACGTCTGGCGGGAGACGGGCGAGCCGGTCAACGTCGAGATGCTGCTGGCCACGCTCTCCGCCAACGCCGCCCTGGCCCAGAGGACCCTGCGCATCCTGCTGCCCCGCCTGGCCACGGCAGAGCGGGGCTGCGAGTGCGGCTCGACCCTGGCCGCCGCCCTCATCACCCAGCGCGACCTCATCCCGCAGGAACTCAAGGAGAGACTGGCGCCGATCGTGGGCAAGTATCTCAAGTAGGGAGCGGGGATCAGGGATCAGGGATCAGGGATCAGTGAACAGATACCTTTTTTACACAGAGATACACAGAGAAGCCACAGAGACGCACAGAGAACTTTACATAACAAAGCGACGAACACCGTCTTTCAGAAGCTTAACGTTGAAGTTGATCAGTAAGCCCACCTTACAGCCGGAGAATCTGAGGTAAGACAACACTTGCGCTTCATGAACGTCGGTAAACTGCTCCACTACTTTCAACTCAACAACCACCTTCTGCGCCACCAACAAATCTATCCGGTATCCCTGGTCCAGGCGAATTTCCTTGTAGATCAGGGGCAGAGCCTTTTGCCGTTCAACGGTCAACCCCCGCTGCTCAAGTTCATAAGCAAGGCAGGTCTCATAAGCTGATTCCAGCAAACCTGGCCCTAAATGCCTATGTACCTCAATTGCCGCACCGATAATCTGCTCAGTCAACCGATTCAGCTCAGTGCGATCTTGCGATTCACGCATTCTCACCTTTTGACCCTCTGTGTGTCTCTGTGTTTTCTCTGTGTGACTCTGTGTAACCTCTGGATACGAGAAACAGGGGACCGTACTCGCCCCGCGCGATCACTACTTGGCCTCATGGTATGCTGAATCCTCGAATAGGGCAAGGCAGGTGAAGCGAAAAGCACCCCGGCCGGCCATCACCTCCTCGATTGCTGCTCGTTCCTGGAGGCGATTGGCGATGAGATTCTTCACGGTGATCCCTATTATAAAGACGCTGATGACGGTAATAATGTTCATTCCGACCTCCTGGGCGTGCAACGACACCCTCTCACTCCATCCACCACCCGTTCCGGCGGTTCCCCTTTGCTGACGAAACCATCCGCTCCTGCCGCCAGCGCCGCCTGCCGCGCCCCGGGCCTGGTGCTGAGTGCGATCACGGCCAGCCCCGGGTACGCGGTCCGCAGGTTCGCCAGCGCTTCCGCCGCCCCTCCTCGGGCCGGCAACTCCCAGTCCAGGAGTACCAGGTCGGGCTGTTCTACTCCGATCAACTCCAGTGCCTGTGCCAGGTCTCCGGCCTCACCGACCGCGGTGACGCCCAATTCTTCGCGCAATAACAGCCGCAGTGCCGAACGCACCTGAGGCTGGTCGTCTATAATCAGCACGCGCATTCCGTTTCTCAACATCCCATATCATCTCCGCTCCGTCCCGTGTTGACTACAGTGTAACACAAAACGACTCCCCGGCGCATCAGCCAACCGGGGAGTCTGTGGACTGGACAGAAGGGGGGTTTTTTCGCTGGTCACATGACCAGGCTACGGGCTCGTCACGGCCACACGACCACGACCTCCGTCCCGCGCCCGACCTCGCTCTGGATCGTCAGCCGGGCATTGATGGCCTCGGCCCGTTCACGCATGATGCCCAGGCCGAGGTGGTCCGGCGGGGTGGAGTGTGGATCGAAGCCGTGGCCGTCGTCACGGATGATCATTTCGACCCTCACCCCCTCCCCTCTCCCTGGGAGGGAGAGGGGGGCACCTTCACCCCCGGCCCCGCTCCCTGGGAGGGAGAGGGGGGCACCTTCACCCCCGGCCCCGCTCCCTGGGAGGGAGAGGGGGGAGGAATGCAGGCTTACCGCCACCTGGCTGGCGTTCGCGTGCTTGGCCACGTTGTTGAGCGCCTCTTGCGCGATGCGGTACAGGGCCACTTTCACTTCGGGGGGCAGCGGGCACTCTCGATCCACCTCCACCGTCACTGGCACGCGCACCCGGCCTCGGAGCGCCTCGGCCAACTGGCGCAATAGTTCGTTCATCTCCGCCTCGACCAGGGCGGCCGGGCGCAGTTCCAGGAGCAGCGTGCGCATCTCTGCCAGTGCGCCCCGCGTCAACTGGCGTACCTCCTCCAGGCGTACCCGCCCTACTTGCGGGTCCCGCTCCCACAGGCGGGGCAACACGTCGGCGATCAGGCTGGCTGAAAACAGGGTTTGTGTCACCGCGTCGTGCAGGTCGCGGGCCAGGCGGCTGCGTTCCTCCACCACCGCCAATTCCTGCGCCCGTCCATAGAGTTGGGCGTTCTCGATGACGAGCGCGGCTCGCTGGGCCAGCGCGGTGAACAGTCGCAACTCCTCACTGCCGAACGCGCGGGGTTGTGCATAGTTTACGTTGAACACGCCAAAGACCTGGCCGCCGATCTTGATCGGGACGTGCATGAACGAGTGGATCCCCTCTGGCTCGACGATCCACCTGGCGACGCGGGGGTCGGCGTCAGCATCTTCCACGATCACCGGTGCGCCGCTGGCGGCGGCACGCCCCACCGCCCCCTCGCCTGGAGCGAAAGACATGCGGGCCAACGTCTCGGCGCTGAAGCCACGGGCGGCTCCCACCACCAATCTGCTGCCCTGGGCATCCCACACCATCAGGGTGCTCTTGTCGGCCCGCAAGACGTCCATCGCCACGCCCACCAGTGTGTGCAGTACCTCATCCAAATCCAGGTGGCGATACAGTTCCTCGTCCGCGTGGTAGAGCGCTTCCAGTTCCCGCATCCGCCGTTCCGCCTGGCCAAACAGCCGTGCGTTTTCCACCGCCACGCCGATTTGGCCACTGATGGAGGTGAGCAACTCGACGTCCTGAGGCGAGAACTCCCGGTAGCCGCGGGTGATCAGAAACATGGACCCCAGGACCTTGCTCCGCGAAATCAAGGGAAAGGCCGCCACGGAGTGGAACCCACTTTCGCTGACCGCCAGGCGTGTCAGCCGCGAATCTACAGATATATCCTTCGCCACCAACGGTTCACCGGTCTGGACCACCCGGCCCGAGAACCCCTCTCCCCCCTTCAGGTGGTCAATCTCGGCCACCAACTGTGGGCTGAGGCCGCGATGGGCCGCGATCGTCAGATCCTCGCCACCTTCCTGCGACAGGTAGATCCCGCCCGCCTCGATCCCCGTGACCTCGAGCGTCTTGTCCAGGGCATCGTTCAGGACTTGCCCCAGGTCCAGCGAGCGGCTCACCACGGTGGCGATGGCGTTGAGGGCGGCCAGTTCTCGCGTCCGGTCGGCCACGCGCTGTTCCAGGTGGGCGTATGACTCTTGCAGTTCGGCTGACATCAAGTTGAACTGCCTGGCCAACTCCTCAACTTCGTCCCCGGTGTGGGCCGTGATCGTCTGGCTCAAGTCGCCCCTGGCCACCGCCTGGGCCGCGCCGATCAGTTCTACGAGCGGCTTGGTGATCCGCCTGACTCCCACCGTGGCGACGAGCGTGGGCACGACCACCCCTAGCGCCAGCAGTACCAGCAAGAAGCGCTGGTAGCCCTGGCTGGCACTGGTCAACGTAGCCCAGCGCTCCTCGGTGACCAGCCCCCAGGGGGTGCCTGGGACCGGCGCGAAGCCAGCGACGATGTTCCGGCCCTCGGAATCACGGGTGTGGATGGCCCCTGCCTGACCATACAGGGCTTGCTGCGCCGCTGTTTGGTCAGCAACGTACTCGCCGATGCGGCTGGCAGTCGAATGGTAGATCACCTGGCTGCGGCTGTCTACCAGGTAAGTGCTGCCACCCTCTCCCAGGCGCAACTTGACGATATCGCCGTAGAACGCACTGACGGCCGTCGCTCCCAGCCGAAACATGCCGGCCATGCTCCCCAGCAGTTCCCCCTGTTCGCCGATGATCGGCACCGCCACGACGATCACTTCTGCACCGCCCGGCCCGTCGGGCACGATGTCGGAAAAGACAGGCTGCGGCAGGCTGAGGATCTGGGAGCGCGCAATCGCCCGATAGTAGGGGCGATCAGACCAGTTCTGCCCCAGGATCTCCGGCCGCTCCGGTTCGGTTGCTATCACCGTTCCGAACGTATCGAGGACCACCACCCCCCCGTCGAACACTGCCAGCCGGTTGCGGGCCCGTTGGAGCGCGTCACGTTGGGCCGCCGGCCCCCGTTGGTACATGGAGGAGCGCCCCAGCGCGTCGAGCAGATCGGTGTATTCCGCCAGTTCCGTCGCCAACTGGCCGGCCGAGAGGCGGATCACTTCCTGGTCTCGCTGGATCACCAATTCCTCCGTCACCCGCTGGTAGGCGTAAAAGGTCACCAGCGCTACCGCGACCAGGATGATGGCCGTCGGCACGAAGGACCACACGATGATCTTGGTGCGCAGCCCCCAACGGATTGCGGATTGCGGATTGGGGATTGGGGATTGGGGATTGGGGATTGCGGATTGCGGATTGGGGATTGCGGATTGTTGGCTCACGACTTGTTGCTCCTTGCTGTCTGAATTGAGGAAACCGTCATCGCCACGAGTTGGTCTGCTTCGTCCAGGAGGTTAGCCACGTCGTCATGCCGGACCAGCCTGGACTCGATGAGTAACTCCATCCAATACATGGACTCGTCCGCTTCTTCTTCCATTATGCCCATCTTGGAGATAAAGTCTGCCCGCGATTTCGCTCTGCAAGCCGCCCGATAGTTTGCTCCGACAAAAGTGCCCGAACGTAGCAACTGCTTACCAAGCACGTCAGCCATCTGCCCTCTCGGTAGCGATTGAACCAGGCGAATAACGCGGAGCGCGAACTCTTTCGTCCTCCTCTTCATCTCGCGCTTCATCTCCTCCCTTCCACAATCCGCATTCCGCACTCCCCATTCCCCAATCCGCATTCCGCAATCTGCATTCCGCAATCAAGTTTGTGCTTCTTGTATTCGCTGGCAGGCCGCTTCCATCTGTTCCACCGGGGCCTGGCCCAGGCCAAAGATCTGGTCCCAGGCCAGGTAAGTGATCCGCCTGGCCTCTGCCATGTTGGCGAAGACTTCCGCCGTCACCGAATAGCCCTTGATGTGGCCATCCGCGAAGGCAGCAATGTCCCGTTCCGCGATCTTGCCCGGGAACTCGGCGCGGACGAAGCCGATCCACTCGTTCACCAGCGAGGCCCGTGCCGGTTGGAGGAAGCTGGCGCGCGCCATGGCCCGGCCGTATTCTCTGCTGGTGAGGAACTTGAGCAGTTCCCAGGCCGCGTCGGAATGGCGGCTTCCGGCGTAGATGCCAAAGCCGTCCGTCGTGGCCAGCGTCACCCGGCGCACCGGCCCTGCCGGGAACGGCACGACCCCGACCCGAAAGTCGGCGCCTGCCAGAATGTCCTTCAACGCCCAGGACCCATCTTCGACCATGGCGACCCGCTTGGTGATGAACGCCTGGCGCGTGGACGTGTTCCGCGCGTCCAGCGGCGTCGCCATCACCCGGTCGTCCCACATGCGGGCTTGGATCCACTCCATCGCCGCCATCGCCTCAGGCTCGCACATGCGGCACTGGGTTGGATCGTCGGGGTCCACAAAGTGGCCGCCCCAGCCGTTCACGTGCATCTGGATGCGATCCCAGGAAATATCGAGCATGCTGCCCCACAGGTCGGTCTTGCCGTCGTCGTCCCGATCTTGGGTCAGGCGTGTCATAGCCGCCCGGTAATCGTCGTGGTCCCACTCCGCGTCGGGATAGTCTGTGCCGTATTCCGCAAAGAGGTCCAGATTGTAGTACAGGGCCAGCGCGCCGTGGTACTTGGGCAGGCCATACTGCCGCCCGTCCTTGGTGAATAAGGAGCGATACTGGGCCGGGTCCCAGTCGTCAATGGTCGCCTGGTCCAGGTCCGCCTCCACGTAGGGGCGCAGGTCGAGCGTGTACCCTTTCTGGGCCAGGATGGGGAAGAAACTGCAGCAGGCCTGGAAAACGTCCGCGGCGGTGCCGGCCTCCATGTCCGCCAGCACCTTCGCCTCAAAGTCCTCCGGGTCGGGGGTGTAGAAGACGCGGATGTGGGGGTGGGTCTCGTGAAACTGCTCCAGCATCTGCTGCGCCATGGGGGGGAACCACTCGGTGCGCCAGTCCTGATAGACCAGTCGTACCTCCTCTTCACCTGGCGGGCTGGGCTGGGGCTGGAGTGGGGCGCAACCGCTCAGGAGCGCTCCGGCGGCGGCCGCTCCTGCCTGGCGCAAGAACTGCCGCCTGGACATCCTCGGCCAACCAGCAATCTTCGTCGGGCGGTCCTCGTGCCTGCCATTCGACGCACCTTCTATGGGTTCCATGATCCCTCCTCGCTCTGCGCTCACTCTGTTGTGGATTCAGCCGGCTTTCAAGCGAGCCCATTCTATATCACTTTGACGGCGAGTGCAATTAGCGAACCTTCCCGAAAGCTGCCTGAACCCAGTCCACCATAAAGGGTAAAAATGCGCCCATTTTCGGATCAGCTTTCGGGAAGGTACGAAAAACTCCCCGGCGCATCGGCCAACCGGGGAGTTGGAGGATCATGATCGCGGGCACCATTCGCCCTGCTCAGGTACCCAGGTGTGATTCCTCGCCGTGCTCGGCCACCAGCAGGCAGTACAACTCGGCAAAATCGTTGATCGCATAGTCGGGCTCCACACCAGGTGCCACCTGACCAAACAGGCAGGTCTGCACACCCGCAGCCTGTCCCGCCAGGACGTCTATCTCGCGATCCCCGACGGCCAGCACCGCTTCCCGCTCGAGGCCATGCCGCCGGAGCAGTTCTTCGAAGGCCGCCGGGTCCGGCTTCTTCGGGAAGCCGTCGTCCGCGCTCAGACAGTCGGCAAAGTACCCCGTCATCTGGTGGGCCGCCAGGAGCCGCTGCAGCGACTCGCGCCCCCGGTGCGTGACGATATAGTTCCTGCCCCCCGTCGCAACCACGTAAGCGCACACGTGGGCCGCGCCGTGAAAGGGGGGCTGCTCTCCGGCCGGCATGCGGACGTAATGTCCCTGAAACTCCCGCGTCAACTCGTCGGCGTCCAGGCCAAACTGGCCCGCCAGCGTGTTCGCACAATGCCCGAGCGACTGCCTGGCCAGATCCACGATCCGCGCCAGGGGTACCTCGGCCCCGTGCTCCTGCAAGGCCAGGGCAAACGCCCTGGCGATGGCAGGGTACGTATCGAACAACGTCCCATCCACGTCCCAGATCACATCACGAATCACCGGAATCTCCTTGCGCTACCGTGCCGCTCGCACCGCCCCCTCGCGCCGCTCGCGCCGGACAACAGTCCGGCGCACGACTCCAACGTCCCACAGTCCTCATAACCGGGACGTGCTGGAACCCAAGAGGGATCAAACCACGGAGTCACAGAGAGCGCGGATGAGTACATCCGACGGAGAAACCCCCCAAAAACCTCTGTGTTCTCCGTGTCTCCGTGGTGAGTTTCTTGCTCACTCCTGTGCTTGATCCTGTACGCTCAGTATAGCGCAAAAATCCCCCCGCCGCATCAGCCAGACGGGGAGTTTTGATACTGGTCAGGCGGTCAGTCTCTGGCCTGGCCAGATGACCAGCGCTAACACTCGCTATACCCACACGTATAACACCGCCGGCAGCCTTCCTCGTTCACCAGTGCCGCGTGCCCGCACTCCGGGCACAGGTCTCCTGCCGGAAAGAGGGGCAGTTGCCCGGCCTCTTTCTCTTCCGTCACCGCTTCCACCATCCCCAGGTGCTCGGCCAGCACCTGCGCCACCCCGTCCGGCAGGCTGCGCACCCGGTCGCGCCCGAACCCCAACGGCCGCCCGCCGCCGATCCCCTTCAACTGCTTCACCACCTGCTGCAGCCGCCGTGTGGCCGAGAGCGGCGAGGGAATGCGGAGCAAGAGCGAAATCAGCCGCCCGATCGCCTCTGCCACCGCCGCCGTGTCGGACCCGGCCTTTCCCACGTTCAGGAACACCTCGAACGGCTCCCCATCCCCGTTGGTGTTGACGGTGATGTAGGCCGTCCCCAGCGGGGTGTCCAGGCCGTACGTCTCCCCCTTCAGCCGGTGCGGGCGCGGCCGCACCGTCGCCTGCCCCGTCGTCCCGCGCGCCTGCTGCGCCGCCCGGCGCGTCGCCTCCGTCTCCAGCACCACCCTCTCCCGCGAACCGGTCACGTACACCGTCAGCCCTTTGCAGCCCAGTTCCCAGGCCAGTTGGAAGGCCCGCGCCACGTCCTCGGGCCTGGCGGTGGCGGGGAAATTGATCGTCTTCGAGATGCTCGAATCCACGAACGCCTGCAGCGCCGCCTGCATTCGCACGTGTTCCTCGGCGCTGATGTCCCCGGCCACCACGAACACCTCGCGCACCTCTGGCGGCACCTCTGTTACGTCCTGGCACCCCCCGCTCGCCATTACCTGCTGCACCAGTTGCGCGCGGGTCGTCTCGTCCAACCCGGCCTGCTCCAGCGCCTCCAGGAACAGCGGGCTCACGTACTTGAGTTCCAGGTCCCGGCCATCATCGTTCACGTGGCGCACGTAGGCCAGCGCAAAGATCGGCTCGCAGCCGTAGGCCTCGCACCCGGCCACCGTCCCGATCGTCCCGGTGGGTGCCACCGTCGTCTGGGCCGCGTTGCGGATGCCGTAACGCCGGAGCCCCTCGACGATGGTCTCCCAGTCCAGTGGTGGCCGTCCCCACTTTTCGAGCCGCCTGTAAGGGGCCACTGGCTCGGGTGGCCTCCAGCGCACGTCCTCCGGATCATAGATGCTCTCTGCGATCGCCGGGAAAGGCCCCCGCTCGCGCGCCAGTGCGATACTGGCGCGCATGCCATGGTAGCGCACAAACTCCATCACCTGCGCCGCCAACTCCTGCCCCTCCTCGCTCCCGTAGCGCACCCGCAGGCTCACCATCAGGTCGCCCAGCGCCATGATGCCCAGCCCGATCCGCCGTGTGCGCTGAGCCGCCTCCTTCAGTTGCGGCACCGCCGGCACGTAGGCGTTCGCCTCGATCACGTCGTCCAGGAAGCGCGTCCCCAGTTCGACCGTCTCCCGCAGCCTCTCCCAATCTATCGCCGGGTGGCCGTTGGCCCCGTAGCGCAGGTGCCGCGCCAGGTTCACCGACCCCAGGCAGCAGTTTTCGTACGGGAGCAGAAACTGTTCTCCGCAGGGGTTGGTCGCCTCGTACTCCCCCAGGTGTGGGCAAGGGTTGGCCTGGTTGGCCGTGTCCAGGAACAGCAGGCCCGGCTCCCCGTTCCGGTGCGCCCCGGCCACGATCTCGTCGAAAATCTCCCGCGCCCGCACCGTCCGCCACACCGTTCCATCCTGGGGATTGACCAGCTCAAGCGTGCCGTCCGTCTCCACCGCCCGCATGAAGGCGTCGGTCACCCCGACGGACAGGTTAAAGTTGGTGATCGCGTTCTCGCTCGACTTGCAACCGATGAAGGCGTGGACGTCGGGGTGGTCCACCCGCAACACCGCCATGTTCGCGCCTCGCCTGGCCCCTCCCTGGCTGACGATGCCCGAGGCCACGTCGAACACCTGCATAAAGCCCACCGGCCCGGTGGCGTGGCCCCCGCTAGAGTGGACCGTCGCCCCCTTGGGGCGCAGCCGCGAGAACGCAAAGCCGGTCCCGCCGCCGGTCTGCTGGATCAGCGCCGCGTTGCGCAGCGTCTGGAAGATGCCGTCTGCCTGGCGCCCCATGTCGTCGGAGACCGGCAGGACGAAACAGGCCGCCAGTTGCCCCAGCGGCGTGCCGGCCCCCGTGAACGTCGGCGAGTTAGGCAGGAAGCGCAACCTGGCCACCAGGTCGTAGAACGCTGCCTCCGTCGCCGCCACATCGCCGTTCCACGCCGCCTCGACCGCCGCGACGTGGGAGGCCACGCGATGGAACATCTGCTCGACCGTCTCGACCGCTTCCCCGTCCGGCCCCTTGCGCAAATACCGTCGCTTCAGTACCGTATACGCATTCTCGCTTAACCTGAACTCCGCCCCCGCCTGCGCACCCACTGACACACCCACCACCGCCGCCGGCCGCCCCACGTCTCCCATCGTCTTCTCCACTCCCCTCAGAAATGCACCGCCCTGTTATGCGTTGTCCTCTCTCCCCTGCTCCCCTGCTCCCCTGCTCCTCTGCTCCCCCTCTCCTTGTCTCCTTGTCTCCTTGTCTCCCTGTCTCCTTGTCTCCTTGTCTCCTTGTCTCCCTGTCTCCTTGTCCCCTTGTCTCCCCCTCTCCTTGTCTCCTTGTCTCCTTGTCTCCTTGTCTCCTTGTCTCCCCTCTCCCCCTCTCCCTACTCCCTCTCCACCAACAGCCGGTCAATCTCCGCCCGCACCGCGTCCAGGTCCTCCAGCCCCAGGTAGACGATGGCGTAGCGAATGTACGAGACCGGGTCCAGCGCCTTGAGTTCCTCGATCGCCAGGTCGCCGATCATGCGGCTGTGGATCTCCGTCTTGCCCAACTGGCGGATGTGATTCTCCACCCGATCCACCAGCCGCTCCAGGTCGTCGGCCGAGACCGGCCGCCGGGCGCAGGCGATGCGCAGCCCCACCAGCAACTTGTCGCGGTTGAACTCCTCGCGCTGGCCACCGCGCTTGATTACCAGCGGGGTGGTCAGGATCGCCCGCTCCAGCGTGCTGAACCGGCGCCGGCACGCATCGCACACCCGGCGCCGGCGGATGCCCGGTGCACTGTGCGTCGTATCAATCACCCGCGTGCGCGCGTGGTTACAGTAGGGACACTTCATCGTTAGCCTCCTGGAAAGGGTGGGGTAGAAGTACATGCCAGATGTGGTGGTTCAGAGAAAGAAAACCCCCACATCTGGGGGTAATTCTGTGTGCAGATTATACCATGGTCTCGCGCATCGTGCAACCCGCGGAACCTTCCCGAAGGCTTCGGTGAGGACACCCAGCATGCGATACGCACTTTGGAGCCTTCGGGAAGGTCTGAAGACCTGACAGATCTATCAAGACCTGTCAGGTCTTCAGCTTCTTCATTTCACTCTGTCTCCTGGTGGAAGTTTGGCGCTGCCCGTGTGGGCAGCGCCGGATAGCTATGTCGTTGTTCTCGCTACCACTTGCCAAAACCGGGGCCGGCGGGGCTCAGGTACAGAACCCCGTGGTCGCCATAGCAGGGGTCGTTGGAGATCTCCTGAATGGTGGCAAAGTCTCCCCAGATAGCGGGGCCGATCTCGGTTCCATCCGCGGCGTGCCAAATGCCACCTACTAGCACTGCATCCGCAGGCGCAGCGACGATCTTGGTGAAGTAGTCCCAAGAGCACTTCTGGCCATCCTCGCCGATGTACGTGCCCCACATATGGTTGGTCAGCCAGGCACTGGAGCCTTTGTAGCTGGTGAACCTGTAGTGCCGATCGAGCAGTTTATCACCATCGCAGTCCTTGTTGGAGAGCCAGGCATCGTTCCACTTCATCATCAAGGCGACGTCTTTGTAGGGCTGGCACCAGGCGGCGTCACGGTAGGAGTCGCAGTAGAGCCCGTTGAACAGGTGTGCCTGGTAGTTGTAGCCCCACTGATCATAGCCTACCACGACAGGAGTGCCATCGGACGCCAGAAGCGTACCATCCTGGATCGTAGTGCAACCCCCATTTCCCTGGCCGCAGGGCCCCCCTGCTATCGCCACCGACGGGATGGCCAGCAGAACGAGTATCGCTAACGGAATCATCAGCCTTTTCATCGTAATTCGTCTCCTTTCATTTGAGCACTCAAGTCGGTCAAACCTGTGTTGCAAGCCTTCGGCGATAGACACACCTTAGAGGCTTGCCCTGGAGCAGACTGTCTGGCTATGCAACGATGCGCTCGATAGGCTTTCCTCCTTCCCCGCTCAAATAGACTGCGACCCTCGCGCTCGTCGAAGAGCAGCGCGCCAAGGCCGGACGGACCCCGATTGATCTGCCTCGATTGTCAAAGTGGACAAGCGCACACGAGTGGGTGCACTGTCCTTCAGTACGAGCCTTTTTGTGATGAAGCGAGCATACCATTGTAGCACGGAACTTGGGCCGTGTCTGTAGGGAGAGTTTGACTATTTGTGGGGGATTGTTTGACAAGTAGGTTTCGCCAGAAAATAATGTGAAGAATTTCTTAAAACATTCCTGGAGTGGGGACGCAAAAAAGACCTGGCAGGTCTCCCAAAGACCTGCCAGGTCTTCAGTCCCGTTGGGCCTATGTCTGCGGCGTCACCGCCGGGCGGTTGAGTGTGCTCACCCGATTTGCCTCCAGGATTTACACGATTGGGGTGGGTCTCCTGGCCCGCCCCAACCGTGTCTTTCACCTCGCTATCTGAGGTGCGCGATCACCCACTGTGCGTCAGCGATGAGCACGGCGGCTGCATCGGCCGTGATGTGCTTCCCACTCTGAGCCTTCACCAGGTTGATGAAGGCCTTCAGCTGGTTGATCTGGGTCTTGGTCCGGCTGCTGTTCTGAGCGGCCGTCAATATATCCATCAGGCTCTGGTAGACGCCCGCATTGTCAATCTTGCCCTCTGTATAGAAGTAGTTCACGCTATCCACGACGCTCTGGAGCATCGCCGTCACGCTGAACGTCACCGATTGGCTGGCCTGGTTGCAGGCCTTGTCAATCGCGTGCACCGTCAGCGTGTGATCGCCCAGCGCCAGGGCGTACAGGTCAAATCCTGCCCGTCAGTTACCGGGGTGCCATCCAGATCGGCCCAGACGCTCCTGACGCCAGAGACCGCATCAGTGGCGCTGAAGTCGAGGGTCAAGAAGTCCGGGTGCATATAGGCTGCGGCCTGCGGCAAGTTGATGGTGATCACAGGCGGTTCGATGTCGTAGATAAGGTTCAGCCGGCCATCGATCGCAGGCGAGACGGTTTCTATGGCGGCGACGTAGTCAATCACGGCATCCCGCACATAGTACTGCGTGTCGTTCGTGATCTGGCCAAGCGGCCACAGGCTCACGCCGCCGTCGTTAAAGTTGCACGAACCTGCTGCCAGATAGTTGACCGTCGAAACCCAGTAGTAGGTGGAGGCATCAAGTCCACCCCCTGGTCATTGGCCACCAGCGAAACGATGTAACTCCTGTTGGGATCGTATGCCGCAGGATACAGGTCGTTGTAGGTGATCTTGCCGACCGAGTTGATGCCGATCATGCAGGTGGTGTAATAGGAATACCCTCGCCCTCTCACGGGACTTCTGCCCATCGCCAGGGGGTGTGGCGGCGGCACGGAGCCTGATCGGCCTGACGTAACCAGGCGCATTGAGGGGACAAGGTCGGTGCGGAGGGCACCGATCATTCTGTGCCCTCCGCACCCGCCGCAATGCTGTCTGCAGACCTGACAGGTCTATCACAGACCTGTCAGGTCTTTGGGGCCTGAAGGAAAGCAGGGAGGTACAGGTCCTCTCCGCACTTGATTCCAGCAGCCGGAAGGTGAGCGTGTTCTGGGTGACCGTGGACGCCGGTACGCCGCCTGGCACGGTGATCAAGAACGAAGCGACTCTATCCGACGATGCCAATGGATCAAGCGCCTCGGCGACGACCGAAGTGATGTTGTTGTCTGTCACGTAACTACGCCTTTTGGTAGAGAAAGCTGCTTGGCAGAAAGCATTCCCGCCAGGGAGATCCCTGGCGGGAATGTATTTACGGGAACAGGTCCGGCGGGACGGCGGCAATCCCATCCCGCCGGGGACATAACCGGCTCATTTCGCCGGGCGAACCTCGATCTGCATGAAGCCATCCAGCGCGCTGATGCTCTGGATGCGGATCTGCGTGCCGGTGTTCGGGTGGATTACGCTGCCCAACGGATTCGTTGGATCATAGTGCAGGATGCGATCGTCAAACACCGAGACCGCCGGCAGGCTGGGGACGGGCGACAGGACGCTGTTGTGGTGTATGTTGGGAATGCCGTCCGTCGGCGCCAGCGTGAAGGTGGAGTCGTAAGTCTGGATGCGGTTGCGCCAGATACCGCCATCCATGCGGTACAGCGTCGCCGGGTGCGCGTCGATCGTCAGGAGCAAACCCTGTCCCGGGTGGTGACCGGTATTATTGTCCGCTTGCGATGTATCCCAGAAGTTGATCAGCAGGCCGTCCTGGTAGGCGAAGCGATCCGCGTAGTCGGGTTTCTCTGCGTAGCCGAGGTAGTACGGGCCAACTTTGAGACCAAAGTCGTAGCCTTTGTAGGTGCGGAACTCGGCCACGTAGTACTGACTGTAGAGCTTTTCCTCAGTGCCGGTCGTTACTCGGAAGCCAGTGAAAGTCCAACCGGCGTCCGTCTCGGCTCCATCGAGCTCATAGCCGCTGATCTGGATATCGTCGATCATGAACCCGTCGAAGTTGACGCCACCGTCGCTCGAATACCGGAAACCCAGCAGCACGTTACCGGTGTACGCGGAGAGATCGGCAGTGAGGTCCACCCAGCCGTAGGAGAACCCGTCGATGCCGTTAGGCTCCACGGTCGAGTTCGACAGGTTCGTGGGCACCGTCTGCCACGTGGCGCCGCCATCTGTTGAGGCAATCACGTTTGCATAGTCGTAATCTACCTCGATGCCATAGTTGACCTTGGCGGCCAGTGTGGCGCCTGCGCCGAGAGTGAACGCCTTGGTCATCCGGTTGCGCAAGTTGTTCGCAGAGCCGCTGAAGTAAAAGTAGCTGCCCGCGTACGGATCAGCGATGTGCGCTGTCACGGGCTTCTGCGGCAGGATGACGAACAGACCCTGGGCTTGCTTGGTGTTGTACTCCATCGGGCCAAGCTTGTGCACGGATTGCTGACCGGCACGCGCCACCTCGTACTTCAGCCAGCCGAGCTGGAACTTTTCCCAGACACCCATATGCGTCGGGTGCGAACGGATGGTGTTGGGATAGCCGGTGTTCGACCCTGAGGCCATGAGGGTCCAGAAAGCACAGCCGTTCTCACCGTAGTAGTCGTACAGGTCCGGCAGGCCCATATCGTGGCCGTATTCGTGGGAGAACACCCCCACACTGCCGTTCTCAGGCTGGATGGTGTACTTGCCGACCCAGTAGTCGCTATCGCCGACCTGAATGCCGCCGAGCATGTTGAAGGCCGGGCCAGCGATGCCCTCCAATTCGTAGTGGGCATACCAGCTATGGCTCCAGATGGCCTCGGCGCCAAAGGGTCCGCCGTCGTCCTCCTCGCCCTCGCCGGAATGCACCGCTTGGAAGGTGTCAATGTAGCCATCGGGCTCATCGAAGTTGCCGTCCCCGTCATAGTCGTAGCGGTCCCAGACGTCGAACTGGCTCAGGTACTCGTTGATCTCGGCAGGGGTCTTGTTGGCCGTAATCTGGGCCTCATACCAGCCGTTGACTATGTCCTCCAGGAAGAACCAGACATTAGTGTCGGGGTTGTCGTCATAAACGGTATGGTCACCAGGGACTGGTATCCAGTCGGTCACATCGCCGTGCACCGTGTAGCGGTTGGAGGATTGCTCGATGTAAAAGTTGCGCATCGAGTTGGCGCCGGGCGCGTCATTGAAGAGCATGTTCATATAATAGTCCCGGTTGAAATCCGGGACCCAGATGGTACGGTTGTTGACAAGGGGGTCCGGTTGGGGGATAAGGTTATGGGAGAGATCGGAGAACTCGCCCAGCACGGTCCAGAGCACGCCCTCACCCTCGCGCGCAAGCTCAACGTACTGGCCGCGGGCGACTTCGTGCGTCCTGCCATAGGCCTTGCCATTGAGCACGGCTTCCAACGCACGCTCTTTGAGCTCCAATTGCCCGGTGGTCAGCGGGTCAGGCAGGTTATCTTGTCGCGGAGCACGGTCGGGATCGTTGATACCGCCTGAAGCCGCCGGTGCGGCGCTTGCGGCTGGCACAAGGCTGAGCAGAAGCACGGCCAGAACCAACAACCTAGCAAACAACTTACCTTTCATCGTCGTCTCCTTTTCTGATTCACAAAGGTTGCTCAAACATGCAAGGGAAACCCCTAATGACGGTACCCATCACCTCCCTTCCACTGTCACCAAGTCAGCGCTGGCCCCCTTAAAGCTTGGGATCCAGCGGCTGACCGATTCACCCCGATGGGCCATCACCCCGTGGACAAGACCCAGTGTGGTCGTTCCCTGTCGTCGTGCCGTCGCGCCCAACAACAACAATGCCACCTCCACTTCTTGCCTTTATCTGCTTGCGTTGGGTTCGTGTAAAGCGATTGGTCGGAGCCTGATGTCTATGGGTACATCCATCACCCCCTTTCCAGTCATACTACAACGGACTAAGAAACTAACGGACTCTCCCTCCGTTTCATTCTGAATCCGTTGTTGTGTCCTGCGTTTTCCGTGCGCAAACGACAATTCTGTTTCAGACTGAGATGCCTGGGTTGGTACGTCTGTTTGATTACATCACCCCCTTTCATGCTTATGCTGGCCTGCCTTTTCTTTCCCTATCAGCAGCAAGAATGATGAAGGGTGTGGACTATCTGGCGCTACAACCAGAGATAGCGCAGTCTGATAACCGCAGTTCATTCGACCTGTCGAGTGACAGGCGTCGTTGAGTCAGGCAAAGAATAGGAACGCAGGCCAAACGAAATCTTGAACCTGGTTCTGCAGTGGGTGCTCGGTGAGAGGAAAACGTGCCAGATGTTTGAGGAGCAAAGCTAACTTTCTCCACACTCATATTGTAGCATAAAACGCGCCGCTTGTCGAGGGGGGTGAGGTTAATTTTTTCCTAGAAAATCCCTATCCGCTGACGACGCTTGCCAATTCCCCCCTTTTCGTGTACTATTGACATCAGGCTCACCCTTGCGAAGGTTCCGAACCTTCGCAAGGGTTTCAAGGGTTTGGATATATCAAAATTGTGAGACGTCTATGCTAGATCATTTCTTCCGCCCCCACTCGGTCGCCGTCGTCGGCGCCTCCCGCGACCCCGAAAAACTCGGCTACGCGGTGTTGGCCAACCTGATCAATGCCGGGTTCCCCGGCCCGCTCTACCCCATCAACCCCAAGGCCGATGAAATCCTCGGCCACACAGCCTACCCCTCCGTGCTCGACGTCCCCGACCCGCTGGACCTGGCCGTCATCGTCATCCCCTACCAATTCGTCCCGCCTGCCCTGGAACAGTGCGGGCAGAAGGGCATCCCGGCCGTCGTCGTCATCAGCGCTGGCTTCCGCGAGGCCGGGCTCGAGGGGTTGGCGCGGGAGATGGAACTGATCGAGATCGCCCGTAAATACCACGTGCGCCTGATCGGCCCCAACTGCCTGGGCGTCATTGACACCTCCACTCCCCTCAACGCCACCTTCGCCGCCGGCATGCCTCCGAAAGGCCCCATCGCCTTCATGTCCCAATCGGGCGCGCTCGGCACCGCCGTGCTCGACATCGCCATGGCCGGCCGCCTCGGCTTTTCCCGGTTCGCCAGCCTGGGCAACAAGGCGGACGTCAGCGAGATTGACCTGCTCGAGGCCTGGGGGGACGACGCCGACTCGCGCGTCATCCTCATCTACGTCGAAGGGCTGCCCGACGGCCAGAAGTTCATGCAGGTCGCGCGCCAGGTCTCCCGCCACAAGCCCATCGTGGCCATCAAGTCCGGCGTGACCGCCTCCGGCTCGCGCGCCGTCTCGTCCCACACCGGCTCCCTGGCCGGCTCCGAAGCGGCCTACAAGGCGGCGTTCGAACAGGCGGGTGTCATCCGTGCGCCCTCGATGGAGGCGCTCTTCGACTACGCGCGCGCCTTCGCCTACCAGCCACTCGTCAAGGGCGATCGCATCGGCATCGTCACCAACGCCGGTGGGCCGGGCATCCTGGCCACCGACGCGCTGGAGCACGCCGGGCTGGAGATTCCGCGCCTCAGCCCCGAGACCGCCGAGGCGCTCTCCGCCGACCTGCCGGGTGCTGCCAGCGTCGCCAACCCGGTGGACGTGCTGGGGGATGCGCTGGCCGACCGCTACGAACACGCCATCCGCCTGGTGTTGGACGACCCCAAGGTGGATGGGCTGATCGTCATCGTCACCCCCCAGGCCATGACGGAGATCGAGCAGACCGCCCACGCGGTGGGCCGCATGGCGCAGGGCGCGACCAAGCCGGTCCTGGGTTGCTTCATGGGGGAGGCCCGCATCGCAGCCGGGATTGACGTCCTGTGGCAATACGGCGTGCCCAACTACCCCTTCCCCGAGCGGGCCGCCACCGCCTTGGCCGCCATGAGCGCCTACCGGCGCGAGCAGGAGCGGCCTCTCTTCGAGGTCGAGCACTGCGAGGTCTGCCAGCCGCCGGTGCGCGAACTGTTCGCCCGCGTGCGGTCGGAAGGGCGCGTCTCTATCGGCGAGTCGGAGGCGCGCGAGGTGCTCGAAGCCTACGGGTTCAGCGTGCCCAAGTCCCGCCTGGCCAAGACGCCCGACGAGGCGGCCCACGTCGCCGACGAGATCGGTTACCCCGTCGTCTTGAAGGTCGCCTCGCCCGACATCCTGCACAAGACCGACGTCGGCGGCGTCAAACTGAACCTGCGCTCGGCCGGCGACGTGCGGGATGCCTTCGACCTCATCGTTTACCGGGCCGGGCGGTATATGCCCGACGCCCGCATCTGGGGCTGCCAGGTCCAGCAGATGGTGCCCGGCGGCCGGGAGGTCCTGCTGGGGATGAGCCGGGACCCGCAGTTCGGGCCGCTGGTCGCCTTTGGCCTGGGCGGCATCTACGTCGAGGCGCTCAAGGACGTCGCGTTTCGCGTCGCTCCCTTCGGCCGCCAGGAGGCCGCCGAGATGATCCGCGAGATTCGCTCCTACCGCTTGCTGGAGGGCGTGCGCGGGGAACCGCCCGCCGACCACGAGGCCATGGTGGATGCGCTCATGCGCGTCAGCCAGTTGGTCACCGAGTTCCCCGAAATCGTCGAAATGGACATCAACCCGCTCATGGTCTTCGAGCAGGGACGCGGGGCCATGGCGGTTGACATGCGGCTGGTGTTGGCGTCGTGAGCAGTTGGAAAGGGCATGTCCTGAGCGAAGCCGAAGGAACACCTACCTTTACAGAGAAAGGTGACGATTGAACATGAAAGCATTGTACGTAACCTCCCTTCACACCTTCAGCGGAAAGACGGCCTTCTGCCTGGCGTTGGGGCAGCGCCTGCAGGCCGATGGCTACCAGGTCGGTTACCTCAAGCCCCTCAGTACCCACCCCTGGCAGGTCGCCGGGCAAGTGGCCGATGAAGATGCCGACTTTGTGCGGCGCACCCTCCGGCTATCCGAGGAGTCGCGTGACCTGGTCAGCGTCGTGCTGACCCGCGAACTGCTGGTCGAACACCTGGTGAGCGAGACCCCCACCGACTTTCTCGCTCACATCAAGGCGGACTTTGAGCGCGTCAGCGCGGGTAAGGACGTGGTGCTGCTGGAAGGCGGGGCCTCCCTGCGCGAAGGGTTCAGCGTCGGCCTGGGTACCCCCGTCGTCGCCGAAGCGCTGGGCGTGCCTGCGCTGGCCCTGGCCCCTTTCCTCAACCGCATGTCGCTGCTGGACGATTGCCTGGTGGCCCAGTTGCGCATGGGCCAGAGCCTGCTGGGCGTGCTGATCAACAAGGTCCCCGACGAGGAGATGGAATTCGTGCGCGGCGTCGCCCGCCCCTACCTGGAACGGCACGGCATCCCCTCGCTGGGCGTCTTGCCGCTGCGCGAGCAACTGCAGGCCATCAGCGTCGGAGAACTGGCCGACACGCTGGGCGGTGAATTCCTGACCCTTCCAGACAAGAAGGACGTCCTGATCGAGCAACTGATCGTCGGAGCCATGAGCGTCGAGCAGGCCCGCCCGCGCATCCGGCGCGTAGTCGGGACCAAGGCGGTCATCACCGGCGGCGACCGGGCCGACATCCAGTTGGTCGCCCTGGAGACCGCCTCCCAGTGCCTGGTGTTGACCGGCCACCTGCGGCCGGTGCCGGAGGTGTTGCGCCGGGCCAAGGAGTGCGGCGTCCCGGTGCTCCTGGTGCGCGCCAACACCATGGAGGCCATCGAAGCCGTGGATCGGGTCTTCGGCAAGACCCGCCTGGGGCAACACGCCAAACTGGAACAGTTCGAGGCGTTGCTGGCCGAGCACTTTGATTTTGAGCGGCTTTATAAGAGCATGGGACTGTGAGAAACGGGCACTCCAGCCCACGAAAGCGCCAAAAAACAATTACCGGAACAAAACAATTACCGGAACCGGGAACTCGGGCAGGGGTTTATGGTGGACAGAGAGAAACTACGTCAGCGCTATGAGCGCCAGATCGAACGGATCGTGGCTCGCTTGCGTAGGGCCTATGATCCCGACAAGATCATCTTGTTTGGCTCCTGTGCCCGCGGCGACTTTGGCGAAGATTCCGACATAGACCTACTCATCGTCAAGGAGACTGCATTGCGGCCGCTGGACCGTATGCGGGAGGTGTACAAGGCCGTCTACTCGCCGCGCCATTACCTGGCCCTGGATCCCCTGGTGTTCACGCCCGAGGAACTGGCTCAGAAGCTAAACGCACAGGATTACCTTGTCCACGAGATTGTGCGAGAAGGTAAGGTGCTTTATGAGCGGGGATGAGCGATCGGGCGCCCGTGACTGGTTTGCCAAGGCGGACACTGATTTCAAGTCGGCCTACTTGCTAGCTGAGTTGCCAGGCCCGCCAGAAACCATTTGCTTCCTGGCTCAACAAGGGGCAGAAAAATACCTCAAAGGCTACCTGGTGTGGCATGGCATTGCGTTTCGTAGGGTGCACGACATGCTGGAGATCCTGAACGGTTGCCGGAGTGTGGACAAAGCATTCGGACAGTTGGAGGATGACTGCCGAACGCTCAATCCGTATGCAGTTGAGGTAAGGTATCCGGGCTTTGAAGAGTTCTACGGCGATAAAGATGCCCTTGATGCTCTGGAAAAGGCCGAGTGTATTCGCCGCTTTGTGCGAGAGCGGCTCGGGTTGGATGAAGGAAAATAACGCTTCTGAGAGGGAGAGATACAAATGCTTGAGACTGAGATTGACAGCATTGTTGCCCGCGAAGTGTTGGACTCGCGGGGCAACCCTACGGTTGAAGTTGAAGTGACCCTCCTCGGGGGTGCCTGGGGCCGGGCCATTGTCCCCTCCGGCGCTTCCACCGGCGTTCACGAAGCGCTCGAACTGCGGGACGGCGACGAGGGCCGCTACACCGGCAAGGGCGTTCTGAAGGCCGTCGCCAACGTCAACGATACCATTGCCGATGAGTTTTTCGGCTGGGACGCCACCGACCAGGCCGGGATTGATGCCCACCTGTTGGCCCTCGACGGCACACCTAACAAGGGGAGCCTGGGGGCCAACGCCATCCTGGGCGTCTCCCTCGCCGTCGCCCACGCCGCAGCCAACGCGCTCCAAATGCCGCTGTACCGCTACGTCGGCGGCGTGCACGCCCACGTGCTGCCTGTGCCGATGATGAACATCCTCAACGGTGGCAAGCACGCCGTGGATGGCCCCGACTTGCAAGAGTTCATGATCATGCCGGTCGGCGCGTCCACCTTCGCCGAAGGGCTGCGCTGGGGGGTTGAGGTCTACCACGCCCTGAAGGGTGTCCTCAAGGCCAGGGGCTACTCGACCGGCATCGGCGACGAAGGGGGCTTCGCCCCCAGCCTCAAGGCCAACGTGGAGGCCGTCGAGGTCATCCTGGCCGCCATCGAAAAGGCCGGTTACAAGCCCGGTGAGCAGATCCGCCTGGCGCTCGACCCGGCCGCCAGCGAGTTCTTCGAGGATGGCAAGTACGTCCTCAAGAAGGAAGGGCGCACCCTCACCGGTGCGGAGATGGTCGAATTCTACGCCGGCTGGGTGGCCCAATACCCCATCATCAGCATCGAAGACGGGCTGGCCCAGGACGACTGGGACAGTTGGATCTTGATGACGGAGCGCTTGGGCGACCGGGTCCAGATCGTCGGCGACGACCTGCTGGTCACCAACGTCGCGCGAGTGCAGAAGGCGATTGACCTGCGCGCCTGCAACGCCCTCCTATGCAAGGTGAACCAGATCGGCACGCTCACCGAGGCCATCGCCGCCGTGCAATTGTCGCAACGGGCCGGGTGGACCGCCGTCATGTCACACCGTTCCGGCGAGACGGAGGACACCACCATCGCTGACCTGTCGGTGGCGCTCAATACCGGGCAGATCAAGACCGGTGCCCCGTGCCGTTCTGACCGCGTCGCCAAGTACAACCAATTGTTGCGCATCGAGCAGGAACTGGACGAGCAGGCGGTCTACGCCGGCATGGCCGCCTTCAACAACCTGCGTCGCTAGATTGTAGGTCACGTTTGTAACGTGACGGCTCTCGCCTTTGAGTCCCGTCACGCTGCAAGCGTGACCTACGAGGATCACTCATATCACGTCTCACGTTTCACGTTTCACGTCTCACGCCTGTGTCGCAAGGAGACAGATGCCGCGCACCAAAATCGTCTGCACCATCGGGCCTGCCTCCAGTGCGCCCGACGTCATGCGCGACCTGCTGCGGGCCGGCATGAGCGTGGCGCGCATCAACTTCTCGCACGGCGACCACGCCACCCACGCCCGCGCCATCGCGGCCCTCCGCCAGGTCGCGGCCGAAGAAGGGCAGTTGGTGGCCCTCATGGCCGACCTGCAAGGGCCCAAGTTGCGCGTCGGCGAGATCGAGGGGGGGGTGGTGGAACTGCACGAGGGGGACCTGGTCGTCCTGACCCCGCACCCGCGGCCCGGCGCGACGGCCGAAATCCCCCTCCCGCACCCCGAATTGCTGCGTGACCTGCAGGCCGGCCAGGCCGTGCTGCTGGACGATGGAAACCTGGAACTCGTCGTCCTGCAGGCCGGCGAGGAGGGCCTCAAATGCCGCGTCGTCGTCGGTGGCCCCCTCACTTCGCACAAGGGCATCAACGTGCCCGGCGCCACGCTCCACTTTTCCGCTCTCACGCCCAAGGACCGGGAGGACGCCGGTTTCGCCCTGGAACAAGGGGTGGATTTCTTCGCCCTCTCCTTCGTCCGCCGCGCGGCCGACGTGCGCGAACTGCGCCAGTTCTTGAAGGGGCGAGGGGCCGACGTCTCGCTCGTCGCCAAGATCGAAAAGCGCGAGGCCCTCGCCGATTTCGACGCCATCCTGGCCGAGGCCGATGGCATCATGGTCGCCCGGGGCGACCTGGGCGTCGAAACACCCGCCGAGGAAGTGCCGTTCCATCAGAAACACATCATCCGCGCCTGCCTCCAGGCCGGCAAGCCCGTCATCACCGCCACCCAGATGCTGCAGACGATGATCGAGAACCCGCGCCCCACGCGCGCCGAAGCGTCAGACGTCGCCAACGCCATCCTGGACGGCACGGATGCCGTCATGCTGTCGGGCGAGACGGCGGTGGGACGTTACCCGGTGGAAGCGGTCCAGACCATGGCCACCATCTGCGCCAACGCCGAAGCCCACCTGCCTCACGCTCCCCTGCTGCCCCGCGGAGCGGGCGGCCTCGAGACCATCACTGAGGCCATCAGCCGTGCGGCGGTCGAGATCGCCGCCGAGGTGGGAGCCAGGGCCATCATCACGGCCACCATGTCGGGGCGCACGGCGCGCATGGTGGCCCGTCACCGTCCAGCCGTCCCTGTCATCGCCGTGACCCCCAACCCGGCCACGTGCTCCCGGCTGGCCCTCGTGTGGGGCGTGGTGCCCGTACAGGTGGCCGAGTTCAGCACCACGGACGACATGGTGACCACGATGGCGCAGGCGGCGTACGAAAAGGGGCTCGTATCCTGGGGTGACCCGCTCGTGCTGACTGCCGGCATCCCCTTCGGCTCCGGCGGGGAAACCAACGTGCTGAAGGTGCATATCGTAGGGGAAAAGTGAAACGTGAAACGTGAAACGTGAAACGTGAAACGTGAAACGTGAAAAGTGATGCGTGTTGCGTGTTACGTGTTACGTGTTGCATTGACGGAACACGGAACACGCAACATACCTGTGCCTCACACCTGACTCATTACTTCCGCATTACTCATTTCCTCATTACTTCTCTGGCACCGGCTCCACTGCCTGGGGTACCACGCTGGTGCTGCAGTAGGGGCACAGCGACCAGCGCAGGTGGAGTGGGCGGTCACACGCCGGGCATGCCCGCTTGAGCCGGGTGTGGCAGGCCGGGCAAAACAGGTAGTCGCTCCTGACCCGCTGTCCGCATCCCGGGCAGACTTCCGGCTCTTCTATGGCCTGCAGCAGTGCCTCTTGCTCCAGTGAGCGCTCGTAAGCGTCGGACAGCGTCTCCCGGGGACGTATCATCATGTATACCACCAGCCCGATCACGGGCAGGGCCATCACCAACAACGTGGCCAGGAGCTGGGCCAGGATGTCTCGGGAACGTGCGCGAATGTCGCGAAACGTCCAGATCGCCATCCCGCTCCACAACGCCACCGTCAGTCCCCCACACACCGTGGACAGAATCGTCAGGTAGAAGGGGATCCTCCCCAGAATGTCCTCCATGGGTCGCTTGCTCCTCATTCAGGCTGCCGTTCAGGTCGAACGCGCCGTATTATATCACCTTCCCGAAGGCTCGCAAGCATACCGCGCGCGTTGGTACCGCCCCCCTCGTCCAGCGTTGGTACCGCCCCCCTCGTCCAGCGTTGGTACCGCCCCCCTCGTCCAGCGTTGGTACCGCCCCCCTCGTCCAGCGTTGGTACCGCCCCCCTCGCCCAGCGTTGGGAGAGGGGCCGGGGGTGAGGGCCGGGCAGGTGGGCCATTTGACAATTTCATACAAGTTGCAGTATAGTTAGTCTCTGGTTACCAATCAACAAGGAGCGCGACGTGAACGACGAAGCAAGGACTGCCTATCGGCCGCTGATCAGGGATTTGCCCTCCGGCGAGCGCCCCCGGGAGCGCCTGATCCGCGCTGGCGAGGGGGCACTCTCGACCAGTGAACTGCTCGCCATCATCCTTCGCACCGGCACCGGCGGCGAAAGCGTGCTGGACATGGCCAGCCGGCTCCTATCCTGCTATGGTGGGTTGGCCGGCCTGGCCCGCGCCAGTTTCGCCGAACTGGAGGCCGAGAGGGGCATGGGCGAGGCCAAAACGTCCCAGCTCAAGGCCGCCATCGAACTGGGCCGCCGCATGCTCCTATCGTCCCCCGAAGACCGTTTCCTCGTGCGCTCCCCGTCTGACGTGGCACAACTCCTGATGTCGGAGATGGCGCACCTGCAACAGGAGCATTTCCAGGTCCTGTATCTCGACACCCGCAACCGGCTGCTGGGCTCCGAAACGGTGTACGTGGGTAGCCTCAATGCCTCCCACATTCGAGTGGCCGAGGTCTTCCGGGATGCGGTCAAGCGGAACTGCGCGGCCATCATCGTCGCCCACAACCACCCCTCGGGCGACCCGACCCCCTCACCTGAAGACGTGGAAGTCACCCGCCAGTTGGTGGCGGCGGGCAATCTGCTCGACATCGAGGTGTTGGACCACCTGATCATTGGACAACAGCGCTTTGTCAGTCTGCGCGAGCGCGGGTTGGGTTTTGCGTGACCCGCAGGAAAGGAGACGACACATGCCACAGAACTGGCTAAAGAATGGGGGGTTCGAGGCGGATTGGGGGGACAAGAAAAGCCATCGTTGCCTGGTTTTCCCCCAGGACGGAACACCCTATCAGACCGATATTGGCAATATCTTCACTCCACCAGAGTGGAGCACCTGGTTCCGCCATGTGCCAGGGACGTGGGACCAGCCGGAAGTCCGGGATGCCTGGGCCACCCACGATCCCCGCCGGGTGCACGGTGGCCAGAAGGCCATGCTGCTGTTTACCTTCTTTCGCAAACACGATGCCGGGTTCCTCCAACAGGTCGCGCTGCCGGCCGGCACCCGGCTGCGCTTGACCGCCTGGGCCCAGGCCTGGAGCAACCATCTCGGCACCGCCCAGGGCGGGCATCCGGACGACCCGCGCTGGAGCGACGGCGCTGGCTACCAGGCCGTGGCCTGGCCGGGGGGCAGCCTGCCCCAGACCGGTGATCCGCAGCAGGATGCCAGGTCCAACTCGACTTTCTGGGTGGGGATTGACCCCACGGGCGGCACGGACCCGCTTGCCAACACAGTGGTGTGGGGGCCGGGCTGGCATGTCTACAACGGGTATGCCCAGCAACTCAGCGTGGAAGCCACCGCCCAGGCCGCCCAGGTCACGGTATTCCTGCGCAGCAGGACCACCTGGGGCTTTAAGCACAACGACGCCTACTGGGACGATGCCGAACTGGTCGCCGTGGGTGAGGCCAGGCCAGAAGTGCAACTCACCCAACGCCCGGCCACTCCCCAGGTCGGCGAGGCGGTGACGGTCGAGGCCCGCTCATTGGCCGCCCTGGCTGACGTGCGCCTGGTGGTCCGCCAGCCCTCGGGGTCGGAATTGGGGCGGGGGGCGATGACGGTCGGGCGCGATGGAGACTGGCACACCTGGACGGTGACCACCTCTCCACTGCAGGAAGTCGGAGCACACACGGTACTCTTTTCTGCTGCCGGTGAGGTCGAGGCCACCGCGGCCTTCGAGTGCGCTCCGGCCCCCACGCCTCCGCCGGCGCAGCCGCGTGGCCTGCCCCGCGAACAGTACGCCCGCACCTACGTGCTGCTTCCCCCGCAGGCTGATGTGGCCTGGGCGTTGGCGGTGGTGGACGCGGCGTGGGACCAGCGCCGGTACACCATCGGGGGCAGCGCCGACGATGCTGGCATCGGCGACCTGAACGTGCGGCGGGTGATCGCGGTCAATCCCGGGCAGTGGCCCAGCGATTTACGGGCCTTCTTTGCGCAGTACTACCCTGGCGTCGAGTACGTCCCGCTCGAAGCCGCGACGCCTGCCGAACTGAGGCAAAAACTCCAGGCGCTGTAAGGTACCCTCCCGCTTTCTTACGATAGCCGTCCGAACCTGCGGGAGGGTGAGTAGTTACTCCTGGGCCAGCAGGTCAACCTCGGTCACTATGGCCTGGAAACTATGGCCGGACGCGTAGATCGTCACTTGCTGGATGATGGCGGGTGGTGTGTCCGCCAGTTCTTCGACTAGATTGCCCGATTCGTACGTATGCCATTTCCCCTGGGGGATCTGCTCGGTCCAGGGATACAGCGACCAATCGGGGGCCGGCTCCCCGATGTAAAAACCGTGTAGCCATTGCCGGTCGGTGCCGTAGATGTCCTTGTACTCGATGAGTACGATGATCGGGCACTCGGAACTGAGCGTGCCGCAGCCGCCGTAGCCGACGATGTTCTCGTCTACGATCTGCACCACCATGTGCAGTTCCAGCGACGTGAAATCGCGTACGTCATAGTTCACCCTCTGCCGCATGCCCACTTCGGCGTGGTTACTGCCGCTGCGGTAGAAATTGGCGACCTCTCGCCCTTCGTTGGTGACGATGCTGACGGTACCCGGAGGATCCTCGTCCTGCTGGTTGTAAGCGACCCATCCGCTCTCCAACGGGGCCTGAAAGTCGCCGTTGACGATCAGGTCGCGGGCCGCAGGCAGCGGGCCAACGATCTGTCCGCCGTCCTGCTCGCTGTACACGATGGCGCGCTCTGAGCGGTCCAATTGCACGACCTGCCTGCCCTGGCTGGTGATCTCGGCCTCTCCGTTGCGTACCGTGGCCTCCGTCGTCGTTCCGTTGACCTTGACCTCGTAGCTGCCTTCGGTCAACGTGGCCACCCCGTGCGGGGTTTGCACTTTGACGACGGTGGGCCGGCCGTCGGGGTCGCGGGAGGCGCTGATGCGCACCCGGCCCGTCCTCACGTCCAGCGTCACCTGGTGGGGCAGGTGGCTGGCGGCGAAGCGCGGAGAGCGCGCCTCGACCAGTACGACCTGTGTGTTGTCGTACAGTTGGACGGTGGCCACGATGGTGCTCTCATCCCTGGAGACGTGCATCACCAGCCGGCCGGCTGTGGCGTAGGTGGCCAGGATGCTGCGCTCGGGGATGTCGTCGCGCTGGTCGTCAACGGCAACCGGTTGGCCTCGCCCGGCCAGCGTGACGCCCAGCGGCCCCCGCTGTACCTCGAGCGTCACGTTTTGCGGCACCAGGGTGTAGAGAATGTAGGAGCGGATGCCCAGTGGCACCGCTACGGCCAGGCTGATGCACGCGAAGAGCGATGCCAGCAGGACGATCCAGGCCAGCCGCTCGGGGTTTTTTCTCATATATACCGCACCTTGAAGCGCTCGAATTCACCGGTGGGAGTCTCCCACTCGATGTTCACTTTCTCCACCACTGCCGAGGGGGAACCGCGCTGCAGGAAAGCCAGGAACTCGTTGAGCGCCTTGCGCCCTCCCTCGGCCACAGTCTCCACCGCGCCGTCCCAGCGGTTCGCTACCCACCCGACCAGGCCTAACCGTTGCGCGGCGTGGACGGTATAGTAGCGGAAATTGACTCCCTGCACATATCCTTGGACGGTGGCGTGCAAGCGCGCTTCTGCTTCCGGTTGCTTCTCCACGCCCATACGAGTTTCCCTTTCCCGATCCGCCGCGCGTTACTGCGCGCGCATCCTGCTAATCCGTGTTCCTACCCCGCCGTCCGCCAATCCCGCTCCGATCCGCCAATCCTGCTAATCCTTGTTCTTGGCCCGCTGGTCGAAGCGATGCAGGCCCGCCTCGCGCGCCTCGCCCAGGGCCTGCTCGTACTCCGCCCCCGTGATGGGACGGTCGAGTGGCGGCATGCCCCCAGCCTTGTAGCAAGGCCGGTACTGCTCCATCACGTTGATGTACGTGTCCAGGGAAACCGCTTGCGCCAGGAAGCGTGCGCACTGGGCTGTCCCGGCCAACCCCTCAGGCAGTACCAGGTGGCGGACCAGCAGCCCCCGCCACGCGATGCCCTGCTCATCCATCCTCAGGTCGCCCACCTGCCGGTGCATCTCCTTCACGGCGGCCTGGTTCACCGCCGGGTAGTTCCTGACCCTGGAATACCGGTAGGCGACCTCCTCGTCGGCGTACTTGATGTCCGGCATATAAATGTCCACCACCCCGTCCAGCAGCGCCAGCCCCGCCAGCGAGTCGTACCCGCCGCTGTTCCAGACCAGCGGCAGGCGTAGCCCTGCCTGGGCGGCGACCAGGACAGCGGCCAGGATCGGAGCCGTCACGTGGGTGGGGGATACCAGGTTGATGTTGTGGCACCCCCGTTCCTGGAGCGCCAACATCATGGAGGCGATATCCTCCGGCTCCGCCTCTTCTCCGTATCCCAGTTGGCTGATGTCATAGTTCTGGCAGAACTGGCAGTTCAGGTTACACCAGGCGAAGAAGATCGTGCCGGAGCCACGAGTCCCGCGCAGCGGGTCCTCCTCCCCCAGGTGGGGGCCGAAACTGGACACTACCGCCCGCGTCCCGGTATGGCACGTTCCCGGCTGCTCGTAGCGGTCTGTGCGGCACTCCCGGCCGCACAAGTCACAGCCGTGCAGCCGCTCGTAGGCGGCCTGCACGCGCTGGCTCAGTTCCCCTGTGTGCAGCAATGCCAGGTAGGCGGGTTCGAGAGCCCCCCGGATGCTTCCGGATGTACCGGATGTTCCGGATGTACCCATCCGCCCCGTCCGCCCCATCCGCCTCATCCGCATCGCGCGACTACCAGTGCACGGGTACTTGACAGGTACGCCACCGGCGGTCGTGGTACTGGACGTAGCCATTGTGGCGGCCGAACTGGTACACCTGCCACGTTACCTGCACGTCTTGACGGCAGTACGCCATCACTTTGTCCAGCAGCCCCTGCCGGAACCAGTGCACGGCCTGTATCCCGTCCCCGCTCTTGTGCTCTCCCAGCGTGGCCGCTGCCACGTCGTCGAGCTTGGGTCGCCAGCCCAGTGCCTGGTGCAGGTCCTGCAACATGTCCACCGTCGGCAGGTTGGACAAGGGGTCAAGCGTGTAGGCGCGCAGGACCTCGTAATCGAAGCGCAGCAGGTTGTAGCCGACCACCAGGTCTGCCCCACGCAGCGTGGCCACCAGTTGCTCCACCTCTGGCTCTGTATAACAGCGGTAGATGTCCATGGCGGCGCTGTAGGTCACCGCCACCGCCAGGCGCATGTCCCGGATATTGGACCAGCCGCCCACTTCCTCCGCCACGTACTGGGTCTCCAGGTCGAAGACGACGATGTTGCGCATGTGCCCCCCCTGCTATCGCCAGCGGACTCTGCCCGGCGGAATACGACGAGACTGATCCCCTCGGCGAGTGCCACCCAACATAGGTACTGCCACCAGTATACTCAATATCCATAGCCCTACCCACACGCCCACCCGCTCCACCAGCGCTCGCCAGGGGGTCTGGGGCTCTAGGCTGGCCCGCCAGGTGGTCTCCAGTCCGCCCAGGCTCACGTTCAGCCCCTTCTGGACTCCCCTCGTGCAACTGGCTCCGTCGGCGTAGGTTGCCAGTAGGGCCCGTATCCCCTGGACGCCATACCGCTCGCTGATGAATCGTACCAGGCTATCGCTTTCGGCGTAGGCCAGAAATGCGTCACTGGAATCAGGCGAGAAAGGGACGCACAGATCCTCTATGGGGATCAATCGTCCCTGGGCACGGGCTTCCTCGAGTGCCATCGCGTACTCCGGCGTGGGCAATCGCTCGTTCGCGGTGGCCAACCCCTCGTCCAGCCACTTGGGGACATACCTGTAGCCGGCCGGCGTCACCGCCTGATAGACCAGCAAGTGGGTGATCTCGTGGGGCAGATAGCGCTTCATGCGCGAGGTATAGCCTTCCTCGAACGGAATCGGCACGACCACCACCCCCAGTTCGGGGTGGGCCTGGCCGCTCACCCACTCTCGCCCGGTCAACATCATCGCCGCGTCCAGGTTCGGTTGTGCGTCGTAGATGTAAATGTCAATGGACTTGGGCACCCGGGTGCGCAGTTCTGCGCTGCTCTCCTCCGCGCTGGCCCGCGCAATGTCCAACGCGGCCTGGCCAAAGGCCGGGTCACCGTGCCCTTCGATCCAGTGGACGGTGAAGCCCTCACTGCCGGCTTGCTGCCAGCGGAAGCGGTTGTCCGTGTACTGGAAATGCTGGGGCTCAGTAGCCAGGCTGTTGCCCGCCGTGTCCTCGATCTGCCACCAGAAGGCGACCGTAGCGAACGCAGGCAGTGGGGAGCGACGCAACTCGTGTACGTAGTTGGCGCTCACTTGGCGGCCGGGCTCGATGGCCATGGCCACCGATTCCGCCTGCTCGTCGCCGGTGGCGTGGAAGAACAGGTAGACCCGGGCAATGTCAGCGTCGGAGGTGGCCTGCAACGTGAAGGTGATCTGCTGGGCGAAGCTGTAGCTGACCCGGCTTTCGACCACCGTGATGCCCGCCGCCGCGGTGGCAGGCACAGCCAACCACACCCCTACCACCACCGCCACTACCACCAATCCCGCGCTCACCCGCCACTGATTACCCGCCAATCTCCAATCTCCAATCCCTATGCTCTATTCTCCATTCACTCACCACTCCGGCTCCTTCGCCAGCCGGCCCAACAGTTCCGACAGGTCTCCATGCATAAACTCCAACTCGTCCAGGGCTGCCTCGGCTGCGACCCGCGTGGCCTCGTCCCTGGCGCGGCAGTAGCGCTCCAGGATGCGCCGCGCCCGATCTCCCCCGATCTGTCCCAGGGCCCACAGGGCCGCTTCCTGCACTTCGGGGTCCGTATCCTCGGCCAGTTCCTCCAGTTCGGGCACCGCCTCTGTCACCTGCAATTCGCCGCAGGCCCGGGCCGCTTCGTAACGCAGTTCTGGATTGGGGCTGAACAGTTTCTGCCGCACCTGATGGGCCCAGCGGGGATCGGCGCTGCGCCCCATGGCGAAGACCGCGCTGGCATTCGTCTTGTCGTCCTCCGGCACGGCGTAGGCCCGGCGGATCAACTCTGCCACCGCCTCGTTGCTCACGTAGGCCAGCGACTCCAGGGCTCGCCGGCGCACTTCCACATCCTCTTCCACGTCTCGACACGCGGCCAACAGCGCCTCGTAGGCAATGGCCTGGGGAGCGGGACGGATTTTCTCCAGTTCACCTAGCAAGATGAAGCGGCCCAGCGACGTGGCCGCGGCCATGCGCACGATGGCGGCCTCATCTTGTCGCACGGCAGCCGCCAGCAGCGGCACCAGGCGCACGTCCTCATCCTCCCACAGCCCTTCGACCGCCGCCGCCCGCACCTCGGCGTCCTGATCCTCCAATCCCATGCGAAAGAGCGCCCCAAAGTCCGCCTCAAAGTCCGCCTCCGCCACTTCCACCAACCGTGCGACCAGCCGTTGCCGCAACTCGACCGGCAGGTTCAGCCACACCTCGCGTACCTGCGCCACGTCGGCGGCCTCCAGGCCCGCAAGGGTATATAGCGAGGCCACGGCGGGCATTTCAGCCCGTGCGCGCAACTCGTCAAGCAGCCCGTCGAGCGGACGTTTCATCTCACTTGACATTCCACAAGCCCCCCACGCAGTGGGGGGTTCCACCGGTGTACTCACCGGCGACTGCCTACCCACGCTATCTGAGCCACGACCACGGTATAATCGGATTGATGAAATCCTGCAGCATCACGAAACCCATCAGGCTGACCAGGACCACCAGCCCGATGAAATGGACCATCGCTTCGTGTTCCGCCGACACCCGGCGACCACGCACGGCCTCGATGAGCACGAAGAGGATCCGCCCGCCGTCGAGTGCTGGCAGCGGCAGCAAGTTGGTCAGCCCCAGCGCCAGGCTGATCAGCGCCGCCGTCTGTAACACCGGGAACGGCAGGCCCCACGCGATGCTCTGCTGCAGCGTAAAGGCCAGCACCCCGCTGATCCCCACCACGCTCGCCGGGCGCGCCTCCTGAGGGGTGATTTCTCCCTTTGCCAGGCGGGCCGGCATCTGCACGGTCATCGCGATGGCAGTGCCGATGTCGGCGATCCCGGCTTGCAGCGCATCGGGCAGACGATAACGCCGTAGTGCGCTGCGATCCGGCCAGGAGGCCATCCAGATGCCCAACCGGCCATACCCTTCTGGAGTTCGCTCTGGCGTGGCCATAAACGTCAGCGCCTCCCTCCCGCGCAGGACGGCCAGTTCGACCGGCTGCTCCGCCATGCCCCGGATGATCTGCTGTAACTGCGCCATTCCTTCCTCGATGCGCTCTCCGCCCGCGGCCAGGATGACGTCGCGCGGCTGCAGCCCTACCGCCTCGGCCGGGCTGCCGGGTTCTATCTGCGAGACTTGCACTACCCATTTCTCTGGGTAGCCACTCGCATAAGCGCCGGTGATCAGCATCAGCGCGAAGATGATGTTGAGCACGGCTCCGGCCGCCAGCACCGCCACCCGCCAGCGTTTGGGTTGCGCGGCCAGGCTGCGCTGGTCAGTAGGGTCCTCCTCGCCGGTCAGTTTCACGAACGCCCCCATGGGCAACAGGTTCAGGCTGTATAACGTCCCCGGCTCCATTTCAGTCACTTCGCCGCGCAAATGCAGGCCCTCGTCCGCGAGGCTCTCGTCCGCGCGCTCCGGCCCGGACGTCGTGCCCTCAATTGGATCACGTGGATCGTGCACGATCAGCCGCCGCAGGAGGTAAGCGCCGTCCTCGCTGCGCTGCACGGTGGCATCCACCCTGGCCCCTACCCTCAGTCCAGGCGGTAGTCGGAAGCCCGCCGGGATGATCGCGCGCACGTTCCCGATGGAGAAATCACCCTTACCACGCCACAGTTTCAACAGGCGTGGTGGAAAGCCGAGCCCGAACTCTTCGACCCTCACCCCCGCCCACTTGGCGAGGATAAAATGGCCCAGTTCGTGCACCAGGATGATCGGCCCCAGCACTACGATCAGCGTGCCGGCCAACCAGAATACGACGTTCATCCATTCCATGATCTATCTTCTCAGTCAAAAGCGGGCGCTTGCCACGCCCGCCTCCCTTTCTCTAGATTTGTGTCGAGCAGGCGAACCTTGCTACCCGTATTATACTCTCAGCCGCTCAAACCTGCAATCCGCAATCCGCATTCCGCAATCCGCAATCTTCATTCTCCATTCTCCATTCTCCATTCTCTATTCTCCAGAAATTCCACCACCCTCTCCAACACCTCCCCCGCCGCCAGCCCATCCGTCTGGATATACAGGTCTGCGTGCTGCCGGGCGTGCCGCAGCCGGTGCGCCAGTTCCCCCCACCAGCCTGGTCCGGCCTCGGTACGCCTCCGTTGGCGGGCCACTTCCCAAGACACGTCCAGGTAGATCAGCACGTCGGGTTGGGTAATGCGCTGCCACATGGCGGGCACGTAAGAGTGCTCCTGCGCCACCTCGCGCACCTGGTACCCCCGCTCCCGCAACGCTCGGACGAGCAACGATTTGCCCGCGGCACACGGGCCGACTACCGCAATCAGCGGGCGCCCTTCCCGTCCAGTCTCTTTCACCGGCTCCTGGGCTTCTCTCTGGAAAACAGGCGCGCCAGCCACGGGCGGCGCGCCTGGCCGTCCCCCTCTCGCCGGCAAGTGCTGGCTTGCTCTCCGCCCATCTCGCGCACCCTGGCCAGCGTCCCCAGCGCAGCGAACACCACCAGGCAATCCCCGGCCCGCAGTGTGCTCTCTGAGGCCGGGTGCAGGTCGAGCTGCTCCGGCCCCTTGTGCAAGATGATCGTGACGTCGAGTTCTTGCTCCACCTGGGCGATCGTGCGTCCTTCCAGCGCTGAACCTTCCTGGAGCGTGACCCGCGCCACGTTCAGCAACACGTCGTCCACGTAGAACGAGTAGTCAATCTGGGTCCGTGTGGCAGCCGCCGCGAAGATGGGGGCTGCCAGCGCCGACGTGCTAAAGGCGGTGTGGATGCCAAATCCCCCTCGCACCCTCTCCGCCAGTTGCGAGTCGAACATCCGCAGCACTACCTTGATGTCGGGATTCAGTTCTCTGGCGTCGAGCGCGATGTCCAGGTTCGTCAGGTCGTCCTGCGTGCAGGCGACGATGGCTGATGCTTCCCGCACGTGCGCCTTGTCCAGCATCTCTCTCTGCCGGGCATTGCCCACCAATACGGGCACGTCCAGCCCGTGCAACTCTTCCAGGAACGGGCAGGCGGCATTTTGTTCGATGCCGACTACCTCTTCTGCCAGCCGGAGCAGCTCTTTCACCACCCGGTAGCCCACCTTCCCCAGGCCACACACCACGATATGGTCGCGGTAGGTCGAAGCGATAGCCACTTGCCAGGCCTCCTTTCGCTCACGCCGGTTGAACAGCGCCACGCCAAAGCGCAGGACGCCGTCGGCGGCGACGGCCAGCCCGATGACGGGCACCACGTAGAACAAGAACTGGACTCCTGGAACCCGGGGCAGCGGCACCACGTGCTCCATAAACATGAGGGTGAAGGTGGCGTGCAGCGCTTCCGCCCAAGTAAGGCGTTGCCCGGTCTCGGGATAGACGTAGAAAAAGCGCAACGCCAGGGTGCCCCCGCCCAGGAGTATGGTAAAGGCAAACAGAGAGACGCGGAACTGCCGTACCAGCACCCGCGTATCGCGCCACAGCGCTCGCAGGTAACGCCGAAGGTGGTGAGATTGCCTTTTGTCTCTCACAGCGGGAACCTGAGTGCCAGTCGCCGCACGCCGTCCCCCGGCTGGTCCACGACGCGTAACGCCAGTACGCTGATGTCGTCCTGCGGCCGCCCTTCGTCCAGGGCCAGGGCCCGCTCAAACAGGCCATTGGCCACCTGTTCGGCGCTTGCTTTCTCCTCTGCCAGCAGTTCGCGTACCGCCGCCGGTACGTCGAAGACACGGCTAGAGCGCGCTCCGGCCATCTCCAACCCGTCCGTGTACACGACCACCACCATCCCGGCGGCCAGTTGCACCTCGGTAATCTGCGGCTTCGTGCCCCGCTTCACCCCGATCGGCTCCGACGGCTCGTCGAGCAGCCTGACTCCCTGGTCGAGGGTGAACACGATGGTGGGGCAGTGACTGTTCCGCGAAAGCACCAGCGTGCCGGAAGTCAGGTCTATCGAGAGGATGTTGAGCGTGGCCGAGACCTGGCCGCCTTTGTAGGTGTAGAGGTAATCGTGGGCTGCCCGCGCGGCTGCTCCATCCCGTACCCCTTCTGCCAGTTCGGAGACCGCCTTGCGGGCCACCAGGTTGCTGATGGCTTTGGCCGCCCGTCCTGAACGCTGGCCGTCCACCAATACGAAGGACAGGCCGCCGTGCGGGCGTTCGATCATCTCCAGCGTGTCCCCACTCTCGCTGGTGGCCCACTTGCCCACTTTTGCTACGGCGACTTCAATTTCCATGCGCCAGGTCTGTCAAGGAGATGGACGGCGGCTAATGGCGGGCAATACGAGCTGGATCTCCACTCCGGGCGCGACCTCGATGCGGGCGCGGTTCTCTTCGGCGTTCATGTACGTCAGTTTGCCGATGATCCCGCCCACGGTCATCACCTCGTCGCCCACGCGCATTTCGGCCATCTGCTTATGGCGCCGCCGCCGGGCCTGCCACTGTGGCCAAATCATCAGCACGCTGAGCAGTACGAGGCCAATCGCCAAGATGACAACTTGTTGTGTATCCACGGTTGTGCTCCTATTCTTGATTTGCTGAAAGCCTGCGCGAAAACCTTCGCAGGTTTATCCCGCGCAAGGTTCTTGCTCTACCAACTGCAGGGCAGCCCTCTGCCCAGCGTATATTATACTCCGCTTGAAGTTGTGGGCAAGGTTTGAAGTATTCCTGCGCTGTGCTATAATTCCACAGGGGTTGCGTATGAGCCTGGCCTTCCTGACACCTCAAATCTGGGAATATCCTCTCCTGGCGCTCTACGTCCTGTTGACGTTGGCCCTGCTCGCCTGGGCCTGGCGCGATTTCGCGCGGTTGAACTGGCGCCGGTTGCTCCTGTTCCTGGGCCTCCTCGTAGCGCCCGTGCTCGTAGCGGCCTTGATCGCCCGTGCTGGGTTGGTCGTCCCATTCTCTCTGCCAGACTTGCTGCCGCCTCCCAGTGTGCCCGCCCAACCCGCCCAGCCGTTCGCCTCCCTGCTGGCGTTGCCGGTGCTCGTGGCCGGGGCCTGGTTGGGCGCTGCCCCGGCCCTGTTGGTGGGATTGGTCGGCGGCATCTTGCGGGCCGGCATGACGACGGGCGGGATTGCAGATCCCTTTCATTTTGCCTTCTTTGGCTTTCTGGTCGGGCTGTTTCTGCGCCAGGACTATCGGGGCCGCTTGCCGCTTCTCGTGCGCCAGCCCGTCGTCGCCGGGCCGTTGGCCATCCTCTTCGCCTCGTTGGCCCTGCTGGTCTCCATATTGGCTCATACCGCCGATGCAGGGCTGGTCGGACTTGACTACGCAGTCACGCTGACGGAGGCGCACCTGGGCCCCCTGCTGTTGGAAAGCCTCGGCGCTGCCCTGCTGGTCCAGGCCATCTACCTGCTCTTCCCACGTCTGCAGCCCGTCCATGGGACGCACCGCTTCCCTCCCTACAGCCGCACCCTGAATCGCAGGCTCCTGTTCCTGTTCGTGCCCCTCGTACTGGCAATGACCCTGGTGTTGGTCTACGCCGTGACGACGACGACGCTGCGGGTGACGACCCTGTACGTGGTGGACGAGATGGCGCGGGACGCCAACAGTGCTGCGGAGGACATCCCGTTCCTTATCCACACCGGCCAGGGGTTGGTGGTCGAGTTCGCCAACGACGACGCGCTGTGGCGTGGCGACCCGGCCAACCTGGGGAATCGCCTGCAGAGTAACCTGCGCACGGTGCCGTTCTTCTACCAACTGGTGCTGTTTGACGCCACCGGGCAGCGCGTGGCCACGTATCCTCCGGCCTCGACCGGCGATCCCGAACTGACGGAACAGGAGCAGGTCAGCCTGCAGCGTGTGCTGGAGACCGGGGCTCCGCAGATCAGCCCCGTGCACCGCCTGCCAGGGGGAGACGTGATCCTTTCGTTCCTGGCGCCGGTGGAGGACGTCGCGACCGGCAATCGCTTCGGAGCGCTGTTGGGGCGTACGCGCCTCGACATCAACCCGATCATGATGCGGGTGCTGGCCAGCCTGCAGCGCACGCGCGAGCGTGGCGAAGGGTTCGTGGTAGATTCAGATGGCCGCATCGTCGCCCACAACGATCTTGGCATGGTGCTCACCGAGTGGCGCGTGGATGAGAACCGCCCCCGCATCGCCACCGTGCTGCGAGGCTGGGCCTACGAGAGCCGCAGCCCCATAGACAACACCCGCCAGTTGGTCTACTACCTGCCGGTGGAAGGCTACCCCTGGTCGGTCGTGATTCGTCTTCCTTACAAAGTCGTGCTCGAGCAGGCCACCCAGATTGCCACCCCCCTGCTGCTGCTCCAGGTGCTGCTGGGAGGTGGGTTGGTGGTCGTCATCCCCCTGGTCACCCGCTGGCTGACCCGGCCACTCACGCAATTGGCCGCTGCCGCAGACCGCATTGCGGAGGGCGATCTCGCCCAACCGGTACGGGTGCCTGGCGACGACGAAGTTGCCCGCGTTGGCCACGCCTTCGATGGCATGCGGGTGCGGTTGAAGGACCGCCTGGAGGACCTCTCGTTGCTGCTCCAGGTCAGCCAGGCGGTATCGGCCACACTCGAGCTGCCCAAGGGCATCCCGTTCATCCTGGAAGGGGCCTTGACGGCCACCGATGCTCAGGTGGCGCGGGTGGTCCTGCTTTCGTCGGTAGCGGGCACCCCCCAGGTGGTCATGGCGCGCGGCGAACCGCGCGAGGGGCTGGGGGCCCTCGACCGCGCCCTCGCCACGGCCGCTCGCCACGCCGAATCCCCCCTCGTCGTGCAGAACCTGGCCCGCGCCAGGACCCTCGCCGAGCCTGAGGTGCTGGAAGGTCCCATCAAGACCGTCGTGGCCCTGCCCGTGCGTACCAAAGACCAGGTGCTGGCCGTGATGTGGGTGGGATATGGTGCGGTTCGCCAGTTCGAAGCATCGGAGGTTGGCCTGCTCTCCACGCTCGCCAGCCAGATGGCGGTGCTGATCGAGAATGCGCGCCTGTTCCAGGCCACCGAAGGAGGCAGACGGCGGCTGGAGGCCATCCTGACCAGTACCACCGACGCCGTGTTGGTCACCGATCGCGAGGATCGCGTCCTACTGGTCAATCCCGCTGCAGAACGGGCCTTCCACGTCGTCGCCGGCACCGTCGCCGGCCAAAAGATCGGTGAAGCAGGGTTGGCCCCGATCCTGGTGCGGATCCTGGAAGAGCCTTTGACGCCCAGCGAGGCCTTGACCAGGGAGGTCCCGCTGCCCGATGGCCGGATCTGGTATGCCAACGTTTCGGCTATTTTGAGTGCGGACGGTGAACGGATCGGCCGTGTGGCCGTGATGCGCGACATCACCCACCTCAAGCAACTGGACGAATTAAAGTCCGAGTTCGTCGCCACCGTCTCCCACGACCTGCGCGCGCCGCTGACCTTCATGCGCGGCTACGCCACCATGCTGCCGATGGTGGGTGGGCTCAACGATAAGCAGCGTGAGTACCTGGAAAAGATCCTGCGCGGCATCGGCCAGATGGGGGAACTGATTGACGACCTGCTCGACCTGGGACGCATCGAAGCCGGGGTGGGGCTGGAGCGTAAATCCTGCCACCTGGGCGCGGTCCTCGTCGAAGCGGTGGACAGCGTGCGTGCCCGCGCCACCTCGGTCAAGGGGCTCACCCTGCGCCTGGAGCCGGCGGAAGACGTGGCCATCATCTCGGGCGATGCGGCCCTCTTGCGCCAGGCCGTTACCAACCTGGTGGACAATGCCCTCAAGTACAGCCCCAACGGCGGTACCGTCATCGTGGGGCTATCGCTCCGCAACGGCCAGGCCGTGATCCGCGTTGCCGATACGGGGATCGGCATCGCCCCGGAGGACCAGGTGCGCCTGTTCGAAAAGTTCTACCGCATCAAGCGGCGCGACACGGTCAACATCCGGGGGACTGGCCTGGGCCTGGCCATCGTCAAGTCCATCGTCGAGCGGCACGGCGGAAGGGTGTGGGTAGAGAGCGAACTGGACAAGGGGAGCACGTTCTACATCAGTCTGCCCTTGAGTGAGCCGGGGTCACCGAAAACGGCGGCCCCTCAATGAAACGGCGAGGTGTTGCATGGCGCTGCAGATTGGCATCGTAGGCTTGCCCAACGTAGGCAAGTCCACTCTCTTCAACGCCCTCACGCGGGCGGGTGCTGTGGTGGCTGCCTACCCCTTCACCACCATTGAACCCAATCGGGGCGTCGTGGCGGTGCCCGATCCACGGCTGGAATCGCTGGCGGCCCTGGTGGGACCGCAACAGGCCACCCCGGCTACGGTCGAGTTCGTGGATATCGCGGGCCTCGTGCGGGGTGCCCATCGCGGCGAGGGGTTGGGCAACCAGTTTCTCGGCCACGTCCGCACCGTGGACGCCATTGCCCTGGTCTGCCGCTGCTTCTCCGATCCCGACGTCCCCCACGTCGAGGGAACGGTGGACCCGCTGCGTGACCTGGAAGTGCTCGACCTGGAACTGATCCTGGCTGATCTGGAGGTGCTGGAGCGGCGCCTGGACAAGGTGCGCTCGGCCTCCAAGGCCAGGCCGCGCGACTATGCCGCGGAGTTAGAGAGGCTGGAAGAATTGCGCGCGCGCCTCCAGGCCGGGGAACGCGCCGCGCTCTGGGCGGCGCGCGGGGAGGCCGAGGCAGCCCTGGCCCAGGAAATGTGCCTGCTCACCGCCACCGAGCGCATCTACGTGGCCAACGTCGGCGAGGCGGACCTCCCCGCTGGCGGCCCGCTGGCCGAGGCAGTCGCGCGCGTGGCCGCCTCACAGGCCGCTCCTTCCGTCGTCATGTGTGCCCAGTTGGAGGCGGACCTGGGCGAGTGGCCGCCCGACGAGGCCGCCGCCTACCGCGCCGACCTGGGGCTGGAACGCTCCGGGCTGGAGGCGCTCGCCCAGGCCGGTTACGCCGTGCTCGACCTGATCACCTTCTTCACCATCACCGGGGGGCGAGAGACGCGGGCCTGGGCCATCCAGCGCGGCACTCGGGCCGCCCAGGCGGCCGGCAAAGTTCACAGCCAGATGGAACGGGGCTTTATCCGTGCCGAGATGATCAGTTTCGAGCAACTGGTCGCTGTGGGAGGCTGGCAGGCGGCACGGGAGCGCGGCCTCTCGCGCGTCGAAGGCCGGGATTACCAGGTCCAGGACGGCGACGTCTGCCTCTTCCGCTTCAATCCGTGAAACCCTGCAAAGCCTTGCGAAGGTTCAGAACCTTCGCAAGGCTTTCTTCTAACGCGGTCTTCTCTGGAGAACGTGATCGGCGTCAATACGAGACGATCCGCTTGAGGGTCATGGCCTGCTCAACCCAACGCGCGACCATGTCGCGGGTGGGTGGCCGGCGGACCAATCGTTTCTCCTCGTTCACTTCGAGCATTCTCTTGTGGAGGCTGTCCGGGTTGCGCTGGGCCAGTTCGGGCACAGTGTCTACCCCCGCCCACTCCAGCAGATCGCTGTACTCCTCGCCGATTCCGGCGATGCGCATCAGGTCGGCCCGGTTGACCCAGTCCAGGACATACTCGTGGCCAATCCCGGTTTTCTCTGCCAGTTCCTTGCGTCCCTTGGGGGTCGCGCCGGCCTGGAGCAGCGCGTTCACGCTGCGAACACCCGCCGCGCGCAGTTTCTCCGCGTAAACCGGACCTATGCCCTCGATGATCTCCAATCGTGCCATGATGATATCCTCCTCGCGTCACTTGGGCGGGATCTTGAGCTCTTGACCCACACGGATCAGGTTCGGATCCTTGATCTGATCTTTGTTGGCCTCAAAGATCTCCGGCCAGCGACGCGCATCGCCGAGGACTTCCTTGGCGATCTTGCTCAGGCTGTCGCCTGCCTTCACCACGTACAGGCGCGCCTGGGCTTCGCGCGCCTCGCGCTCCGCCGCCTGGTGCTGTAACTCCGCCCTAAATTTCTCGCGGTAGCCGGCTGCCTCGGTCTGCTTCTTGGCCTCGGCCGCAGCCTTCTTGGCAGCCTCGGCCTCGGCTTGGGCGGCCTTGGCCTTGGCCTCGGCAGCCGCGGCCTTGGCCTCGGCAGCCCGCCTGGCGGCGGCCTCGCGGGCGGCCTGGGCGCGTGCAGCTTCGGCCTCCTTCTTGGCCTCATCGGCAGCCTGGACCTCGTCGCGAGTGGTCAGTGCGTCTATCGCCTGATCCAGAATTCCCTTTTTCTTCGCCATTGTCTGTTCCTCCTGGTATAGACTACTTGGGGGGCAGCTAACCCCCAGGGCCAATATGGTCAGGGCAATTCAAGCCCGGGTTGTTACTAACTTGACATACAAATAGCAGACGTCCTACCGGCGGCTCGTCAGCGCCTGAAGTATGCTCTGCGCGATCAGGCCTCCGGCCGCGGCGCGGGGGTTGCCTGCCTGGAGCGGATTCACCTGCCCGCCCGTCAGGGCGCTCGTCAAGGCCTGCCCGGCAGCCGAGGCCGTGTCTGCGCCGGCCTGTTTCGCCTGCAAGAAAGCCAGCCCGGCAGGTACCAGTACACCCAGCACGTCGCCCAGGTCCAGCCCACTGTCCTGCGGCCCAGGCTGCGCAGGCTGCCCACTGGGCTGCGCGGGCTGCCCACCGGCCAGCCCCAGAACCTGCTCGAGGACGCTGCCGCCAGGCTGGGGTTGTGGCTGCTGACCCTGGGATGGAATCGCGGCCAGCAGCGACTGGACCAGTGATACGACGCCCGCACCGTCCAGCGCAGGCTGGCCCTGGAGCTGTTCGGCCGCCTGGCTCAGGCCCCTGGCGTAGTACTGGCTGGTGCCGCCGCGCCCATTCGCCTGGAGTCGCTGGCTGGCGTATTTGAGCGCCTCGGCAGGCGGCTGCGAGCCCTTCTTCTGGAGCGACTTTGTGATCAGACGCACGTTTTCGACCATGTTGTCGCCATGGTTGCCATTGTACCCATCGAGGTCATTGACCTCCTGGCGGTGAGCCGTCATGGCCTGTAACGCTGCGCCAAACAGCGCACCTAGATCATACGTTGGTTGGTTCGTAGCCATACTCACACCCTCCCCTAAAATGCAAGAACCTGCTGTTCACCGTTCATCTCTTCCACAAACTGTCTTATACCCAATCCGGCCTGCCGTTCACCACCCCCTTCCCTTCCGCTGCTGGCGGATACACACGTGCTGTGAACACAAGGTACCGGAATACTCTCTCTGCTCGCCTGGGCCATTCCCGGGCAAGCGTTCAACGTGAGTTCTGTTTGTTTTGTCCAGTATAGCTGAATCTGCGGTTAAGTCAACACTTCGAGTTGACTCATCTGGGGGCCTTCAGGTGCCTATTGCGGGGCCGAGCGGCTCTGCAGTCCCTCCATCACCGTGGCCACGGAGACGACGAGCATCAGCGCCAGCACCACCAGCGCCACCGTCGCCAGCGCCCACGCGCCGACCTCTCCGGATGCGTTGGCACGCTCTGCCGCCGGCAGCGCGATCCGGCCCGTCGTCATCAACCAACCGGGGATTGCCATCAGCGCGACGCTCAGCACGATGGCGGCCACACCCCCTTTCAAGCCGAAGAAAATGACCATGAGGACACCAATCGTCAGCAGCAACAGTTCGCCGATGCCGCTGAGACCGGCCTGAATCCTGTCGGACAGCGTCAACAGGGCCAACGCCAGCAACAGGCCACCCGCTCGCACTTTGAACGGCAGACGCCGCCCCAGCGCCAGGCCGAGCAGGATCAGGTAGCCGATGGTGTCCACCGGCAGTTCGGCCCAATAACTGCGGTCCTGGAAACCGCGCACGATGTCGGTGATCAAGAAGAAGACGTAGCCGATCGTACCGATGAACACGATGACGAATAAGGTGGCCGAAAGCGCGCGCTCTCGCCACGCTTGCACGCTGCTCCTGTCGTCAGCGTAGGTTGGGGATAGAAACACAGACTGGGCAAAGTGCAAAAGCCTCATGCGGAAACCCTCCTTTCCTTTCTCAAAACGAAGTGATAGCACATTTCGCCCGACACGCAACACGCAACGCGTCCTCACGTTTCACGTTTCACGCCTCACGCATTACTCATTGCTCACATACACCAATACCCCGGCCTTGGACGGGAACCACAACTGGCCCTGCCGGTCCTCGGCGCAGCGACCCAGGTCTTGGTCTCCTTGCCCTCCTTGCCTCCCGGGCAAGTAGGTCCAGCCTGAACCATCCCACCGGCTCAGGTCCCCCATCATGGTGGAAACCCACACGTTCCCGCGCGAGTCGGTGCTCAAGGCCGCCACGTAGTCGCTCGGTAGCCCTGTACTGTTATTGTACACCGTCCACTCCTGGCCGTCAAAACGCCCCACGCCTCCTCCCATCACGATGTCTCCCAACGTGACGAGGCTCACCCATTTGTCCCCTCGGCGATCCGCGACCAACTCGCCGAAACGGAATGCGCCGGGCAGGTCGGTCTGTTTCTTCGTATCCCCCACCACTTCCCACCCCAGCCGTGTGCGTTGTGAGCGGTGGGGGTACCAGGCCGCCGCGGCGGCCCGGTCCCCGTCGTATGCCGTCCAGGTGGTACCGTCGAACGCTCGCCATTGGCTGCCCCCGAATCGGGATGGCCCTTCGCGCATCCCATCGCACTGCGTGGTGCCGCCGCTCACCACCAGCCCCCCCGTGCGCAGCCACAGCCTGTCCTGGCGATCTGCCTCCAGGGCGAGGACACAATCATTCCCTCATTCCTCATTTCCTCCCTACTCATTCCTCGCTTCTGCTATACGCATCCTCCGAGGCCGATCGAGCACCATCTTCGCCGGCACCGACACGATGAGTAGGATGGAGGAGACGACTAACTCAATGGGTTCGTGGAACAGCCTCATCAGGAGCACCGTCAGCCCGACCCCTACGCCGGCGCTCAGGTCGGAATGTCGGGTGATCAGAAACAGCGTGCCGTAGACCGTCATCCCCCACACCATTTCGATCGGTGCCAGGGCCGCCAGCCCTCCCAACGTGGCCGCCAATCCCTGGCCTCCCTGAAAGTGCGCAAAGATCGGAAAATCGTGGCCCAGCACCGCGCAGAAGGCGGCCCCAATCTGCCAGAACAGGCTGAGGCCAAAGGCGCGCGCCAGCAGCACGGGCAGCAAGCCCTTGCCGACGTCAATCAGAGCCACGATGGCTCCCCGCTTCCAGCCCAACGTGCGGCTGACGTTGCGCGCCCCCATGTTCCCATCGCCGAGTGTGCGGATGTCCACGCCTGCGAACAGTCGCGAAACGATCAGCGCAGACGGAACAGACCCCAACACGTAAGCGATCAGCAGGATCAGGATTCCTGTGTACATAGTCTCTGGCCTCCTCCCCCGCCTATGTTATCCTGGTTTGTGATACAAAATGTGGCGGACGCCCCGCTTCAGCGAGGTTTTCCCGGCTGAAGCCGGGCCTCCGGTCTGATTTCGCACCAGAAACTATCCGAACTCTGCCGGCAACCAGTGCAGCCCCTCTCCGTGGGCGGCCAGCGTCAGGCCCCATCCGAACCCCTCGCTTACCCCGAGCACGGCGGTAAGGCAGTGGGTGCCCGGTGCCAATGCCTGCCGGATGGACTCCATCCCCAGTTCTGCGTATCCGCGCGCCGCGCGGTCCGCAAAGCCCTTGAACGTGTTCTCCCCGCTCAAGATCGCCTGCCCGTCCAGTTCCAGCGACAGCGTATCGCTAAAGCCGCACTCGAACGTCACCGCTCCTTCCGTGCCCATCTCGAAGCGCCGGACCAGGCGCACCTGACCCACCGAGGCGGGCAGGTAGCGGTTCAGGTTGAGCACCCCGTTCGGTTCGCACGGCACCACGCCATACCCCTCCGCGAACCAGGCCTCGACCGTCCCTTCGGCAGGCTCAGGGCAGGCCCCTTCGGCGGCGCTGGGCATCTCTCCACATGGAATGTCCAGCCCGTCGCAGGGCAAGATGTGCAGGTCACAGAAATAGGCCGGGCGATAGGTCCAAAGCCCGAACAGCCCGGCCCTGGCCGCATGCGCCAGCCTCTCCACGACGAGCGGCGGTTGCCCATCCACCGAGATGGCGGCCCGGCCGCCGCAGAAATCCACTTTCAGCCGGAACCACCGCCCGGTCGGCACCTCCGCCGCCTGTTGGTAACTGGGGCCGCAATACACCTGCCAGGTGTTCGATCCGTGGAAGACCGGGTCGTACTGCAGCGCATCCCACTGGCCGCTGACGTGAGGTACGGCGTAGGCCAACTCGAAGTTGAGCACGTCCGCCACGCGGAACGCGACTCCCGGGTAGGCCGGGCCGTCGGTGCCGATCAGCACCTCGATGCTGGCGTCCGCCAGCCGGCAGTCAGGCACGAGGGCCAGCCCGTTCTCCAGCCGCAGCCCCTCTCGTCCCTGCCAGGTCACGGCCTCCGCCTGCGCTGCGTGGACGTCCAGGTCAAGAAGATTGATGGGAGTGTTCTCCATTCACACCCCTGCCGACAGCCTCTCACATCTTGATCACCAGGCACTGGCTGTTGGCCAACTCGATCATCCGTACAGACTTGTTGCGCTCCACGTAAGTCTGCAGGGCCTCCCTCGCCCCGGGCATCTGGTAGTCGTGGGTCAGGATCACTCCGCCGTGTACCAGCCGTGGGTAAAAGAACTCCAGGCAGTCCGCCATGCTCTGATGCAGGTCCACGTCCAGGTGCACGAACGAAAACTTCCGCTCTGCCACCGGAGCCGCCGTCTCGGGAAAAAAGCCCGCGTAGAAGAACACGTTCTCGTACCCCTGCAGAAAGGCGCGCACCTCGTCCAACTCGCCCGTATACCACCCCGGTTGAAAGAACCCCTGGTCCGCCTCCCGCGGCTCGGGCAGGCCCTCGAACGTGTCGAACAAGTACAGTGGAATATCTCCCTTGGCCTCGCAGATCAACTTGGCCGTTCCCCCTTTATAGACCCCCACCTCGGCCATGTCTCCCTCGACCTGTCGTTGTGTCTGCGCCAGGCTGTACACCGTGTACGCCTCCCCGGCCGTGACCGCCATGTCCCGCTCGCGCTTGAGCCTCTTGATCAGGGCGATGACCCTCTCATCCTTTCTGTACCCCGAGAGCAGCACTGCCTCCAACTGAAAGGCTACGCCGTGGAAGAAATTGCGTACCCGCATGGACTCCCGCGATGATTGGTATACAATTTTCTGTAGAGCCATCTTGAACTACTCCCCCTGGCACGTACTTGGCCTGTCTCGCCTGGCAGGCGAACCAGTAGAGTTCCCCGCCTCTGCCGATCCGTCTTGATCCGCCAATCCTGCCAATCCGTGTTCCTCCCCTCCGCATCCCCCGCAAACCCCACTACGAGGGGGCACGCAATGTCGGTCCGGAACACGATCTCCTCCCCGCGTCTCTCCGCCGACTCCACCGCCTCCCGGATGCGCGCCATCCCCTCCAGGAACGCCTCCTCCGTCAGCAGCGAAAACTGAGACGTGCCGTTCTTGTGTAGCACCGGATCGCTCAACACTTCCCGTCCAACGAACTCACGCACGATGCGGGCGGCCAGCCAGCGCTCGCATCTCGCCAGGCCCGCCTCCTTCATCCACCGCACGATCGTGGGCCCCGGGGGATACCGGCCCACGTCCGTTTCGTAGGTGCCCGGAAAGGTTTCGTACACGTACCAGCGATCCTGTTCTGTCTGTGGATCTATCCCGACGATGGCGAGCGCCCCGCCCGCCCGCAACACCCGCCGCGCCTCGTGGATGAAGGCTGGCGGATCGTCGAAATGGTGCAGCGCGTGAACGCAGAACACCAGATCGAACGCGCCCGCCGGAAAAGGCAAATGCATCGCCGTACCGCGCACGAGGGCCACAGACCCGTCCTTGTGCCGGGCCTTACTGAGCATCCCTGCAGAATAGTCCAGGCCGCAACGGACCTCGTACTCTGGCATCAAGGTTAGCCAGTGCCCGGTGCCACAACCCACCTCCACCACGCGGCGGGCGTTGACCCTGCGCGCCACCTCTCGCAGCGACTCCACGATGCCCGCAGGTCCCCCCGCTTGATACCGCCGGTCGTAGACGCCCGAGACCTCGTCGTAGTTCACGCGCTTCATCCACACTGCCTACGGCCAGGGAACCTGGGGCGACCGGTAGAAATTCACCCCCATCGCCGTCAGCCGAGGCCCGTGAGCGGCCAGGCGGACGCGGTACTCGCTCCACTCCCTCCCACTGGCCGGCGACCAGCCGATCTCGGCGTAACCGGCCAGCCGCGGAAAAACCATGAACTCGATATCGTCCATGGTCTGGATCGTCTCCGACCACAGCGGCGCTTCCACACCCACCACGTTGCTTTCGGGCAGCCCGCTCAACACCTCGGCCGGATCCCACTCGTAGCCGTCCTGCACTTCGATCATCCCTGCCCAGTTCAGCCCCAGGGGAGTGGAGCCGTCGTACTTCATGTCCACGTAGGTCTTCGATGCCGGCGACATGATCACCTGCACCCCCTGCTGAACGATCCGCTGGGCCGCCTGGCCATGCCAGTACTGCACGATCGTCGTAGGCAGCAGGTGCGCCTTGGCGATCTCTTCCCAGCCGACCATCTGTTTGCCCTGCGCCTGCACGATCCGCTGGAAGCGCTCGACGAACTGCAAATAGTCGGTCTCGTTCGTCGCCGCCGTCTCGTCGCCGCCGATGTGAAAGTAGGGGCCCGGCGTCAGGGCCGCGATCTCGCGCACGACGTCTTCCAGGAACCGGTAGGTGATCTCTTTGTTCACGCACAGAGAACTGAACCCCACGTTCGTTCCCGCGTACAACCCCGGTGCCTCCCCCGTGCAGTTCAGTTCCGCGTAGGAAGCCAGCGCCGCGTTGGTGTGGCCCGGCGTGTCAATCTCGGGCACGACCGTGATGTACCGGCTTTGGGCGTAGGCGACGATGTCCGCATATTCCTCCTGTGTATAGTACCCACCGGGACCCCCTCCCACCTCGGTGCTGCCGCCGTACTCTGCCAGCCTCGGCCAGGAGCGGATCTCGATGCGCCAGCCCTGGTCGTCGGACAGGTGCATGTGAAAGCGGTTCATCTTATAGTACGCCAGCAGGTCAATGGTCCGCTTGACGTCTTCCACCCTGAAAAAGTGCCGGGCCACGTCCAGCATGGCGCCGCGCCAGGCAAACCGTGGATAGTCGCGGATCGTCCCGCTCGCCATCGGCCACGGGCCTGGCTGGGCCGTCGCACTCTCGATGGAGGGGGGCAGCAGTTGCCGGATGGTTTGAATGCCCCGAAACAGTCCCGCCGGTTGGTAGGCCACCAGCGTGACGGAATCGGGGGTGACCGCCAATTCGTACCCTTCCTCGCCCAGGGCGGCATCGCCGCCCACGGTGGTGAGCAGGATATTTCCCTGCGCAGGAGCGCCACTGGCCGTCAGGACCTGGATCCCGTACCCCGTCGCGGGCCTGAGTTTGTCCGCCAGGTATTGGCCGATCCCGGTCAACTCGGCTGTTCCAGGGTCCACGTAGATGTTTGTCTCTGGCGTCAGGCTGAATGCTCCCCCACTGGCGACTGCCGAGACGGGCCGGGGGATGATTTGGTCCAGCGTGGGCACTGGGGCCGGTTCACCGGCCGGCGTGCGCGTTGGACTACCGGTGGGCGTCTCCGTTGGCCCCGGCGCCGCGCAAGACACCGGGAAGAGCGTGCAAAACAGTAGCATGGTAAGACACCTCCTCCTCTTGTTCAGGTGCTGTCCTTTCTGCATCTCACACCCTTCTCACTCTAGTTCACAGCGCAGAATGTGACGGACGCCCCGCTTCAGCGGGGGTCTCCAGATGAAGCCGGTCCTATGACTAGAGTATACGGCTTAACCGTCAACAGGTCAAGGAAGGGCACATCGAGCACGTCGTACTGCAATGCCTGGGAGAGTGACTGCCAGACCATTACCTGTGGCTGGGCTATCCTCGCCTCCGGCCTTTGACAGCCTGGGCAGCACGGTGTACAATCCCCAATACGAGGCAGACGACCCTGTGGGTATCGCGGGCGGTGTGCCCGCATCGCGTTGGGGTTAGGAGATGGTGACGCCTCTGCTAAAGACCAAGCTATATATCCCCCCGCCCCGCCCCGGCCTTGTTCTGCGCCCCCGTCTGGTCGAGCGGCTGGATGAGGGCTTGCGCCGGGGAGTCCAGCTCACGTTCATCTCAGCCCCCGCCGGGTACGGCAAGACGACGCTGGTCACGGAATGGCTGCAGGGGGCGGAACGCCCCGTCGCCTGGCTATCACTCGACGAAGGCGACGATGACCCCGCTGGCTTCTTCAGCTACCTGGTCAGCGCACTTCAGGGAGTCAACGAGTCCATCGGCGCAGGCGTCATGGGTGCGCTGCGCTCGCCGGGGCTGCCGCCGCTTGAGTCGCTCGTGACTGCGCTGATCAACGACATCGCTGCCCAGCCCACCGTGTTCGTCCTGGTGTTGGACGACTACCACGCCATCGAGGAGATGGCCATCCACCAGGCCATGGGGTTCCTGCTGGCGCGTCAGCCGCCACAGATGCACCTGGCCATCGCGACGCGTCAAGATCCACCCTTACCACTGCCCCGGATGCGTGTAGGCGGAAAGATGATGGAACTGCGGGCGGGCGACCTGCGCTTCACGCAGGCCGAGGCGGCGGCTTTCTTCAACCAGGTCACGGGGCTGAACCTGGCGCCGGAGGAGATCGCCGCGCTCGAGGACAAGACCGAAGGCTGGATTGCAGGGCTACAACTGGCGGCCCTGTCGCTGCAGAAAGAAGCGGAGCGCGCCAAGTTCGTCCGGCGCTTCGCCGGGGACGACCGCCACGTGATGGATTACCTGGTGGATGAGGTGCTTTCCCGGCAGCCTGAAACTGTGCGGCGCTTTTTGCTGCAGACCGCGATCCTGGAGCGGATGACGGCTCCGCTGTGTGATGCAGTGTTGGGCGGGGACCAGGAGATTCCTCGCTTCGCTCGGAATGACAGGTCGCTGATCCCTGACGACGGAGCACCGATCGTTGCTCGCTCCCAGCAGATTCTTGAATATCTCGAGCGCGCCAACCTGTTCCTGATCCCGCTGGACGGCCGGCGCGAGTGGTAACGGTATCATCATCTGTTCGCCGATCTACTGCGCCACCGGCTACGTGCGGACGTGGGGCGACAGGGGCTTGCGCGCTTACACGGCCGGGCCAGCCGCTGGTACGAGCAACACGGCTCTGCGAACGAGGCGATCACACACGCGCTGGCGGCCTCCGATTTCGAGCGGGCGGCGGATCTCATCGAGCGGCATGCGGGCGATACGACGTACCACAGTGAGACGATCAAGCTGCTGAGGTGGCTGAGGGCCCTGCCGGAGGAAGTGATCCGCGCCAGGCCCCTCCTCTGCCTCCGGTATGCCTGGGTGTTGCTGGACACTTTGAGTGGCACCGCTCTGGAGGCCACTGAGCGATGGCTGCAGGAAGCGGAAAAGGCCCTGTCGGACGGTCTCACCTCGCTCCCAGCCCCCGTCTCGGGGGCGTCTCCCCCGGACGGTCTCGCCTCGCTCGCAGCCCCCGTCTCGGGGGCGTCTCCCCCGGACGGTCTGCAGGGCACTGATAGGACCCGTGGACACCTTTACGACCAGGTTGCCAGGGAAAGCGCCGTGATCCGCGCGTACCTGGTCAACAGGTGCCGTGGCGATCCGCAAGCCGCTCTCGCCCTATCGTTGCAGGTCCTTGAACGTGTCCCTGAGGATGACCTGGTCAGGCGTGCCACCATCCTCTTCAACCTCGGGTGGGCTCACCTGAGGCTCGGCGACGCAACCACGGCCCGCCGTGTCCTTGAGGAGGGCCAGCACGCAGCGCGGGCGAGCGGCCAACACTACTTTGCCACGCTTGCCACTGAAACGCTGGCCTACATCGCTCGCCGCCAGGGACGGCTACGCGAGGCGGCGGCGATCTGCCGCGAAGGGCTGAGCAGCATCGTGGAACCGGTCGAGAAGGCGGGGCGACCGATCCCGGCTGCCGGGTGGCTTCACATGCGGTTGGCGGGCGTCCTGCTGGAGTGGAATGACCTGGAGGGGGCTGACCGCCTGCTGGCCCAGGCGCTGGAACGAACCAAGCTGCTCGTGGGACTGGGTGCCTGGGCCATCGGTTACGGTGAGCTGGATCGTCTCAGGCGCGTCCAGGGGAACATGACCGAGGCCCTGCGCGTGATCGAGCAGATCGAGCGATTCTGGCCAGAGGCGGAGTCCTATTCCTACGCCGCCGCGCTCCGCGTCCGGCTCTGGCTGGCACACGCCGAGCGCGACCCCAGTCTGCTGGCCCGCGCTGCGCGATGGGCACAGGAAATCTGGCCTCAGTTCGACGACAGCAAGGACGTTCTGGCAGTCGCGGACGAATGGTACTTTACCAGGTGCCTGGCCCTGGTGCGGCTGCGCATCGCCCAGCATCGGGCGCACGGGCGACCCGACCTGCAACCCGGGCTCGATTTTCTGGAGCGCCAGCTTCGCGTCCACGAGGAGGGCGGCTGGAACGAGTGCGTCATCGAACTACTCATCTTGAAGGCGCTGGCGCTGGACGCGCAGGGCGAGACCGGCCGCGCGCTGGAGGCTCTGCGGCGGGCGCTCGCGCTGGCCGAGCCGGAGGGCTACGTCCGCATCTTCCTCGACGAGGGGCCTCCTATGGCGCGCTTGCTCTACCAGGCAGTCGAGCGCGGAATCGCGCCAGCGTACGCCGGCAGGCTGCTGGCGGCATTTCCGGCCGCGGAGCCGCGGCAGGCGGATCTATCCAAGGCCTGGGACGTCGAGGGCGAGATGGTGGAGCCGCTGAGCGAACGTGAGCATGAGGTGCTGGAGCTCATCGCCGAAGGGCTCTCGAACCGGGAGGTCGCGCAACGGCTCTTCATCTCACCCAGGACCGTCAAGCGGCACACCAGCAACATCTACGGCAAACTCGGCGTCCACAGCCGGACGCAGGCAGTTGCCAGGGCCCGCCTCGTGGGCATCCTGCCCCACGACAGGGCCTGACCTTGTATCCTCTTTCCTCTGTGATGCGCTTCCTCTAGTAGCCCACCTTCATCTCAAACGGGTGTGTTTCAGTTGTGCAAGCAGTGGCAGGGCGCTGTCAACGGATTGCTGGAACGGATTGAGCGGAATTGGCCCCTCGTGCGACGATTGAATCCGTTGACAGCGTGCTGATCGACAAGTCCTCAACTCACTTGAAACACACCCATCTCAAATAGCGCCCCCGCGAATGGTACCCGAATGATACCTTTGGCCCATGACACGGGGGCCGCCTTAGGTTACCATATCCGTTGGAGGTGCCATGAAGACCACAGAGCACACCGGCCAGAATCCCGGTCTGGACCGGCCGGCGACTTATCAGATCAAGGTCGAGGGGCATCTCGACGAGCGCTGGTCGGACTGGTTCGAGGGGATGACCATCACGGTCGAGCGCGAGGGCGAGGGGCCGCCGATCACCACGCTGACCGGCACCGTGGCCGACCAGGCCGCCCTGCAGGGCATGCTGCGCGCGCTGTACACGCTGGGCCTGCCGGTGCGATCCGTCACCTGTGTTGACTCTGGCACGACCGCGCGATCAGGCTCGGAAGAAAAGGCGAAGAGCTGACCAAATGCAGGAAACTTGGCGTTGGCGTGGTAAGCCGACCTGTCAGTGGGCGATGGAGCCTGGATGGGGCCAGGCTCAGGAGGGTGAAATGTATCTCGATTATCTGCAAAAGATCGGACGGCTGGTGCTTGGATGCGCGCTCATCTGCCTGCTCACCGTTTCCCTCGCGGGCTGCAAAGGAGCCGCGCCAACGCTCGAACCGGCCACCATCACGTTCGCCTATCTGCGAAGCGATAGAGAGCGCATCGAGCCTTTGGTGGAGGAATTCAGCAAACTGTATCCTCACGTTACCGTCGAACTACGTCCGGCGACTATGGGGGAGTTGTCGTGGAATTTCGAGGCTGCTGACGCGGACGTCCGTGAAGTCTTCACAGCGATCATTGACAACCAGCGGGAGCGCGGCGACTTCCTGGCGTTGGACCCGTTCATTGAGCGGGATGAATCGTTCGATGTGTCTGATTTCTATCCTGCCGTCCTGGAAACCTTCACGATTGAGGGCAAACTGTGGGCCATTCCATGCGGAGTGGATTCCGGGGTAGTATACTACAATCGGGACCTGTTCGATCAATACGGCGTTCCCTATCCTCAAGTGGGATGGACGTGGGACGATTTCGTGAGCACTGCCCTTGCCCTCCGTGATCCCGAAGCCGACGTCTATGGCTATGCCAACCGTGAAGGGCAATGGGGGGTCTGGCTGTTTGTCCATCAGCTCGGCGGACGGATTGTTGACGATATGCAGAACCCCACTCGCGCGACGTTCGATGATCCCTTGACCATAGAAGCGCTGGAATGGTACGGCGACCTGTTTCACGACTACGCCGTCGCGCCTACGCCGCAGCAACTGCGCCCATCCGCTGGCAGTATCTTGTCTGCCATTGTGATGGGCGAGGTAGGTATGTGGAGCGATTGGTTCGAAGCGCGGGGAGGCGATAGCGACGAGATCTGGGATGGAATAAAGTGGCCGATGCGGTGGGGTATGGTGACTTTCCCTCGAGCGACGGCAGATACGGCCACGGACGTCGTCGGCGACCTGTGGGCCCACGGGTATGCCCTCTCCTCTCAGACACTACATCCCGATGCAGCCTGGCGGTTGGTGGCTTTCCTCACTGCCCACGCCTCCAGCCGCAAGATACCTGCGCGCAGGTCGGTCGTCGAGTCCGAGGAGTACGAACGGCAGGCAGGTAGCGAGACTGTCGCCGTCGCGCGGGCTGTCCTGGAGAACTGGCTGCCCTATCCCCCCAGGGAGTTTATCAACAAGACCCTTGAAGCGCTGGGGATATTGGGGGAAGCGATCGTCATGGTCGAGTCCGGACAGCGGACCGCTCAGGAAGCGATGGATTGGGCCCAACGCGAGGCTGACGCCAGAATAGGGCCATAGTTTCCTCCCGCAGGTTGCTTGGAGCGGTGTTGCGCCGAGAAAGTGCTCAAACCTCGGGAGGGTGAGCAGTTACTCTTGCCAGGGAGGCGAATATGGTGTACACCCAAAAGCTAACTTGCTTTGGACGCGCTGCTTTGCTGCTGACCCTCGGGGCGATGCTGGCAGGCTGCGGGACTGCGCTCCCCACACCCGCCCCGCCGGAGCCGGTCACCCTGCACTTCGGCTACTACACCAACATGGCCGAATACGAGCCGCTGGCCGACATGTTCCATAGACTGCACCCGCACATTACCGTCGAGTTGGTCCCGGCACATAATCTGGGCTCAAGTACCGCACTGGACGTCCTGGACAGCACGGATCTGGATGTGATCCGCTGGTACAGCAGCTACCCCACCCCGGAAAGGCAGGAGCGGTTGCTTTCCCTGGACGCGATGCTGGAGACCAGCGAAACGTTCCCACGTGACGACGTGTACCCCGGGGCCATGGAGGCACTGCAGATAGACGGCAGGCAGTGGGCCATCCCCGCCGGCCTCAACGTGTCGGTGGCCTATTGCGACCCGCTCTGGCTCCAGGCCGCCGGAGTCACGCCGCCGGGTACCGATTGGGTGCTGGATGACCTGGTCGTGGCAGCCGATGCCGTCGGTGACCTCGACGACTCGGTCTACGGCCTGTGCACCACACCCGACCACGACATCTTTACCTTCACGCGCCTCCTGGGGGGCCAGATCGTTGACGACCAGCGCAATCCCACCCGGCCCACGCTGAACACACCCGCCAACGTGGATGCCGTCCAGTGGTATGCCAACCTGCGCCACGAATATGGCATCGTCCCAGACCCGGTCCAGTTCCAGCAGCAATTCGGCGGCTATGGCGTCGCCGTCGAAGGTGCGGTCGTGAAGGGCGTTTGTGGGTTCTGGCTCTCGTCTTACGCCGAACGGGGTGGGGCCCTGTGGGGCGGAGGCCAGCTCAAGTGGGGTAGCGGGCGCGTGATGCTGGGCCTCCCACGCGGCTATGAGGGATCCTCCAGGCTGATGTGGGTGGACGGCTACTACATCCTGGCCCAATCGGCCCACCCGAACGAAGCCTGGGAGTGGATCACCTTCCTCCTGGAGCACCAGGAAGCGGCCGGGCAGATGATGCCGCCGCGTCTTTCTCAGGTCAGCTCCCAGGCGTACGCGGCCCGCGTGGGTGAAAACGCCGCTCAAATCGCTCGCAATTTACCCGGCGACCTCATCGTCGTCGGCGCTGAGATGAACACGAACGAGGCCATAGGCACCCTTGCCGTCCTGTACCAGGAGGTGGCCGAACGGGCGGTGCGGGGGGAGTTGGACAGCCGGGCGGCCATCGAGAACGCGCTGGACGAGGCCCAGGCGCAGGCTGAGGTGTCGTTCGTCGCCGGGCAGTAAGCCCGCAGGAGAGAAGAAATGAACTGGAAGATTGTCAGACGGGTTCAGACTGCCCTTGCTTTTGCCACGCTGGCACTGGCCGCATGCGGCAGGCAAGCACAGCCAGTACAGGAGCTGGAACCTGCCACCCTGCGTTTCGGCGTGCCGTTTGAGCGCTCCCATGGAGACCCCCTCCTGGTAGCAGCCGTCGAGCGCTTCCAGGAATAGAACCCGCAGGTTATCGTCGAACTCATCACTCAGATCGCAGTTCCATATTACCACGAGGTTGACGCGTGGGTCGAGGCGTGCCAGTTGGACCTCCTCCTGTGGGGCCCAGATCCCACGCTTGTCACAGGGGAGCGACCTGTCGTGCTCGGCCTGGAGCCGTTCATCAGCCAGGCGGAGGGATTCGACGAGGCCGCGATTCCATCGTACGAGGGGACAGTGACGGTTGACTGGAGCAGCAGCATGATCGGTGTGCTCAGCACGACCGAACACCCCCAGGAGGCGGTCGAGGTGGCGTATGCCGTAGCCACCAGCCCGGAACTGCTCGCGGCGTGGGGCGACGTGCCTGCGTTGAAAAGCCTGCAGGCAGACTTTATCGGGGAGCTTGAGGCCAAGTACCCCGGCGTGGATCTGCAGGTCGCCGTGGATGGCCTGGAGTATCTCGGTTCCACTCCGCACACAGCATTTATGCCCAACCACGCTGTGGCGTACGCTCGGTTCGACGATCTTCGGGACCTGATGTCGAGTAGAGGGGGGCTCGATCTCGACGCCGAGCTGGACAGGCTGGAGTCCGGCCTGCAGGCGATTTTCGCCGAGTAGTCTACCCTCCCGCAGATTACGATTGACCCATCCGAACCCGCGGGAGGGTGAGCAGTTCGACACCTGCCCTACCGCGTGTCTATGGAGACGTCGCCGGCCCATAGTCGCCGAATCTCCTCACACGCCTCCAGGAGCGCGTCCGGCGTTCCCGCGGCCTCCACACGGCCATCCTTGAGGACGATGATGCGATCGGCGCGGCGCAGTGCCGCCGGGCGGTGGGAGGCGACCAGGCACGTAGGGGCGATTCGCGAATCGCCCCTACCGGCGAACAGTCGCTCCCACAACGTCTGCTCCGTCTCCACGTCGAGCGCGCTGGAGAGATCGTCAAACACCAGCAGCTCGGGCCGGCGGACGAACATGCGCGCCGCCACCGTGCGCTGCACCTGCCCGCCGGAAAGCCTGAGTCCCCTGGGGCCGACGAGCGTGTCCAGGCCATGTTCCAGCTCCTCCACGTCCTGCTCCAGCACCGCGGCCCAGACCGCCGCCTGCAGGTTCGCGCTCCGGGTGTACACCGGCGGTGCAGCCAGCCGGAGCGGAGTGCCTTCCATACCGCATGGAAAGCGGTGAACGTTTTCCCCGTGCCAGTGGCCATCGTCAGCAGGATGCGCTTCTGCTCGCGCATCACGCGCTCCAGGATGCGGGCGACAGCGATCTCCTGAAAGTAGCGAGGCTCTTTGCCGGTGAGCGACGCGGGGCAGTAGGGATGGAGCAGCTGAATGGTCCATACCTGAAAGACCCTAAAGGTCTTCCGAGACCTTTAGGGTCTGCGCTGACTTATGCCCGCTATGACCTGCACTGGAACCCGGAACGAGCAGTTGAACCAGGAGGACGACGTAGATTCATCGCAGGTGCAAAATGAAAACCCATGGCGTGGTGACCCTGCTGCCCTCCTGGTAATCGAAAGGCAGCGGTATGACGTCCGAGGTTGGTGTACGGCAGGGGTTGCTCTCGGGACACGGATTCGTTGCCTCCGGAGGGTAGTCAGTGTAGTATTGTACGATTGTACCGTCCACGGTCAGGTAGGCATCCACCCAGCCAGATGGCTTGTCGGGTGTAGCCGGAAGCAGTTCGCCGTTCAGCACGCCATCAAATTCCAAAATCACGTTGTATGTGATCGGCACTCCCTGCGGCGTGTCCACGAACTGGCAATCAATCCGGCCTTCACCTTCCATCATGCTTCGGGCTCCATCCATAGTGATACGGAAAGGGATCGTGTTGACGCACTCTGGCACGTCGGCCGGCGGCGCTTCGCCTTCACTGAAGATGTCGAAGGGGATGCGAATCTCCACTTCCCCCCCGCCTGGCTCTGGCGGGGTCGGAGTCTGCTCGTCACTGTGAAGCGCCATCGCTGTGGGCGTGGGCGTTGCCGTAGCCAGCGGCGGGAGCGGTGTGGGAGTAGTGGCAGGCGGCTCTGGCGGGGTGGTCGGCTCAACGTGCGCTCCGCCACACCCGCTCAACAACAGCAAGACCAGGGTAAAACCGAACGTCTGCAGCAGTATTCTTCCGTTGCTTATCACTTTGCCCCTTTCGTCGCTTGAGATGAGTCGGCTCAACGCTACGCTCACAGCGCCCGCCAGCCCGAACCAGAACCGCACCCCCAGCGCATCGGAGACCGGTCCCCCGATCGCTAGGCCGAGCGGCGTCAGCCCGTTGCTCAGGCTCATGATCAGCGTGAACACGCGCCCTTGCATCTCGGGGGCCACCGCCTGCTGTAACAGGGCGAACGCGGAACCGTTCGATACGGAAAGCAGCGCTGCATGGACTGGAGGTTCAAGCGCGCTGTTTGGGTTTCATACCGAACAGAAAACGCATCACGTTGATGTGCCGGATCGCTACTTCGTATACCAGAACCGAGACGATGGTGGACGCCACAGCAATGATCAAGAACTTGGGCAGTACTGCGATGCTCCAGCGGACCACGACTGCGCCGATGAGGACGATCACGGTTTGGTGGAGAATGTAGAACGGATAGGCCGCTTCACTGGCGTACCGCAACACCTTGCCGCCAAAGTTCAAGTACTTGCGGCCATACCCGAGCAACGCGACCAGGCAGCACCAGGCGGTGAAACTGCGGTAGAACGCGACCAAAACCGCGTCCAACCGGGGAGATAGCCGGATTCCCAGCGCAGGAACCCCAATCATCGTCGCCAGGGTGACCAACCCCAGAATCAGCGCGGCACCCTTGTGCCTGTCCACCGCTTCCGTAAAGCGCGGGTCAGCCATGAGAATGAAACCGTATACAAACACGGTCAAGTAGAGGAAGGGGTTCAAGGGGCCAACGCCGGGCAGCCTGTCCATTAGCACCATGGGAATGACGAGCAGGAACAGTCCACCTGGACGCGCACACAGCGCTGCCAGCCCGCCGATCAGCCGTTGGCCTCGCCTGCTCTTCAAAAATAGAAAGCCCGGCAGTGCCACCATGGCCAGGATGAACAGAACCGGCACGAACCACAGGTGACCCGGTGTATACCCACCGGTGTATCCTTCGATGCCTTCGGGGTTCATCTCAAAGAAACGGGGATAGAACTGCCAAAAAGACCCCGTATACCCCTTGTGGGACCTCAGACCGATGTACGATTGGGGGGGAATGAGCACCAGTTGGGCAAAAATGAACGGGATGATCAGCCGTTTGAAACGCTCAGCCACGTATTCGCCTGCACTGCGAAAGGAGAGTGCGAACCACGTGCTCGCCCCGGCCAGCAGGAAGAACAATGGCATGTGCCACGGTTCGAACCCGTTCAGAAAGAGGTAGGACAGAGCCTTGCTCTTCTGAGCGTTCTCGATGTAGAAAGGCAGGAAAATGTCAAAGATACACGCGGTGTGGTTGAGCATGAGCAATAACACCGCCAGCACCCGCAACCAGTCAATATAATCGCGGCGGGTAGGTTTGATGGGATTGGTCGTCATGGTTTCCTCCTTCGAGTGTGATGTCATACCCACCTGTGCATATGGTCAATGCTATGCCCCCAGTCTACACCCAGATGAGGAAAACATCAACCTGTGTGGGCATCCGAGCCGAGAATGTTATTTCGATTCTGCAAACGACGTGAAACGCGGGAGGTCGCGCTGCTGCAGCCACGTTGTTCGCCTGTCAACGTTGACCTCCACCAGTTCGCGCTCCACGAGACTCCACGCCTGAGCAGCTTGAGCCGGCGCGACCCCCGCCCACGCTGCCAGATGCTCCGCTGTTGACGGCCCGCAGCAGTGCAGATAGCGTCGCACCAATTCAGCCTGCGCATGCGCGCGGTTCACCTGCGGCAACGGTGCCCCAAGCCACTGGTCGGTGCGAACAAAGGTAGTCACATTGCGCCACCGGGGCGCAATCGGTTACGGGACGTCTTGTTTCAGCGCATCGGCGATGGCCGCGGCCCAAGAGGTGATGGCATCCCAATCCCGAAAGTCGCCGACCGGCGCCTTGATGCCCTTGACCATCAGCTTCTCGGCGAAGCCGAGCTTTTTCGTGTCCAGCACGCCATGGAACAAGGCGATGTCGCGGGGCCGGATGCGGTCGGCGATGGGTTGCTGCGCCTTGGGGAAGCGCCAGCCTTTCATCAACTGCACCGGCTCTCCCTCGCCCGTGGGCCCGCTAGAAAAGAGCCACACCTGTCGCTCGGCCAGGCTCTTCTCGTTGGCCTCCAGGAACGTTGCCGCCTCCTTGCGCCATTGGCCCACGTAAACCGCGCTTCCCAGCACAACCGCCTTGTACGGGGTCAGGTCGCTGACGCGATCCGTGGGCAGCACGTCGGTACGCAAACCTGCTTGACGAAGCACTTGCCCAATCTTCTCGGCAATCTCCGCCGTCGCGCCGTACTTGGTGGCGTAGGCCACCAGGACTTGCATGTCCATTTGATCCTCCTTTGCAAAAAATAGATGCGGAATTTCTGAACATGGCTACATAATTCTGCGCTTCAATCCGATTACCCCTTAACATAGGAAAGTTTCTCTGCAATCAGTCCGCCCCTCCCTTATAGATGTCAACTCCCCGGACGTGGCCGGGTCTTCCTCGTGTATCCACCCATATGAAACCTCACACCGTAAGCCCGTCGTACGCGATTTCGTAGCCGTGCTGCGCCGCCCAGTCCACCAGTTCCGGGTGCGCCGGGTTGCCTTCGTGGGCAATGTGCGTCGCCAGGATACGCGCCTGGTCGGCCAGCAGACCTTCCTCGCGCATGCGCGCCACGTGCTCGATGAACTGGTGGGCGCTCAGGTGGTCACTTCCCGGCTCGTCAGGGCCGTAGGTGTGATCGAGGATCACCACGTCGAAGCGCAGCCCGTGCCGGTGAAAAGCCTGCCACGTGTCCTCCAGCAACGTCGCTGTATCGGTGCCATAGAAGATCGTGCGTCCGCCCGCCTTGACCGCGTAGAGCAAGGGCTCCACCGCTGGGTCATGATTGGCCGGGAACGCCATCACCTGGTAGGGGCCCACGGTAAAGGATTGCAGCGCCGTGATCAGATGAATCTCCAGGTTCAGGCGCTCGCCAATCTCAGGGTCAAACAGGCTAGCCGGGGCACAATCCCGCTCGAGAAGTTGCGCGGCCTGTTGGCCCGTGGCCGGTGAGGCATAAAAGTGCAGCCGGGGCGCACCCACGACGCCGTACCCTGGGCTGCGCGAGAGGAAGTGTGAGGGGTCGAGATGGTCTGCGTGAGCGTGGGTTTGCAGGCAGTAACGCACTTTGGTCAGGGGGCACCTATGCAGGAAGGAGGCGGTCATGATATCGGGGCCAAGGTCAATCAGGAGATCGTCGTTGATCAGCGCGGCGGATCGCTTGCGCAGGCTCGGTCCGCCGAGTGCACGTGCGCGCTCGCAGTTGGCGCACCGGCAGAAGGCTTCTGGATAAGCATTCGCTGCGGCGGTTCCCAGGAACGTGATGTTCATCCTTCAGCCTACGCGAGACAGAACTTGAAAAACCGCAGCACCTCGAAATAATCGTCCGCCTCGAACTGCACCGTGTGTGTCCCTATCTGGCTGACGCCGGGGAAAAAGCTCGCGTGATAGGCGTCGGCATGCCGCTGGTAGCGCATTTCGACGGAAAAGTGGTCTGGTCTGGGCACGCGGCATTTCGACACGTCGGCCTTTAGCGCCGCCTCCACCCCGGCGCGGATGCGCTCGACCGCCAGGTGTGGATGGATATTGACCGTGGTGTTGCCCACGCCGTGCTTGACGGCGACGGTCGCCAGGCCAGGGATGAACGCCTGCGCCTCCTGGCAAATCGCGGCGTCGCCGGAGAGGAACACCACCGGCACGCCCACCAGCCCCGCCGTATACGCGGAGACCATGAATTCCGACGCGTACTGGTCGTTGATCTTGATGTAGATCATGTTTACTTCCGTCATCGTATGCGCCAGCGGCGAGCCGTCGGAGCCGGCCCGCGCATGGTAGCCGATCGCCAGCGCGGCGTGGAACGTCTCGTCCAGCTCCTGCATCATGCCGAACGGGTGGCCGCTCCACTCCCGCACGAGCCGCACCTCGCGGGGCAGTTTGGCCGGGATGATGTACCGGCCCGACCCGTGGGCGTCCTTGACCCAGGCTTCAGTTGCTCCGGCGTTCAGCGCACCTTCGCACGCGGCGGCGACTTCGGCCGTCATCTGCTCGCGAAACTCGGCGCAGTCGGCGTGCTTCCTATCCGTCTCGTCCCACTGGGTGGCGCCCGTGACGCCTTCGATGTCGGCAGTGATGTAGATTTTCATTCTTCTCCTTCCTAGTATCGCGCTGGAGCCAAGACCTGGTTGGCCGGGTCGGCCCCAGCCATTTATTAGGGCCCATCAACTCGGGTGACGCGGCGGGCCTAGAGCGGCGACCTCATGAACATGATGCCAAAGGGCAGTGCTATGGGAATGCCCAAGAAGCTCAACAGTGCTCCGAGCCATACGGGGACGCCGAGTATTCTTTTCAAACCTATGGTTTCGATGACCGTATGTGGCGCTGGTTTGGATCGGAGTTCCTCGATCATCTTTGCCGGGTTGTAGTAACCGATGAACCACACACGGATGAAGCTCATGAGGGCCTCCCTTGTATTGATGGGCGCAACAGGATAGCGCCTAGCGCCCCGCGTCAGCCGCCTGCGGAGCGCAAGCGGAGCAGGTCGGCTGGACGCGTGTGTTGGGCCGCTCATCCTGTCATACTTTAGCGCGCCCTTGCTTCTGTAGATCGTGCCCATACCCAGCCAGAATAGAAAACACCAACAGCCCTAGGATCATGACGGGAATAATCACCGCGTTCTCCATCAGGAATTCGTTGAAGAAATAGCCGATCACGAATTGCCCAAATAACCACACGAAAAAAACAACAATCGTCCACGGCCACGCCTTTGCCAGCATCTTCCAAACAGGGCCGGGCTGCTTTTTCACCGGCGTGTTGATCCTGGTTCCTACCATACCGCCGATGATGCCGATCACTGGCGGGAAGATGCCGCCTCCAAACAGCAACAGTCCGGACGACAGCAGGGCGAGGATCGTGCCGCCCTGCTGTCGCTGTACAAAGACGCCTGCCCACACCATCGTCACCAGTCCAAGCACCATCGCCAGGATACCCGTAATCAAGAAATTGGGAATGATCGTCATGGCCGGTTCACAGGCATTCCAGATCTCTTCCGGCACACATGGTGCACCCATGGACGCGACCATGATGCTTTCGGGCCGCACATTCCCCTGAAGCATTTCAAAATACCCATGCTCCAGGCCGCCAAATCCGGCCAAGATGCCGAACGATGCCGCAACGATTCTAGTCGCTTTTCTCATTTCTGTTCCTTACCTTCTTCTGAATACTGTCAATGAGGGCAAAAGTGCGGACAACAGTAATCATAGAGCAGAAACCTTGGCATTCTTGAGCGCGTATTCTTCCACCCGGTCCAGCCATTCGTGTACAAGGGCTTCGTAGGGATTGGGCTGCTCCATTTGCAGGCAATGACCGGCGCGGTCAAGAACGATAAACGAAGCGTGCGGGTAGTTTTCGATGATGCGCCAGGCATCCCGATAACCGACGACGGAATCCTGGCGGCCCAACAGGAACAATGTCGGCGCAGGTAATGGTTGGGGTAATCTTTCTACGTCAAATGAATAGGCTGTCTGCAACCTATCCAGAAAAGCGGAGTTTGCCCTCAACGTACCTGGAAAGATGGTCTCCTTCCAGGCATCCAGATGGGCCTGGGTCTGAATCACTGCCATGTCCTTGAATTCGTTTATCTGGTTTTCGTCAAGCCCGTCGCGGTTGAGTGCTTCCTCGCACATGACGAGGTGGGATGGTAACCCCTTTTTGTCTCTGGAGGCCATACCGGTAGCGAGGAATAATACCCCGTCTATTTGATGGGCCAGACGGTAGACCAAGCCCTGGGCCAATAGACCGCCGTAGGATAATCCGGCCACGCAGAATCTCTCGTTGGAGATCACTTTGGCGATAAACTCCATGACAACGTCCAGAACTTGATCCTGTGTCTTTAACCAATCGGGAGCGTCCGACTGTCCCATTCCGGGCAGGTCGACATAAATCCTTTTCCACCCCTTCCGATGTGCAAAGAGGGGTTCCATGGCGCCTTTTATAGAAAGATGATCGAGAGGCCAGCCATGTAACATGAGAATAGGCTTGCCCGAACCTACCTCATCAAAGTAGAGGGAGAGGGCTCCAAACCTTTGTCGCATTCCATCCTCCTGAGGTTCAACCAGAGTATGCTTCTACGAGGCCCAACGGCTGAGCTGAGGCGCAGCGCCGGGTTTGCACTAGCACCCTCGCTCACCGACTACTTCCTCAAGCGAAACCGCCAACGCTACCCAGCGCCGATAGGCGCTGTCGCCTCCAGTGACGGGGTGCGACCCGTTCTCCCGAAACCGGCGCAAGCCGGGGGATGGGAGGCAAAGGTCGCCGGTGGATTTGGCGAGCAACGGACGCCAAGCCCACCACGAACTTTGACACTGTGTATCCACGTTGGTGCGATGATAGCACATCTTGTGCGAAACATCAATTCCAACCGCCCCAGGTGCCGGGGTATGGGCATCGTCCTACGGCAGGCGACTAGTCATCCCATGTCGGAAGCGAGGACAAAAAGGGGGTAAACCACGACGGGTCACGCGACTGCTCAAGAGACAGCGTGGACGGCTTCACGGTATTCCCGGACCTATGATGTGCCAGTGCATGTGGGGTGTCACGCCGGGTGCGGCTGCATTGGCTCGTACATAGAACCCCGTCTTATCCAGGCCGAGTTCCCGAGCGACTTGCTGAATCGCTAGCACCATCGAGGAAAGAAGAGCACCGTCCAGCGCCATTGGATCCAGAAGCGACGGCACGTGCTTCTTGGGAATGACCACGACGTGGATCTCGGCTTGCGGTCGCGGATGGTGAAACGCTAACACGCGGCCATCTTCCCAGACCTTTCTTATCTCGACATTGCCAGAGAGAACATCCTCACAGTACCAGTCGCGACGTGCCATGCCCCGATTACCCCCCTCTACCGGTTCGTTATTTCCGGAGACTCCCAACGTTCGCGCTCAGCCGCCTGCAAAGCGCAGCGAAGCAAGTCAGCTGCAGCGCGGGCTTGGGCGGCTTTTGCTGTTATGAGAGCGCATTGCATCGGTAGGCGGAAGCCCTCCCCCCACGGCTTTAGGGCACGCCAAAAACAAACTGAATTCTCGGCTCGTCCCGATACCGCTCGTGGAGTTCCTGATAGTAAGGATCGGTCCCTTCGCGCACCAAGGCGCGATAGCGTGATTCGAGTTCGGGGTAGTAGCTTTTTAGGTAGTCAAAGAAACGGTTTTCGGCAACACTCCCAACCTCCAAGCGAAGCTTGTCCAGAAACACCGGCATACTTTCGGGCAAGACACTGATCATCGCTGGAACATCCGTGATGCCAGGCAGAACCGGGGTGATGAAGACCTGGGTCGGAATCCCTAACTGCGCGAGTTTATTCGCCGTGCGAAGATTGGGCAACTCGCGCGGATCGCGCGTTTTCCGTAAGTGTGTCAAGTTCGCTTGCCCCAGGCCAATGATCAACTTCTCGCGATAGTCGAGAAATAACCTGAGGTCATCAAAGAAGGCAGGTGCATTCGACTTAGTTGACAGATAGCACGGCACGCCTCGTGTGTATAAGACTTGGAGTATCCGGCGCGTCAGGCGATAGCGAGCCTCCAGCGCCATATACGGGTCACTCCGACTGCCGACATAGAGTGTGTGAGTGGTATCCCAAGCGTCCAGCTCGCGAGCGAGGACGTCAGGCAAGTTGGTCTTGACTAGAAGGTCTTGGTTCCAGGGTTGATTCTGCCATTGAAAGCAATAGGGACAGCTCAGTTGACACCCATCATAGGCATCAAGCACCGGTACCTTGCTCCCATCCGGAGGGTACTCGTAGCCGATGGCGGTCGCGCAGGTGATTTCCTTAATCATAGGCTCTGGCGCTCCTTCGCCATATTAACAGGCACCGGACACACAGGCTGCCGCCCAACGCCAGGCTTCAGCCTCGCCCGACTATAGCGATGGATGCTGACCAACCGAGTTGCTTCACAGACGCGAAAGGCTTGAAAACAAGGCGCGTGAGGGCGTCGGCTGGAAGCCAATGTTAGGCGGCGCTCTACCAATACTGCAGTGTCAAGTCGTTCTTGTCCTTATCACCTTTACCACTATGCCGGATGCCGTTGGATCTATGCAACGAATAAACTCGGTAGTGACTCCCTTTGAGTCAATCTCCTTCTCATAGGGCGTACCTTCATATCTCCAACCCAAGGTCCCTCCAAACCTGAGTACGTGAATTACTCCGTGCAAACTATCCAACAACCAAGGGCACAATTTGCCTACATCTTCCGGGTAAGTAAACCTCTGCCCGGCTTGATAACTTTGCTCACCATCTCCTCTATACATCCACGCGCATATTCCTTCTTTTTCCAAATCCGGGTAGATTATTCTGTCCCCATTCTTGCGAAGTTGACCGCCTTTCCCCTCATATATCTCAATCTCAATCCTGTACATTTTCTTACCTCCATTATGAAAACCAAATCATAGGCTGACTGTGATTACGACGCGCCGCCTAACGGACAGGCTTCACCCGCGCGGTGGGTTTGGGAAAGAGCCTTCGCCACAAGACAGCCTGAAGGCGCGTGTAGCCGCCGATTTCGAGCAGCGATAGCCGCGTCGGGTGCAAGCCGTGTTATGCGGCGACCTTGCGTGTTTGACGAGACCGCATGCCCGCTACAACTCTGCCTTACGTGATACTATCAGCAGATGATTTGACACACCAATTATCGTTGGCTCGTTGCACGTCTCGACCAGCAGCTCTTGCCAGAAAGGACCGCGCTTCGGATCGGTTTTCAGCTGTTCGAGATGGGCCATCGGTAAGTGGGCAGCTAACTCTTCACAGCCCACACGGTCAATGATCTCCAGTCCGACACCCTGCACCAAGCCTTCCAGCTCATTAGCTGCGAAGGTGTACCAAGTGTGTGAACCGCGGACGATTCCGCTTGCGCGCGCTTCTGGATCTAGGCGCTGGTCAAACAACGACCAGCAGAGCCAATAGACGCAGCCCCGATAGCCGCCCAGCCTTGTCAACCCAGTGAGTAGAATTACTCCGCCTGGTCTGACTACTCTCGCCATTTCGGCCACAGCACTGGATCGCCGTTGCGAATCTGTCAGGTGAGAGAGCGGAGCCCCCGACCGCTTCCTGCATCCAAGACAAGTCCTTTGCCCGGTAAGTAACGATCTAGTACTACAACCTCACTTATGGTGAGCGATTCCTATGGATACCCGTTTCAGGCCATGCAACGCCGCGCCGCCGGTAATGGCTGCGGCGAGCTTGCTGGCGTCTGGTTCGCCGCCAGTGCGACCACG